>Ga0209693_10000014_pt1 | contig 72175 bp, 58 predicted proteins | sample HubBroMetageWRM3_FD_188345 | JGI IMG/M metagenome (GOLD analysis project Ga0209693, IMG submission 188345) | Warmed soil microbial communities from the Hubbard Brook experimental Forest, New Hampshire - Hubbard Brook CCASE Soil Metagenome WRM 3... | ecosystem: Environmental > Terrestrial > Soil... | reverse complement strand
CGCGTTGAATCACCTTTTATGCGCGCGAAGTGGCTATTCGTTGCCTCATCCAAAATGCGCGCGTGCGGCGTGCCTACCTGAGGGATCATCGGAGGTCTCGGTAGGCCCAGACGATGGGGTTGACGTTGGCCGAGCGCAGGGCTGTTACCGAGATGACCGCGATCCGCTACGTGGTGGCGGATAGGCGGGTCAAGAGCAGGATTCTGGACGAGTTGTGCGCCAACACTGGTTGGCACCGTAACCATGCCCGCAAAGCGCTCAAGGCTGCGCTGCAGCCCAAGGTGGTAGCGCCGAGGCGAAGTCCGCGTCCCCCGGTCTACGGGCCGGACGTGATTGCTGCACTTACGGCTTGCTGGCTGGTACTGGGGATGCCGGCAGGCAAGAGACTGGCGCCGATGTTGAACGAACTAGTGGCAGTGTTACGGCACTTTGGCGAGCTGGTCATCGGCGAGGACACCGCAGAACTCTTAGTGTCGATGTCGGCGGCCACCATCGATCGTCGCCTGGCAGGTGAACGAGCCAAACGCCAGCTCAAGGGGCGTCGCGCCACCAAGCCCGGGTCGCTGCTGAGAAGTCAGATCCCAATACGCACCTGGGCCGACTGGGACGACGCTAAGCCGGGCTTTGTTGAGGTCGATCTGGTCTCCCACGACGGCGGAAACACCATCGGCCCGTTCGCATTCACGCTCACGGTCACTGACGTAGCCACTGGTTGGACCGAGAACCGCTCAGTGCCCAGCAAAGAGGCCAAATGCGTCCTGGGCGCCTTGGAAAGCATCGCCAACAAGATGCCGTTCCCGATATTGGGGGTGGACTCTGACAACGGAGCTGAGTTCATCAACGTCTATCTATTCGTCTGGTGCAGAAACCGCAAGATCACCTTCACCCGCGCGCGGCCGACAAACAAGAACGACGGCTGCCACGTTGAGCAGAAAAACTGGGCAGTCGTCCGCACAGTTGTCGGCTACCACCGCTACGACACCGCTCCAGAACTGCTGCTACTCAACGAAATCTGGCAGCTTCAGTCCCAGTTGACCAACTACTTCTACCCACAGCAGAAGCTGATATTCAAGATCCGTGACGGCGCCAAGGTGACCAAGAAATACGACACAGCGACCACCCCATTCCACCGCGCCATCAATCACCCCGACACCACCGTCGACCGCACAGCCGCTCTAACTCGAACCCACGCTCTGATCAACCCCGCGGCCACCCAGCGCCAAATCCAGGCCCTGAGCGCACAGCTTCACAAAATGACCACCAGCAAGTCTCAACCCGCCACCCGGGCCCGAGTCCCCAAGCGCGCACAATTACATGAGGCAACGAAACCACCCTCGCGCGCATCTTGACGTGAGGCAACACGGGTCACTCACCCCAACTCACCGCTGACCGTGCCCGGCTGCGTGTCGCGGCAGTGGTGGTCGGGGTCCGGTATCTTGGAGTGCAATCGAGCAACACGGGTTCGAATCCCGTCAGCTCCACGCATGGGGATGTGGTTCAGCGGTAGAACTCTCGACTGATCGGAAGGTGAAGGGCGGCTGAGATATAGCCGCCCTTCACCCATTTCTGGCCGGGCCGAGCTGCGTGACCGACCGGTGTCACCATGACCAGCCCTGCTCCTCGATGTAATCCATCAAGGTCAGGCATGGCACGCCAATGGCGTTGCAGACATCGGGAATGCGGGGTCTATCGATCCTGCCGCTTGCGGTCTCCTCGCTAACCACCTTGCCCTTGTTGGCCATCGCGAGTGCGATCACGAACGGATCGGCGCCACTGCGCTGACCGCCCTGCTTTACGAGGTTGGGGTGCAGTCGCAGAATTTGCGTTGCTAGGTCCGGCCTGGGCCGGTGAGGTGCACCTCGGCGAGTTTGCGAAAGGCCGCCACCAGGCGGCTGCGGTCCCCGGCGCGGCTCGCCAAGACCACACGGCCGGGTTCGACGCCTTCCAAGGGGACGGTGGTGATGTCGGGTCGCAAGCGCTCGTGAAAACCGGTCGTGATGGCAACCGCCTGCCCGGCGGCGATGAGTTCTAACCCGTCCTCCAGGGTTTCGAAGAGTGGACCCTCGGGTGCCCCGCGCCCGTCGGGCCGAGGATCGATGCGCCAGAAGTCATTCCAGGCCGGCTCGCAATCTCGAAATTTCGGTATGGGTTCGTCGGCGATGTCGCCGATGGTGACCGATTGCCTGCCCGCGAGGCGATGGCCGAGGGGTACGAGCACCACCCGGGGCTCGTCGTAGAGGATCGTGACGTGCAGGTCGTCGGTGGAAAAAGGCAGTGCGGCCACCACCGCGTCCACCCGGTGGTCGAGCAGTGCATCGCGCGGCTGGTTCCAATCCAGGTGCAGGGCTTGCACATCGGCGTCGGGGTGCTTGCGACGCAACGCGCGCAGCGCCGGGGTGACGATCATACTTGTTGTGTAGCCGACGGTGATGCGGCCCGGCTGGGCCGCGCCTCGGACCTGCGCTGTGGCTTGGGCGGCTGAGCGCAGTAGCGCCTTGGCCCGGGGCAGGAACACCTCGCCGGCCTCGGTGAGTCGGGTGCTTTGCGGTGTGCGGTCGAACAGGCGCGCGCCTAGCTGCTGCTCCAGACGCTGGATCTGCCGGCTCAACGACGGTTGCGCGACGCGCAGCGCGGCCGCGGCGCGGCCGAAGTGCCGGTGGTCGGCCACCGCAACGAAGTATCCGACCAGCCGCAAGTCGAGGTCCACCTCCTGCGATGCCGAATCGGTCATCGGCTCACTGTAGCTTCTCGGGGCCTTGCGGCCTAGTGCTCAGGCACGATGCGTAATTCGCATCGTGTCATGTGAAACAGGACTTGGACACGCGACGTGATGCGGGATTGAGTTGATGACATGACCGGGAAGCAATCAAGCGGCGCAGCCGGACGCATCTGCTCACTCACCCACAGCGAGGGCAGCAAATGAAACTCGGAGCCGCCACAGTCGTCACCGATGAAAGTATACGCCCGGATGTACTCGCAAAAGCGTTGGAAGACCGCGGATTTGACTCGCTCGTGCTGGCTGAACATTCACATATCCCCGCATGTCGGGCCACGCCGTTCCCAGCGGGCGGCGAGCTGCCGCGCGAGTATTACCGGTCCTACGATCCATTCGTCGCGCTGACAGCGGCCGCTCTCGCAACATCCCAACTTCTCATTGGGCCGGGAGTGCTTCTGCTGCCGCAACGGGACGCGATCGAAACGGCGAAGGCGGTTTCCAGCCTCGATCAGATATCCGAGGGTCGATTGCTGCTCGGGCCGGGCCTGGGCTGGAACCTCGAAGAGGGCGCCGATCACGGTGTTGAAGCCACGATGCGCGGCAAACTGCTCGACGAGAAGCTGGCCGCGATGAAAGAACTATGGGCCAACGAGGAAGCCGAGTTTCACGGCCACCACGTCGATTTCGATGCCACCTACTGCTGGCCCAAGCCCGTACAGAAGCCGCATCCGAAGATTTACATCGGCGGATTCACCGCGGCCACGGTATCCCGAGCGCGACGGCATCACGCTGGGTGGATGCCCATGGCCGTCCCGGTTGCGGACATGGTCCCCGCACAGCTGGGCCTTCTCGACGGTGCAACCGACATTCCCGTCAGTGTCATCGTCCCCGAAAGCGTAGAACCCGCTGTCTTGGACGCTTACCGCCAGCATGGCGCAGAACGAGCGTTCATCCTCCTTTCCGCCAAACCGGAATCGGAAACGCTCCAACTGCTCGACAGCATTGCGGCACTCACCGAAACATACAGCTGAGCCGGGCCGGTCGGCCGGCGCCTGGGCGGACCGCGCCAATATGCCGAATGCGTAACTGTGGCAATGCATTAAAGGAAGAAAGAGGACACGCTATGACGAGCGGCTCGCTCGATGACACGCAACTTCCCGAGCTCGGCGGCGGCCAAGAGGCGCGAGTAGCCCGCCGGGTGGCCGAGTTGTTCGACAGCGACGCGCAATTCCGCGCCGCCGCTCCCGTTCCCGAGGTAATCGAGGCGGCCTGCAGGCCCGGTCTGCGTTTGACCGAAGTGTTTGAGACGCTCGTCGAGGGTTATGCCGATCGTCCCGCGCTTGGGCAACGTGCCCGTGAGCTGGTGACCGATGTCGGCACCGGCCGCACATCGGTACGCCTCTTGCCCCAGTTCGACACCATTAGCTACCGCGAGTTCTGGGACCGGGTGCGGGCGATTGCCCGCGCCTGGCGGCACGACCCCGTTCATCCCGCGACCGCCGGCGATGTGGTCGCGACGATCGGATTCGCCAGTGCTGACTACTTGGTCGTCGAGATGGCGTGCGCCTACCTCGCGCTGGCGATGGTCCCACTGCAGCACAACGCTCCGGTATCGCGATTGCGGCCGATCATCGAGGAGTGCGAACCCAGGATCGTGGCCGTCAGTGCCGAGTGCCTCGATCTCGCGGTCGAATCCGTGCTGAGCAGTCCGTCGGTCGGCCAGGTCATGGTCTTCGACTACCAGCTCGAAGTCGACGAGCAGCGAGAGAACTTCGAGCGGGCTCGTGCCCGCCTGCGGAGTGCGGCCCCACAGGTTGTTGTGACCACCGTGGACGAGGTCGTCGAGCGCGGCAGCCGGCTGCCGGTCGAGCCGGCCTACGCCGGGGAGACCGAGGAGCGTCTGGCGATGATCTTGTATACGTCCGGTAGTACGGGGGCGCCCAAAGGTGTCATGTACACGGAGGGGACGGTCACCAAGCTGTGGACCGGGTTCTACTTGTCGCCGGGCGTCCCTGTTTTCAATGTGAATTTCATGCCACTGAACCACTTCGGTGGAAGGGTGGCGTTGGCATCGGCATTCATCGCCGGGGGTGCCAGCTACTTCGTATCCAAGTCCGATTTGTCGACGCTGCTTGACGACTGGGCGCTGGTGCGGCCCACACAGATGGTTCTGGTTCCGCGCGTGGTGGAGGCGCTGTTTCAGCACTACCGCACCGGGGTGGACCGCCGGGTCGCCGAAGGCGCGGACCCGCCAGACGCCCAGAAGGGCGCCGCGGCCGAGGTAAGAGAGCGGGTGGGCGGCCGGGTGCTCGGTGGTTGCATCGGTACCGCCCCGCTGGCCGCAGAGTTGAAGGCATTTCTGGATTCGGGACTCGACGTCCACATCGCCGACGGTTACGGGCTGACCGAGACCGGACTGGTCAGCATGGATGGTGTGATCATCCGCACGAGGGTGCACGACTACAAGCTGATCGACGTTCCCGAACTCGGTTACTTCAGCACCGGCCGGCCCTACCCGCGCGGGGAGTTGCTGGTTAAAACGGACACGATGACGCCGGGCTACTACAAGCGCCCAGAGCTCACCGCCGCGACGTTCGATGCGGACGGGTATTACCGAACCGGTGACGTGATGGCCGAGATCCGGCCCGATCACCTGGTCTATGTAGATCGCCGCAACAACGTGCTCAAGCTCGCCCACGGCGAGTTCGTCGCTACGACGAACCTGGAGGCCGTCTACAACGCAGGTCCGCTGGTGCGGCAGATCTTCGTGTACGGCAGCAGCCAACGGTCGAGTCTGCTGGCTGTCGTCGTGCCGACCCTCGATGTGCTCGGCGAGTTCGGCGACGACATCGACGCGGTGAAGACTGCGCTGCACACGTCGTTGAAGCAGTGCGCCGCGGCGGCGCAGTTGCCGTCTTACGAAGTGCCAGTCGACTTCGTGGTCGAGACGGAACCCTTCACCGTGGAGAACGGGCTGTTGTCCAGTGTGGGCAAGCTGCTGCGGCCGCGGCTCGAGGAACAGTACGGCGAGCGGCTCGAGCAGATGTACACCGAAATCGCCGCCGCGCAGCTCGACGAGATGCGGGCTCTGCGTCAGACGGCGGCCGATCGACCTGTGGTGGAGACGCTTACCACCGCCATCCGCGCCTTGCTCGGGAGCGCGGGTGCCGACGCCGAACCTGACGCCCATTTCACCGACCTTGGTGGAGATTCGTTGTCGGCGTTGACATTCTCCAACTTGCTCGAGGACATCTTTGGGGTCGAGGTGCCGGTCGGCGTGATCATCAGCCCGACCAATAGCGTCGGAATACTGGCGGACTACATCGAGACACAGCGCAGCACGGGCGCGCAGCGTCCGACCTGCTCGTCCGTTCACGGCCACAACCCGACCGTGGTTTTGGCCGGCGAGCTGACGTTGGACAAGTTCATCGATGCCGAGACTTTGTCTACCGCAAGGTCATTGCCGCGTTCCACGGGTGCACGTGCGCCCAACACTGTCCTCCTGACGGGTGCGAACGGCTGGCTGGGTAGGTTTTTGACCCTGGAGTGGTTGGAGCGACTGTCCCGGCGAGGCGGCAAGCTGATCGCGATGGTGCGCGGCCGCGACGCCGACGACGCCAGAATGCGAATGGAAAAGGTGTTCGACAGCGGTGACCCCGAGTTGCTGAGCCGCTTTCGGCTGCTGGCGGCCACACACCTCGAGGTGCTGCCCGGTGATATCGGCGATCAGGATCTCGGACTGGACGCGGCGACCTGGCAACGGCTGGCCGACAGTGTAGATCTGATCGTGCACCCGGCCGCACTGGTCAACCATGTGCTGCCTTACGACCAGCTGTTCGACCCGAATGTCGTTGGGACCGCTGAGCTCATCCGACTGGCCATCACTACTCGAATCAAGCCGGTCACCTATCTGTCCACCATCGCGGTGGCGCGGACGGTGCCCCCCGGCCAGTTCGAAGAGGACGGCGACATCCGCCGGGTCAGCCCCATCCGCCCGATCAATGACGATTACGCGAACGGCTACGCCAACAGCAAGTGGGCCGGGGAGGTCCTGCTGAGGGAAGCCAACGACCTGTGTGGAGTGCCGGTGGCGGTGTTCCGGTCTGACATGATCCTGGCGCACACCCGATACCGCGGGCAGCTCAATGTGTCTGACATGTTCACCCGGCTGATCCTCAGCCTGCTGGTGACCGGCATTGCGCCGCATTCATTCTACGAAAGCGATGGTGTCGGCTGCCGGGCGTGGGCACACTTCGACGGCCTGCCGGTCGATTTCATCGCCGCGGCGATCACCATGATCGGCACCCGGGTCACCGCGGGTTACCGCTCCTTCGACGTGCTGAACCCTCACGACGACGGTGTTTCGCTCGATGTGTTCGTGGATTGGTTGAACCAGGCCGGAAACAACATCCGGCGCGTCGACGACTATGACGAATGGCTGAGTCGGTTCCAGGCCGCACTAACGGGTCTGCCCGAAGCGCAGCGTCAGCAGTCGGTCCTGCCTCTGTTGCACGCCTTCTGCAAGCCGCATAAGCCGATCCGCGGCGGGGCAGCACCAACCGACGCGTTCCACGCTGAGGTGCTCGCGGTCAGAGCCGGTCCCGACAAGGACATCCCGCACATCTCGGCGGAGCTGATCGCCAAGTACGCCAATGACCTACGGCAGCTGAGCCTACTGAGCTGAGTCCCCCCGCACCGGCCTGGCGGCGCTCTTCGGAGCGCCAACCGAGCCGGCAACGAGGTGAGAATAAGTGCAAGACTTCATAATTCGTCCGAACAAGCGACTACCCCACGAGGAGGGCCGACATGGGTGACCCCGATCCCGGCAGCGACCGACGCATGGCAGCGCGTAGCCGATACTGCCGCTTCTGGTCCTCCGCTGTTTCGGGTTCAGGTATACGAGTGATCGAATTGCATGTCCTCGGGATGCAGGTACAGCTGCTGTCGATAAACATGGGGCGGCGCTGGCCTCCTTCGAGCTCTTGCCGGAGTCCGGCGAATGTGGCGCACCGGCGGGTCGATAGGACCATCACCGTCGAACGCCGCCACGGCTTTGTAAGCCGTTGTGGACTACGAGATTGCATCAAGTACGGCCAACTCCTGCTGCTGTTGTTGTCGGAAGTTCTGGTGTGTCTGAAAAGGACGATGCAGCGTGGCGCAGCGGTGCTTAGTACCACTGCGTCCTTCTGGCGCGGCGATTTTCGACGTCGGCCACTAGGGCCGGTGCAGAACCGAAAGGTGACCCCATGACAAGCAACGAATCTAGAGACTTCTCAAAGTTCTGCGCCGCTTTGCGCGAACGATTGTCGGATCCGCATCTCGACCTCGCCACCGTTCGGGACATCGTCGAGACGGTACACATCGCGGCGAAAGAACCCGAAGGCGTCACATACGCAGAAGTCGACGCCGGCGGGGTCGAGGCCCTCTGGTGTGTTCCCGCCGATAGCGACCCCGGCACCGTTCTGCTTCACAACCACATGGGTGGCAGCGTCTTCACATCGATGCACTGCGACCGGAAACCCGCTGCTCATATCGCCAGGGCCGCGCGTATACGGTCGCTGGTGATCAACTACCGGCGTTCGCCGGAGCACAAGTTCCCCGCACAGATCGAAGACGTTGAGAAGGCCTATGATTGGCTCCTTTGCCAGGGCTACCGACCCGAGAAGATCGCCAGCGTCGGGCACTCGATCGGCGGTAATCTCGCTGTCAGCCTGGCCGTGCGGTTGCGCGACAGGGGGGCCGCACTGCCCGGCGCGATTCTGTCCATCTCGCCCTGGTGCGACCTGACACTCTCAAGCAATTCCATCGATACCCATGCCGATGTAGACATGGTGCTGACGCGTGGGTTGCTGGAACTCTTCCGCTCATGCTGGCTCGATGGAACGGGCGTGCACTGGACCGATCCGCGGGTGAACCTGCTTAAAGCTGACCTACGCGACCTTCCCCCGATCGCAGTCTTCTACGGCACTGACGAGTTCCTCTCGGATGAGGTCGTGCAATTCGCGCTGCGGGCGGAAGCGGCTGGCAACAATCAATATTTGCGGTCCGTTCAGGGCGGCCAGCACTCGTTCATCATGGGCGCCGGCCGTGTGCCCGAGGTTGATGACGCCATCGCGGAAATGGGGAAGTGGCTGCGTAGGAAGCTTCTGCTGAGGGCGGCGCCGTGATCGAGGGGTCGGCGCAGTCTGCACCCGAAATCTATTCAATCGAAATGAAAGGAGCGTAACGATCCATGTTTGTCCCCGTCGTGAATCCGGGCCGCTCAGTTGCCCATCGGATCGTCACTCGGGTGGCTCTGTCGCCAATGGGTCTTCGCTTCCTCCGCGACATCGGCTCCCGAGTCGATCCGACGCTGCTCCTGCACACGCAGGGGCGAGTTTCCTCCGTTTGGCCCTTCGCCGCTGTCGTTATGACGCACGTTGGCGCCAGGTCCGGCAGGACCCGCACGAGTGCGCTGGTGTACTTCACCGATCGAGGACGCGTCATACTCATCGCCTCGAACTTCGGTGAATCCCGAAATCCGGCTTGGTACTACAACGTTAAAGCGAATCCGATCGTAACGCTGCACGGCCGCGGCATCCGTGGCCGATTCATCGCCGAGGAGATCTACGGTGCCGAACGCGACCGTCTGTTTCAGCGCGCTAAAGACGCCCCCGGGCCCTACCGCAAGTACGAGCAGGCCGCGGCCACCCGATTCAGATACGTTCCTGTCATTGCATTTACGCCGCACAGCTGTGGGTGCGACCACGCTGTGGTCGACCCGGGCACTGAGCCGGCCGGATGACGATGGTCGATTCCGACGTTCCGGCTCAGTCACCCTCTCCGCGAGGGGGCGAGAGTGACGCTGAACTTGCGACGTGCTTCGAGCGCGAGGCTCTTCCACTGCTCGACGCGCTCTACCGGGGTGCGCTAGCGCTAACCGGGGACCGACTAGAGGCAGAGGATCTCCTGGAAGAGACGATGATGAACGCCCACAGGCAATTCGGCTCATTTCCACAGAGCACCAACCTGAGGACTTCGTTGTATCGGCTCTTGACCAACACCTACATCGGCAGTCTTCGCGCTCGACACCGTCGGCTGGCCGAAGGTCTGAACGACACGACCATCGATTCGCAATTGGCGACGGCTCGAGAGCACCCATCGACACGGCTGAGCTTGGCGCAGGTGGAGGCGCTCGAGGCGTTGCCCGCCGCGGTGATCACAGAAGCCCTGCAGGCGTTGCGACATGACACCCGCATGGTGGTGTACTACGCCGACGTGGAGGGCTTCTCTTACGCCGAGATCGCCCACATCACCAACCGCTCGGTCACCGCAGTGATTTCACTGCTGTACCGCGGCCGCCATCAATTGCGAAACCTACTGCTCACTGCTTCCCGGGAGCCGGCAGCAGGTCAGTTTCGGAATGATGCGGCGAAGACCACGGCTCTGGCGCAACGCGCGACGCCGAAACACGCGCCGCTCCATCGGTTGGCCGAGGGCGACACTTACGCAGGTCAACTTGACTGGTTCGATCGTGAGATCGTTCGCTACGTTCTGCTGTGGGCGCCCCACGGCGAGATGTGGGACGAGGATGTCTATCCCAGGTTCGGCATGACGGTCGAGCGGTTGGTAGACAGATTCCACCGGATCATCGACACATCCGTGCCTCGCTTGGGTCGCCTCGTCAAGTCCGATCGCGAACTCTTGGACAATGCCCGCCAGCTCCCAAGGATCTTCGGGCAAGCGCGGTAGGTCGTGTCCGCTGACCCGGTCGGCTGAGAATTCGACTTCTGCACTGTAGCAATTGCGTTCACGCTTGGGCTTGGGGCTTGGGCACCGCTGAATCCCAACGCAGTTGGTTAACGATCCGGTTCGTCGCGCTCGCCGCTCGGCGGTTGCGGCGCTATGCGCGGCCATGGGTTAAGTGATTCCAGCTGTGCTGCCAGGGCCACTAGCTTTGATTCGCCGCCCGGCGGCGCGACGAGTTGGACACCGATCGGTAACCCGCTGGGGTAACGCGCGGCGGGAACCGACATGGTGGGAAACCCGGCAAGATCCCAGGGGCCCAGAAACGGCGTGAGTCGGATTGCGGTCAGGGTGTTGGGTGTCCAACCGCGTGCACTCCAACGCCACGCTGCCGGTGGCAGTGTGGCGAACATGGGGGTGATCAGCACGTCATGGTCAGCGAAGAAGGCGGTCGATCCATTGCTGTCGCGGGACTGATTTGATCAAGTTGGCTCGACGCACCACGCGGGCGGCTCGCAGGTGCTGCCGGGTTCGCTTCTCCAGTTGCGTTGGCGCCGCGGTTCCGAGCCCGCCCAGCCAGCGGCTGAGAAGAGCTGGAGTCAAGTTTCCGTAGTGTGGTGTTGCTTGCCTGACGTCGTGCCCGGCAGCACGCAGATGTGCAGCTGTCTGTGCGACCGCCGTTACGAACTGCTTGGGGATCGGGAGCGGCCCCACGAGGCCCGGCGGCCGCACCGACGTCGCAACGCGCATCACTCCCGCCGGAGCGATCGCGGCCAGTTGCGGCCGTTGGGCCAGCACCGAAAGCAGAAGTGCCGCATCAGAAACCGTCGTCGCAATGGGACCATGCCGATACATACCAGACCACTGCCAAGCGTCCTCCGCGGCAACGGTGCCAGTTCCCGGTGAGATACCCACCAGACCGCAAATCGCAGCAGGAATACGTATTGACCCAAATGCGTCCGTGCCATGAGCCAGAGGCACGAACCCGGCGGCGACCGCGGCTGCGCTGCCGCCCGACGAACCACCGGCGGAGTAACTCGGGGCCCAGGGGTTGGCGACGATCGCGTCCGCATCATCGGTCATGGCAAATAGACAATATTGCGGAGTGCGAGTCGTTCCGATGACCACCGCCCCTGCGGCGCGTAGCCGCTCGACGACATCGCTGTCGGAAGCAAAAGGCTGTGCGGTGGAAGGTGATTCCCACGCCGGATATTCTCCGGCGATAGCAGCGACTTCCTTCACCGCGAGCGGAACTCCAGCCAACGCCAGCTCACCCAAGTCCGAGCGTTCCGCCAGGACAGCTGCCTCGGCAAGGGCCTCGTTGTGTCGTACATGACGAAAGGTGGCCACGGCCCGGCTGTCGCCGGCGATACGCGCCAACGTGGCTGAAGCAATCGCAACCGGGTCGATACGACGCGCTCTGACTTGCGATGCGAGATCGGCGGCGGTGCTCACAATGTGGCTCTCAGCGGGCACGATTTCTCCTCATCAAGTGACGCATTCGTGAACCTCCTGGCTGTGGGGTTTGATAACGCCGTGATCATGGGCGGAGTCGCGGTGCCGTAGACCCGCCGAGCGTGGCGGCTAAAGGCGCGCGGAGCGATGATCCGCATCAGGAGGCGCGCCGGCAGGGGCACGTTGGCAAGCGTTCGCCGCATCACTGCTGGATCACCCTCATGCATCAACATGCCAAATGCCAAGGGCAAGAGTCGCTTCTGGAAGGTATTCATCGTGTGCCGAGCAGCTCGATTCCGGTCGGCCGGTGCGTCCTCGGGACCCGCCATGCGTGAGATTTCACGCGGAAACTGTGAACACTCACCCCTGGCGCCGTTCGCCCTTGAAGTAAACGACTTGGTGCGAGGTAGCCAGCAGTGCTCGGTCGCGAGTCCACAGCTGTGCGCTCTGGTCGAAGTACCCGCCGGAGAATCGGTTGGCGCGGGCGGTTCCTAAGACGTAGTCACTGCCCAGGGCGTCAAGCTGCTGCTGATCGGCATGGAAATAGGTGGTCAACGAGATGGTTCCGGATGGGACGAATCCGCCGCGACGCAAGAACACTCGCGGGTAGAAGATGTCGCACAGGGCGGCCAGGGCCGGGTAGTCGACAGGGCGTTGTGCGTTGTCGCGCATCCATAAGGTGCTCGTCGATAACCCGTTGGGTTGCGCGTGTTCGCCCGGAAAGGCGCCTGCAACGTACCGCACGTCGTAAAGGCGTCCCCAGACGATGAAGTCGCCCGGACCAGGACTACCGGGCATGAGCTGTTCTGGCGGCGGCGCGGTCGGCGGGTGCGCTTCGGTACTAGCCCAGGCATTGCGGCGGACGCCGAACACCGCGGTCGCGGTGGTTGTGACCGCGCCGTCCTGACTGAGTTCGGCGATCCAGTGTTGATTGGTGCGGTTGGTGCGCGCGGCCCGAAGCGAGATGTCGAAATCGCCGTCGGCGATGGGCGACGTGAAGTTGACGGTCAGCGCCAGTGGCTCACCGATGCGGTCGGGGTGCGTTTCGATGGCACGCAGCATGACGGCAACGGTGATCCCGCCGAACGGGCCGACCATGTTGGCCCACTCCGGATGGGTACGGCCGCGTCTGACGTTTCCATCGATGGTGTCAAGGTAGATGGCATTGTCGAATGGGTGTGGTGGGGTCATGCCGATTCCTTCGTTACTCGCGTAGCTCATCGGGTGCCGCGAGGCGAAGTCCACATAGGTCGCTCACCCCGACTTCTCGGCAACAGGAAGCACGGCCTTCTCTTCGGGCGCGGTGTGTTCTGTCAGGACCCGTACCAAATCATCGAGCACCGTTGCGAATCCTTCTGCGTCGCGGCCCGAATCTGCACCAGTCGCCGAGCCGATGGACCGCTTCGTCGTGCGCAGCCGCGATGGCCTGATGTTGTTCCCCCATGACGGCCACGATCTCCGTCGCCTCGGACTCGGCCCGTTCGAGAAGCAGCGGCCAGAGAACCAGGTCTTCGCCTTCGTGATGCGTACGCAGAATCTGGCACACCGCCGATCTCGGTCCGCGCCGCAGCCAGCTGTTCTGCAACGGTGACATCCAGGTGGATAGGCGTCAGCCCCTGCTCATGCAGCCGATCGGCGTCCTCGTCGCGGCGTACTCCCGCCAGCACGGAGAAGCCGAGTTCGAGCAGATGCAGCGCAGTCGCCTCCCCGATACCGGTGGAGCCGCCCGTGACCAAGACTCGCCCCCTGCTCATGCCTCTCACAACGTATCCGCCGTGATCTTGCGCGGAGTCGAGGTGCCGTAGACCCGCCGAGCATGGCGGCTAAAGGCGCGCGGAGCGATGATCGGCATCAGGAGGCGCGCCGGCAGGGGCACGTTGGAAAGCGTTCGCCGCATCACTGCTGGATCACCCTCATACATCAACATGCCAAAGGCCAGGGGCAAGAGGCGCTTCCGGAAGGTACTCATCCCGTGCTGGCCCATCTGTTGCCACTCTGCGGCGGTTACGTACTTCTCGGCGAGGGGAAGCACAGCCTTCTCTTCGAGCGCAGTGTGTTCTGTCAGGACCCGTACCAGCTCATCGAGCACCGTTGCGAATCCGTCTGCGTCGCAGCCGAATCTGCACCAGTCGCCGAGCCGATGGACCGCTTCGTCGTGCGCAGCCGCGATGGCCTGATGTTGTTTACCCATGGCGGCCACGATCTCCGTCGCCTCGGCCTCGGCCCGTTCGAGAAGCAGCGGCCAGAGAACCAGGTCTTCGCCTTCGTGATGCGTATGCAGAATCTGGCACACAAGTTGTGCGTGCGCACCGATGAGAGCCCTACGCTTCGCATCGTTTCGGTCCGCGCCGCGGATCAGATCGGGCAGCAAGCTGAACTCGCGGCGCAACATCGTATGGACGAGGTACATCTCGCCGACGTCGGCCATTGGTTCCTGCGGTGGAGTTGTCATCTGGCGCCGGTCTCCACTGTGCTGAGTACCACCCGGAAGCGGGCCTGGTTGGCCAGCATGCGCTGATAGCCATCGGCGGCCTTCTCCAATGGCAGGACCTCCACCATCGGCTTAATGCCCTGTAGTGCAGCGAAATTGAGGGCGTCCTCAAGGTCGTTCGAGTCGCCGACCGGATGGCCGCGCACGGTGCCCGAGATGTTGATCAGCTGTATCGGGCTGACCTGCACCGGGTCGGCCAAGAGAGCCAGCATCAGCAGTTCACCGTGCAGTCCCAGCCCGCCGATCGCGGCGGAGATCGCCTCGGCATTGGTGGCGGTGGCAGCGATGACCCGCGCCCCGCCCAGGCTCTGCAGTTCGCCGGCCACATCGCTGGCTAGCGAGTCGATGCAGTGATGAGCGCCCAGTTCGCGGGCGAGGTGACTTTTCTCGGGGCCGCGCGCGATCGCGACGGTGCGAAAACCCATCTTGACCGCGAACTGAATCCCGAGATGACCAAGGCCACCAATCCCGAGGATGGCGACCAGATCGCCGGGCCCCGCGCCGGTGCGGCGCAGCGAATTGAACATGGTCAGTCCCGCGCATGCGAGCGGCGCGGCGTCAACCGCCGATAGTTCATCGGGAATACGGGCCAGTGCGTTCGCCGGCGCCACGACGTATTCGGCGAATCCGCCGGGAAACGTTGCGCCGGTGATCATGCCGGCCTCGCAGTGCACCAATTCGCCGCGCCGACAGCTGCGGCAGCGCTCGCAATAGCCGCCAGACGCGCCGATCGCCACGCGTTCACCCTCGCGCCAACCCTGCACACCTTCGCCCAGCGCGTCGATGCGCCCGGCGATCTCGTGACCCGGGGTGAGCGGGAACTGCAGACCCGGCCACTGGCCGTCGACGAAGATCGCGTCGGAGTGGCAGATGCCACAAGCTTCCACGGCGACCCGCACAGTGCCGGGTGCAGGATCGGTCATTGTTCGATCGATAAGGGCCAGTTGTCCTCGTGGTGAGGTGACTTGGACCGCGCGAAACGTTGTCATGATGCGCCTTGCCTAGTTCGGTGCGATATGGGGCAGGTGGGAAATGTGCGAAAGCAATTCGGGGCTGGGGGATATCGCTACCCGCCAGACCGCTTGGCCCGCACTAGATCGGCGCCCTTTTCGCCGATCATGATGGTGGTCGCGTTGGTGTTGCCGCCGATGATGGACGGCATCACGGAGGCGTCGATCACCCGAAGGTTGTCGACTCCGCGCACCCGGAGTTCGGGGTCGACGACGGAATCTTCATCCACGCCCATCGCGCAGGTCCCGACCGGGTGGTATTGGGTTTGTGACCAACGCCGGATGTGTTCGGTGAGCGCGGCGTCGTCGGGAACGCCGTCGGACAGCCGCAGCGCACCGAGGCTGGCCTTGAGAGGTTGATGGTCGGCTATTTCCAGTACCGCACGCAGGCCTTGTATGACGACCTTGAGGTCGGCAGGCTCGCTGAAGTAGCCGGCGTCGATGCGGGGTGCGCCGAGCGGATCGCTGGAACGCAAGGTGAGTCGACCTCGGCTACGCGGACGCGTAGCTGTCACCAACATGGTGAAGTTCTCCAGCGGCGGACTGAAGCGGCCATGGTGTACGAATGATGTTGGACCAGCAGTTAATTGAATATCGGGGACGTCATTGCCGTTGGTGCAGAGAAATCCGCCGACGTCGCCACCGATGGAGCAGAAGGGGCCACCACCGCGCTGCTGCCAGCGGGCCATGTTCTCCGGGGTGGCCAGTTGCAGCAGATCTGTCGAGTCTTTCGTCGCCCAGACGATGGGGGTCATGGTGTGGTCATTGAGGTTGGCTCCGACGCCGGGCAGGTCGACCTCGACCGCGATGTCGTGTGCGCGCAACTGCTGGGCCTGACCGATGCCCGACAGCATCAGCAGCTGCGGGGAATTGATCGCTCCTGCGCTAAGGATCACCTCGGCATCGGCGCGCGCGGCGGTCTCGACGCCGGCATGCACATAGGCCACCCCGCAGGCCCGCTGACCATTCAACAGGATCCGCGTGGCCGGCGAATTGGCACGCACCGTCAGGTTGGGTCGATCGTGCACGGGTTTCAGATACGCGTCGGCTGCCGACCATCGCCACCCCTGATGACACGTCACTTGGTAGGCGCCCACACCGATTTGGCCCGATCCGTTGAAGTCGTCGTTGAACGGCAGACCCCACTCGACGGCCGAGCTGATGCAGCTCTGCGAGAGCTCGTGGGTAAACAGTATGTCCTCGACGCGCAGCGGGCCTTCTTTGCCGTGAAATGGTGCTGCGAGTCGGCTATTGTTCTCGGCCTTGATGAAGTAGGGCAGGACCGCGTCGTAATCCCAGCCGCTACAGCCTCTCTCGCTCCAGCCGTCGAAGTCGGTGCGGTGACCGCGAATGTAGATCATGGCGTTGATCGCGGACGAACCGCCCAGTGTCTTTCCCCGGGGGTACAGGTCAGACCCGGCGTAATGCGGTTGGCGTTCGAGGCGGTAATCCCAATCGACTTCTGAACCGAACAACCCGCTCCACAGCGCGGGCACCCGAATGGTGTCCAGGGTGTCGGGCGGCCCGGCCTCGAGCAACAACACTCGGACCGACGGATCCGCTGAGAGCCGATTGGCCAACACGCAACCCGCGCTGCCGGCGCCGACGATGACGTAATCGAACGTGTCCTGCGATGAAGAAACGTCCTTGCCGTCGTACCCGCTCATCTCGTCCATCTCTCTTCTCTCGTCGTTGCCGGTGCCTTCGAGTCTTTGGCAGTCCGTTGCGCGTGTCCAAGACCTGTTCCGCACCCCGCGATACCGAAATGACATCGACCGAGGCAGCCGAACACGTGACATCCACCCACGACCGACTTGGCAGATGCGTGACTCGCATCCGACAGCGGTGCCTAGCACCGCGAGACGGGCAGGAGCGCAGACAAGATGGCAATCCCAGGGCGCCAGCGCGGGACAAACAGCGCCGGCTGAATATCGCGATGAGGTCGCCGACCATCAGTGGTGACGCGGAGCTACACGCCGAGGGCGCGCGTCGCCTGCGATAGCGCCGGGGTCACAAAGACATACGAGGCACTCTTCCACGGCCGGCTGGGCACAACGGCCGGTGCGCTGGACGACGATCGAGCGCCGGATACCGGGCACCGCCTGGCAGGAGCAGATGGCGCTGGTTTCGTGCAGATATGCCCGCACGATATGACTCCAGCGCTGTCATTGTCACAACCAGGCGCGAACCAGGGGAGTCGACAAGGGACGCCGGGATACGGTTTTTGCTGGCCAGACCGCGTTGGGAGTCATTGCAAGCAAGACAGCGAAATTCAGCCGATGTCCAACTGGGGTCAAGTGGTCGCCGGCGGAAATGGACAAACTGCTTGGTGAGGGAGACTGAGCCCGCAGCGCAACCGCTCGAGCCCGCAAATCAGGATCCGCGCCATAAACTCCGAGCGACTCGAAACGCCCTGATTGTCAGCGCTTCTCGACCCGATGTCCCCTTAGCCCAGTCCGGCGTCTAACCGAACGGTTACTGGCCCGACAAGCCTCCGGATTCGATTCCCCCGCGCCGTAGGTGTTTGAATCGCGGACCCGCTGTTTAAGAGTCAGTGGGTCCTAAACCGAGGCCGCCGTCGTCGCCGTGCGCTGTCACGCAGGTCACTGCTGGTCGTCGTAGAGCGCGAGTTGAGTGAAACCGACGAGGGCGACGGTGTCGGGTTGGCCGACGGGATGCACGCGCAGGCTGTGCATCACGTTCGGGGTGTCGTCGAGGCAGATGACATCGGTGAGTCCGATGAGCGCTTCTTGGGGGTCCCCGGCATCGTTGGTCGGCAGGTCATCCGTCAGCCGCATCCGTTTGCCGCGCAGGCCGATGGCGTCGTAGCGGAAATGGTGAACCTTGGGCTGAGAGCCGGGCAGCTCGGGCGTCATCATTGTCGCATCCACACTGCAATTATGCGCCCCGCAGACCACATGACGCCCGCGTTGCCGAACGCTATCGACGTTTGCGTGCCTTGTACTTCAGGAACCCGTCGACGGCCTGCTTGTCACGCCCAGCTGTGCTGCAATCCATCCTGCTGGTGGTGCTTAGTTCCGGCAGTACGTGTCGATAGTGGCGCTGGACACCGACCGTCGCGCTGCTCCCTATCTCGGGCAGCAGGCGGTCATATTCCCGTCGACCAACGGGGCGCTGCGCGACCCCGGCAACTTCGCCGGGCAATGGCGCAAAACCCGCGACGAGTTGGGGGTGCCGAACATCAGCTCTCCTAGCTTCCGCAAGACCGTGGCAACTCTCATCGACGACGCCGGCCTGTCGGCCCGCATCGGCGCCGAGCACCTCGGGCACGCGGAGGTGTCGACGACCCAGGACCGCTACATGAGCCGCGGACGGGCCCACAGCCAGGTGGCAGAACTGCTGGACAAGGCCGTCGGCGACAACTCAGGTCCGCCATAAACGACGAATAAACGACGACCGGCCTTAATAAGTACGGCTAGATACCACCTCTGACCAGTGCCCCCGGCACGACTCGAACGTGCGACCTAGGGATTACCAATCGGCACCTCTCGCGGTTGCCGGAGTGTGCCAGTCTTCTCTTGTGCTGCAACAGGTTCGGCGATTCTCCGGCTCGGCTGAGAACCGGTCAATTACCGTCGAATCTCGGACATTGGCGATGAATAAACGATGACCGCATTCCCGGCATCATGTGCGAAGGTGCCGGGCGACGCGGTTGCCGGCGCGGTGAGGCGACGCGCCCTGCTGCGTCATTGGGGGCCCGGACTGTTCGCTGTTCCTATCGATATCGCGATCAGGCAGATCGTTGCGTTAATAGTATGCATTTTGTAGGCTAATAGCCTAAGGTTTGCGTACTAAATGGGCGGGTTGAGATGGCACAGCGTAGGAATACGTCGCTTCCGGCGGTCCTGGCTAGCGCACCGTTGCGAACCATACGCGCCGAGGACGCCGCTGCCACGTACACCTTTCCGGGCCCCGAGCTGGCACGGCTCGCGGACAGGGGGCTTTTGCAACGGGTGGCCACCGGCTATTACATCGTCGTCCCGCAGGACATGATCGGTCGCGAATGGACGCCGAACCTTGAAGCCGCGGCCGCGGGGATCGCCTCGGCCATCTACGGACCGACCCACGCAGTCCTCATGGGTATCAGTGCCGCCCGCGTGCTTGGCGCGATCCCGCGGGCCCTAGCAACGGCCCTTGTCGCCGTGCCCGGCCAACACCGGCCGATTCGACTGAAGGACCGTCGATCGGTGGTGCACTTCGTCAAGCGGGACACCGACAGGTTGGATGCCGAACGCATCGAGACGCCCCTGGGGTCGGCCATCGTCACGACGCCAGAGCAGACCCTCCTCGACCTCGCACACCGACCTCAACTCGGAGACGCGCGGGACGAGGTGCCCGCGGCGGTCGCGATGTTGTATCAGCGCAGCGATCATCAGCGCCTCAAGGCGCTCGCCGCCGAGCAACGCCTCGTGGCGTCCCTGCGCCGCGCTGAATCATGGGCGACACCGCATGAACGCTGACGAACGCGCCGACGTCGCGCAGCAGTTTGGCGTCGCACCCGACCAAGTCGAGCGCGACCACCTCGTGTCTCATCTGCTGGCATTCCTCAGTCAGAATCTTGACAACCGGATCCAGTTCATTGGGGGCACCGCGCTGGCGCGCACACATCTCCCGGATGGCCGGCTCAGCGAGGACATCGACCTCATCGCCATCGACGACCGCAGAGCCGTGGCGGCCGATCTGGATTCGGCGCTGCCACGCGCACTCGCGCGAACGCACGGCAGGCTCACCCTCGAACCGCCCCTCAGCGGTGTGGCGGATACTGGCGCGGCAGTACTGCGATCCGCCACCGAGATCGTGGTCAGGATCCAGCTTCTCGCGGCCCGCGGCAGAGTGCTGTGGCCAACCGAGCGCCGCTTTCTGCAGCAGCGTTATCGCGATGCGCCGGCGGCTGAACTCACCGTCCCCACTCTGCCCGCATTCGCCGCATCCAAGACCGCGACATGGGCAGACCGTCATGCACCACGAGACCTCTGGGACCTGTGGGCGCTTAACAGAATCGGAGCCATCGATCCCGCCGCCCTAAAGCTGTACCGACGATACGGTCCGACCAATCAGCCGCCCGGCTCCTTCGTGTTCGAAACGCCACCATCCGAAGCCGAATGGCAGTCGCAACTCGCCGGCCAAACGCGGCTCACCGTCGACGCCGCCGATGCCCTCGCGATCGTTCGCGAAGCGTGGGCTCGCGTAATTGCTGCCGAGCGCGGCAACTAGGCCAATTACTCGTCCACCAAACACTCTGCTTTCCAACGCGTCTCAACAAAACCCAAGCTCTCCTAGAATCACTCCATATCGCGATATATCTGCGCGGTCGGTGGGACCGGCTGCTGTCGCTCAATTCCCCGTCCCGCGCTGATGGGCGGCAGGCCTGCGTTGCGGATCGGGCAGCGCGGCAAGATCAAGCGCATCTACCTTGGCGGCGGTGTGTGGCTAGCGCCATGCCGCTATCGCGACACCGACGGCGTGACATTCAACGGGTCGGCCGCTCAGACGAATTCGACAAGTAGGGAAAGCTCGCCGAGGATGCGCTGATCGAGGCGCTCGCCGAACGCCGCCCGCCCGGCGGCCCTGACGCGATCGGGCTCGACACCCTCGTCTTCGTTCTCATCGACCAACACATCACTCGCCTCGCCGAAGACGGCCGGTCGGTGCGGACCTTGGACACCTATTCGTTATGACGCATCCAAACTCGCTAAGTTCATCGCTGGCGTACGCATCGGCGAAGTAACCCCGGCACGAATCGACGCCGCCCTACGATCGATGCGAAATACCCACGGCCCTACCATGGCGCGCCGCGCGCGCACCCTCTTACGGGGCGCGCTTCAACTGGCGGTGGTAAACAACGTCGTCGGCACCAATCCGGTCCGTGATGTGCAATCGATCAGGTCCAAAGCGGCTTCGAAAGGCGCCTCCGCGCTTACGGCTGAGCAAGTACGGAATTTGCTGACGAAGATGCGGGCGTCCGAAGAATGCCAACAGCGCGACTTGGTCGACCCGGTCAGAATCCTGATCGCGACCGGCCTACGCCGCTCCGAGCTCCTCGCGCTGCGCTGGAGCGACTTCGACACCGCCGCGGGCACCATCGCAGTGACCGGCAAGCTGGTGCGGGAGCGGGGGTCGGCCTGACGCGGATCGACGAGACCAAGACTGCCGCAGGCCGCCGCACTATTCCGTTGCCGTCGTTCGCAATCACGGTTCTCAACGACCGTCGCAAGCGCCCGTACGTCGGCCAACAGCAAGTCATCTTCGCATCCAACAGTGGACCGCTTCGTGACCCCGAAAACTTCAATACCGCGTGGCGCGCCGTCCGCGACGACCTCGGGATGACCGACGTCACATCACACAGCTTCCGCAAGACCGTGGCAACGCCCATCGACGACGCAGGGCTCTCGGCACGCATCGGTGCCGACCATCTCGGGCACGCCAAGGTGTCCATGACCCGGGACCGTTACATGTCACGGGGCCGGGCCCACAATCAGGTCGCCGACCTGCTGGATCGTGCCGTGGCGGACATAAACGATGAATAAACGATGACCGCCGTTTTCAGCGAGCTCAAAAGCACCCCTGACCAGTGCCCCCGGCACGACTCGAACGTGCGACCTAGGGATTAGAAGGCCCTTGCTCTATCCACCTGAGCTACGGAGGCAATGTGCAGGTCAGTCTAGCCAAAGCCAGCTGTTCGATGAGCTTTGCTGAAGCGACACGCGCGAGAAGCCTTCCCCTGCCGTAGAAATCGGTTATGGTGGGGATCCTCGACACACGCACAACACCGGCTGGTAATCAGCCGTTAACCGCAACGGGGCGTGTGCCTATCGTCGAGGGGTGGGCGTTGCTATGAGCATGGCCATGAACCTGACTTCGCGCTGCTCACGAGCGGGTGCCGAAGCCCTGCGCTTGGCGGCCGATGCCACAGATACCTGCCGTTCCGGCGCCCTGCTGCTGCGCGGCTCACCGTTTGCTGTGGGCTGGTTCGCCGGCTGGCTGTCCACGGAATTTCCTCCACATGTCCTGACCGGGCACGCGTTGTCCCGGGTGTCGCCCCCGCCGATCGGCCGTGTGGCTACGGCATGGGCCGCACAGCGAGCAGACCAAATCCTCACGGCTGCGCTCGAGGAGTCCTTTGGGCCGGACTTCAGTGACCTGGTACGCCACCCGACCTGCGATCAGTCCGAGTGCGCGCCCCGCAACGGGCTGTTGCACATGCCGGGGCCGCACCGCCGCTACGCGGCGCAGACCTCCGACATCTCCTACGGTCCAGGTGGTAGCGAACACCTGCTCGACATCTGGCGACGTCATGACCTGGCGCCCGACCGGCGTGCGCCGGTGCTGATCCAGGTCCCGGGAGGGGCGTGGGCGCTGAACGGCAAACGCCCTCAGGCGTACACGCTGATGAGCAGGATGGTGGAACTCGGCTGGATCTGTGTCTCCATCAACTACAGCAAGAGCCCGCGCAGCACGTTTCCGGCGCACATCATCGACGTGAAAAGGGCGATCGCATGGGTGCGCGAGAACATCGCCGACTATGGCGGAGACTCTGATTTCATCGCGATTACCGGCGGGTCGGCCGGTGGGCACCTGGCTTCCCTGGCTGCGCTCACCGCCAACGATCCGACGTTTCAGCCTGGGTTCGAAGGCGCCGACACCACCGTTCAGGCGGCGGTGCCGTACTACGGCGTCTACGACTTCACCAACGCTGAGAACATGCACGAAATAATGCTGCCGTTCCTCGAGCGGTTTGTGATGAAGGCCCGCTACGCCGACGCCCCAGAGCGATTCAAGGCGGCTTCGCCGATTTCGTACGTGCACCGCGAGGCTCCGCCGTTCTTCGTGTTGCACGGCGAGAAGGACGAACTGAGTCCCAGCCGCCAGGCCCGGGCATTCTGCGCGGCGCTACGGAAGGCCGGAGCCGCCACGGTGTCCTATGCCGAGCTCGCCAATGCGCACCACGCTTTCGACATCACCCCTACGGTCCGATCCCGGCTGGCCGCTGGTGCCGTCGGGGACTTCCTGGGTGTCATCTACGGGCGGCGGGCCGGTTCGTTGGCGAATTCGTTCCCACTGTCGGCGACGTCAGCCAGCTGAACCGGGACAGTCGGGCAGTGCCCGAATCGTGCCTTTCACCGGCGCCTCAACCCGACTAGCGTTGTGTTGGCAATTGGGGCGGTGCGTGTGAAGCAGGAGGCGTGATCTGCGGTGACAGCGTTGGCGCATCGAGCTACCGGCAACGGCGCGGTGGTTCGTGATCATGGCTGATTCCGTCGAGGCGGTTGGATTTACCGACGAACTCGGACCGGTCGACTATCTAATGCATCGGGGCGAAGCAAATCCGCGAACCCGTTCGGGGATCATGGCGCTGGAACTTCTGGACACCACGCCGGACTGGCACCGGTTCCGGACCCGGTTCGAAAACGCCTCTCGCAAGGTAGCGCGGCTGCGGCAGAAGGTTGTCGTGCCGACCCTGCCGACGGCGGCGCCGCGCTGGGTGGTGGATCCCGACTTCAACCTCGACTTCCATGTGCGCCGGGTGCGCGTGTCCGAACCGGGCACGCTGCGCGATGTATTCGACCTCGCCGAGGTGATGCTGCAGTCGCCGCTGGACATATCGCGGCCGCTGTGGACGGCCACGCTGGTCGAGGGTCTGGCCGACGGCAAGGCGGCGTCGCTAATGCATGTGAGCCATGCGGTCACCGATGGCGTCGGCAGTGTCGAGATGTTCGCAGAAATCTATGACCTCGAGCGCGATCCGCCGGCCAGGCCGACGCCCCCGCTGCCCATTCCGCAGGATCTGACGCCCAATGATTTGATGCGCCAGGGCATCAACCATCTTCCCATGGCCATAGTCGGGGGCGTCTTGAGCGCGGTGTCCGGGGCCGTATCAGCGGCCGGGCGAGCGGTTTTGGAGCCCGCGTCCACCGTTTCGGGAATCCTGGGTTACGCCCTCTCGGGTATGCGGGTGCTCAACCGGGCCGCCGAGCCGTCGCCGCTGTTGCGCCGGCGCAGCCTGGCCACCCGTACCGAAGCAATCGACATCCCGCTCTCTGACCTGCACAAGGCCGCAAAGGCCGGCGGAGGCTCGATCAACGACGCCTACCTCGCCGGGCTCTGTGGCGCCCTGCGGCGTTATCACGAGGCCCTCGGCGTGCCAATCACCACGCTGCCGATGGCGGTGCCGGTAAACCTGCGGGCCGAGGCTGATACGGCCGGCGGCAACAGGTTTACCGGCGTAAACCTGGCGGCACCGGTAGGCACCGCCGATCCGGTCTCGCGGATGAAGAAGATCCGTGCGCAGATGACACAGCGCCGTGACGAGCCCGCGATGAACATCATCGGTTCCATTGCGCCAGTGTTGAGTGTCTTGCCGACAGCCGTGCTGGAGGGAATCACCGGCTCGGTGGTCGGCTCTGACGTGCAAGCCAGCAATGTCCCGGTCTACCCGGGAGACACTTACATCGGCGGCGCAAAAATCTTGCGGCAGTACGGTATCGGCCCGCTGCCCGGCGTGGCGATGATGGTGGTGCTGATTTCCCGGGGTGGGTGGTGCACCATCACGGTGCGCTACGACAGGGCGTCGGTGCAAAACGAGGCGTTGTTCGCACAGTGCCTGGTGGAGGGTTTCAACGAGGTCCTGGCGCTGGCCGGTGACCCGCCACCACAAGCGGTCCCGGCGTCGTTCGCCGCCGAGTCCTCGGGTCCGGCAACTCGATCGGTGTCAGGCCGATGAGCACCGCTGAGGAACAGCTGGAACAGGGTGGGAGGCGCAAGCCGCCGCTGGATCTGCGGTTGCCCGGCTCTGTCGCCGAGATCCTCGCCAGTGCCCCCGGGCCCAAGATCGGCGCGTTTTTCGACCTGGATGGCACGTTGGTCGCCGGATTCACGGCCGTCATCCTCACCCAGGAGCGCCTTCGGCGCCGCGATATGGGGGTGGGCGAGCTGCTCAGTATGGTCCAGGCCGGTCTGAACCACACGCTCGGGCGCATCGAGTTCGAAGACCTTATCGGTCAGGCGTCTTCGGCGCTGCGCGGGCGGCTGTTGACCGACTTGGAGGAGATCGGCGAGCGGCTGTTCGCCCAGCGGATCGAGTCCCGGATTTACCCGGAAATGCGTGAGCTGGTGCGGGCTCACGTGGCTCGCGGGCACACAGTCGTGCTCAGTTCGTCGGCCTTGACCATCCAGGTGAATCCAGTGGCCCGCTTCCTCGGGATCACCAACCTGCTCACCAACACGTTTGAGACCAACGAAGACGGGTTCCTCACCGGCGACGTGGTGAAGCCGATCTTGTGGGGGCCGGGCAAAGCCTCTGCGGTACAACGGTTTGCGGCCGAGCACGACATCGACCTCAAAGACAGCTACTTCTACGCCGACGGCGACGAGGACGTCGCGCTGATGTACCTGGTCGGCAATCCACGGCCGACGAATCCCGAAGGCAAGATGGCCGCTGTCGCCAAGCGCCGTGGCTGGCCGATTCTGCAATTCAGCAGCCGGGGTGGCGTGGGCTTCCGGCGGCAGTTGCGAACACTTGCCGGCTTCGGCTCGATGTTCCCGGTCGGCGCCGGAGCAGTGGCGATGGGTGTGCTGACCGGCAGTAGGCGGCGCGGCGTCAATTTCTTTACCTCCAACTTCTCCCAGCTGGTGCTGGCGGCTACTGGAGTGCATCTGAATGTCATCGGGAAAGAGAATCTGACTGCGCAGCGTCCGGCCGTCTTTATTTTCAACCACCGCAACCAAGTTGACCCGATCATTTCCGGTGCGCTTATCCGCGACAACTGGGTGGCGGTGGCCAAGAAAGAACTGGAGCGTGACCCGATCATGGGCCCGCTCGGCAAGTTGCTGGACGGTGTGTTCATCGACCGCGACGACGCGGTTGCTGCGCTGGAGACGATGCATACAGTCGAAGAGCGAGCCAAGAACGGACTTTCTATCTTGATGGCTCCGGAAGGCACCCGGCTGGACACCACTGAGGTCGGGCCTTTCAAAAAGGGGCCATTTCGTCTCGCGATGGCGGCGGGGATCCCGATCGTGCCCATCGTGATCCGTAATGCGGAGATCGTCGCGGCCCGAAACTCCAGCACAATAAATCCGGGCACCGTTGACGTCGCGGTGTTTCCGCCGATTCCGGTCGACGACTGGACCCTGGACACGCTGCCGGATCACATCGCCGAGGTGCGCCGGCTGTATCTGGACACGTTGGCCAACTGGCCCGTCGACGAGCTGCCCGAGGTCGATCTGTACGCGAAGAAGGCGGCGAGCAAAGCCGGCATTCAGGCTGCCAACGCAACCGCGAAGAAGAGCCCGGCGAAGAAGGCGGCTCCCAAACCCGCGGCGAAGACGGGGACCGCAGCCGTGAAAAAGACGCAGCCAACGACGAAGAAGCCGGCCAAGGCGAAGTCTGGCACGGACCAAACGACGAGCTCTCCGCACAGAGGACGGCCATGACCCAAACGGCCGCAGATACCGTCGCAGTCCTCACCGCCCAGGACGCGTTGGTGCTGCTGTCCATGGACACTCCGGTCGAAACGCAGCTGCTGATGGATTGGCTGGGTCAGCAGCGGGCCCGCAATCCGGATGCGAAGTTCGACGTATTAAAACTGCCCTCCGGCGATGCGCCGCCGTCGGCGCTGACTCCGCTTGTCGAGCAGCTCGAGTCGGGCCCCGCATCAAGAGAGGACCGTTCGATTGTGCCGGTGCGGGTGTTCTGGCTGCCGCATCCGGATCGCAGCAGAGTCGCGAAACTGGCCGGGCTGCTGCCGGGCCGGGATCCGTACCACCCCAACCAACGTCAGCAGCGCCACATTGTGCGCAACGATCCCCTCCGCGCGAGGGTGGTGGTCGGCGAGTCGGCCAAGGTGTCCGAACTCCGCCAGCAGTGGCGCGACACCACCGTGGGACAGAACCAGCGCGACTTCGCCCAGTTCGTCACGCGCCGCGCGATCTTGGCGATGGAGCGTGCCGAGTACCGAATCCTTGGACCCCAGTACAAGTCTCCGCGGCTGGTAAAGCCGGAAATCCTCGCGTCCGCGCGGTTTCGCGCCGGGCTGCAGAAGATCCCGGGCGCAACCGTCGAAGAAGCCGGGAAGATGCTCGACGAATTGGCCACCGGGTGGAGCAGGGTGTCCGTCGACCTCGTTTCGGTCCTCGGCAGGATGCTCAGTCGCGGATTCGAACCCGACATCGACTACGACGAGTTTCAGATTGCGGCCATGCGCGCCGGGCTGGAAGCTCATCCGGCGGTGCTGCTGTTCTCGCACCGTTCCTACATCGACGGCGCGGTGGTGCCGGTCGCCATGCAGGAAAACCGGCTACCGCCGGTGCATGTCTTCGCCGGGATCAACCTGTCCTTTGGGTTGATGGGCCCCCTGTTACGCCGCTCCGGCGTCATCTTCATCCGCCGCAATATCGGCGGTGACGCGCTCTACAAGTACGTCCTGCGCGAATATGTCGGGTACATCGTCCAGAAGCGGTTCAACCTGAGCTGGTCCATCGAGGGCACACGTTCGCGTACCGGCAAGATGCTGCCACCCAAGCTGGGTCTGATGTCTTATGTGGCCGACGCATACCTGGACGGCCGCAGCGAAGACATCCTGCTGCAGCCGGTGTCGATCAGTTTCGATCAGTTGCATGAGACCGCCGAGTACGCCGCCTATGCTCGCGGCGGCGAAAAGACCCCCGAGGGCATCGGCTGGCTGTACAACTTCATCAAGGCACAGGGCGAACGCAATTACGGCAAGATCTACGTGCGCTTCCCCGAAGCGGTCTCGATGCGGCAGTACCTCGGCGATCCGCATGGTTTGCTTGTGCACGATAAGGACGCCAAACGGCTTGCGCTGCAAAAGATGTCGTTCGAAGTCGCGTGGCGGATTCTGCGGGCGACACCGGTGACGGCGACGGGGTTGGTGTGCGCGTTGCTGCTCACCACTCGCGGTGCGGCGCTGACACTCGGTCAGTTGCATCACACGTTGCAGGACTCACTGGACTACCTGGACCGCAAGCAGAGCCCGGTGTCCACAAGTGCGTTGCGGCTGCGCTCGCGCGACGGTGTGCGCGCGGCGGTGGACGCATTGTCCAACGGGCACCCGATCACCCGTATCGACAGCGGCCGGGAGCCGGTGTGGCGCATCGCGCCCGACGACGAACACGCCGCGGCGTTCTACCGGAACTCGCTGATAGATGTCTTCCTGGAGACCTCGATCGTCGAACTCGCTCTGGCGTACGCCAGGCGCGCTGACGGCGACCGCATGGAGGCTTTCTGGACCCAGGCGATGCGGCTGCGCGATCTGCTGAAATTCGATTTCTACTTCGCCGACTCGACGTCGTTTCGGGCCAACATCGCCCAGGAGATGGCATGGCACGAAAATTGGGAAGCCCACGTCACCGCCGGGGGCGACGAGATCGACGCGATGCTTTTCGCGAAGCGCCCGTTGATGTCAGATTCGATGTTGCGAGTGTTTTTCGAGGCGTATGCGATCGTCGCCGACGTGTTGCGCGACGCCCCGGCCGATATCGGCAAGAAAGAACTGACGGACATGGCGCTCGGGGTCGGCCGTCAGTACGTGGCGCAAGGCCGGGTGCGCAGTAGCGAATCAGTGTCGACGCTGCTGTTCGGCACGGCGCGCCAGGTTGTCGCCGACCAGGATCTGATAGGACCGGCCGCAGATCTCGCCGAGCGGCGCATCGCCTTCCGGCGGGAATTGCGCAACGTTCTGCGCGACTTCGATTACGTCGAGCAGGTCGCGCGCAATCAGTTCGTGGCCCGCGAGTTCGCGGCGCGTCAGGTGCGCTCCGCAAACAAGTCCGTCGGCCAGGCTCAATAGCCGGCTGCACCGGCCCATACGCTGGGTACATGACCGTTGCCCGCCCTACCGGTAAGGCCTCTGGTCAGCCATCCGGAAAGGGCCCGAGAAAGGCTGGGCGCAGGGCCAAGCCCCACGCTCGGGTGTGGCCGCTGCTCATCGGGGTCGCGGTGCTGGCCGGCTGCACGGCGGCCGGAATTGGCGCGCTGTCGCTGGCCGATGCGCTGACCGCCACCGGGTTGCCCGATCCCGGCCCGGCGACCACGGTTGGCCTGCCGTTTGTCCGGGCAGCGGGAGAGATCGCCGCGGTGCTGGCCGTCGGGTCGTTTGTTTTCGCGGCCTTTCTGGTGCCCCCGCAGAGCAGCGGGGTGCTCGACGTCGACGGCTACCGGGCGCTTCGGCTGGGGACGGTTGCGTCAGGGGCGTGGGCGGTGTGTGCCGCCCTGCTGGTCCCACTGACCATTTCCGACGTTTCCGGCCAACCCCTGATCGATCACCTCAACCCGGTGCAGATCTGGTCGTTGGCCGGCCTGGTCAACACCGCCTCCGCCTGGCGCTGGACCGCGGTCTTGGCCGCGATCGTGATGCTGGCAAGTCTGACGGCGCTGCGCTGGTCGTGGACCCCGTTGCTGTTGGTCGGGTCGTTGGTGACCCTCATCCCGCTCGGGCTGACCGGTCACTCATCGGCCGGCGGCTCACATGACCTGGCCACCAACAGCCTGCTGATCCACCTGGTGGCCGCCAGCCTGTGGGCCGGCGGTCTGCTGGCGCTGCTGGCTCATGCCCTGCGCGGTGGTGACCACGCCGACTTGGCGGCGCGGCGCTTCTCCGCGATCGCATTGTGGTGCTGGGTCGCCATGGGGCTGAGCGGTTTGCTGAATGCCCTAGTGCGGGTCCTGCCTTCCGACCTGCTGACCGCGGGTTACGGACGGCTGGTGGTCGCAAAGTTCGTGGCGCTGTGCCTGCTTGGCGTCCTCGGCTGGCGCCAGCGGCGCAGCGGAGTTGCCGCGCTGCAAGCAGATCCGAGTTCACGCAGCGCGCGTAGTGCGCTGATCCGGCTGGCGCTGATCGAGGCCGCGGTGTTCGGACTCACCTTCGGTGTGGCCGTCGGGCTGGGCCGCACGCCGCCGCCACCGCCGCCGCTACGGTTGCCATCGATCCCCGAAGCGGAGATCGGCTACAACTTGGACGGGCCGCTCACCCTGGCCCGCGTGCTGTTCGACTGGCGTTTCGACCTGATCTTCGGCACGGCCGCCATCGTGCTTGCCGGGCTGTACGTGGCGGGGGTGGTGCGGCTGCGCCGCCGCGGCGACCGCTGGCCGCCGGGCCGAATCGTCGCGTGGCTGCTGGGCTGCGCGGGGCTGTTGTTCGTGACGTCGTCGGGGGTAGGTCGCTACATGCCCGCGATGTTCAGCATGCACATGGCCGCCCACATGGGGCTCTCGATGCTGGTCCCGATTCTGTTGGTGCTCGGCGGTCCGGTCAGCTTGGCATTACGGGCGCTGCCTGCCGCCGGCCGCGGCGATCCCCCGGGCATGCGGGAATGGCTGTTGGCCGCACTGCACAGCCGGTTGTCGCGGTTACTCACCAACCCGGTGGTCGCGACCGTGTTATTCGTCGCAGGGTTCTACGGGCTGTACTTCGGCGGCATTTTCGATTCCGCGGTCGGCAGTCACGCCGGCCATATGGCGATGAATGTCCACTTTCTGCTCAGCGGCTACCTGTTCTACTGGGTCGTGATCGGGGTGGACCCGACGCCACGGCCGATCCCGCCGCTGGCCAAGGTGGCCGTGGTATTCGCCTCGCTGCCGCTGCACGCATTCTTCGGCGTGCTGCTGATGGGCACCCGAAAAGTGATCGGCGGCGACTACTACCGATTGCTGGGTTTGAGCTGGCACACCGACTTGCTGGGTGATCAGAAATTGGGCGGCGCAATCGCCTGGGCGGCAGGGGAACTACCCCTGGTGATCGTGATGCTGGCGCTGCTCGTGCAGTGGGCTCGCAGCGATGACCGGACCGCGCGGCGGCTGGACCGGGCCGCCGAACTGGACGGCTCTGGCGGTCTGGGGGCCGACTTGGTCGCCTACAACGCGATGCTGGCCGAACTGGCGCGTCGCGACCCGCCGGGGCAACCGGCGGACTGATCCACAGTCACGCGTTTTTCCACAGGGGCACCTGGCTGGAACCATTGCGGGCTCGTTTCGCCCGGGGGTGTGTCGGTGGTGCCGAGCTCAATAGCAACCAGAACAAACAGGCGGTGCGGCCTTCGCCGAAAAGGGGCCACACCGTCGCAAGCAACCGAGAAAGGGACCCGTCAATGTTCGAAACCTCGCTTACCGTCATCGGTCACATCGTCAATGACCCACAGCGCCGCAAGGTCGGCGATCAGGAGCTGATCAAGTTCCGGTTGGCCAGCAATTCACGGCGCCGTACCGGTGACGGCAATTGGGAGCCGGGAAACTCGCTGTTCATCACCGTCAATTGCTGGGGGAAGTTGGTCTCCGGGGTGGGAGCCGCATTGGGCAAGGGGGCACCGGTGATCGTGGTGGGCCACGTGTACACCAGCGAGTACGAGGACCGCGACGGCAATCGCCGTTCGTCGCTGGAAATGCGGGCGACCTCGGTTGGCCCGGACCTCTCGCGCGTGTTCGTACGCATTGAGAAGCCTGGTTACACTGGTCCGAGCGGGAACCAAGACGCCGAACCAAGCCCCACCGCTGCGGGCGCCGTTAATGAAGACCTCGCCGCGGATGACCCGGTCCAGTCGGCGGATGTCATCGAAGGCGCCAGCGCGCTGCCAGTGTCGGCTTAGCGCCGCTGGACCGTGCCTAGGATGGTCCGCGGGATAGTTCCGAAAGACCAGAAAGGCATAACCGCGGCATGGCTGAGTTCATCTACACGATGAAGAAGGTCCGCAAGGCGCACGGCGACAAGGTGATCCTGGACGACGTCACGTTGAGCTTCTTCCCGGGCGCCAAGATCGGTGTCGTCGGCCCCAATGGCGCCGGCAAGTCGAGCGTCTTGCGGATCATGGCCGGTCTGGACAAGCCGAACAATGGCGACGCCTTCCTGGCCAACGATGCCACTGTCGGCATCCTGCAACAGGAGCCGCCGCTGAACGAGGAGAAGACCGTTCGCGGAAACGTGGAAGAGGGTTTGGGCGAAATCAAGGTCAAGCTCGACCGGTTCAATGAGGTCGCCGAACTGATGGCCACGGACTACTCCGACGAGCTGATGGAGGAGATGGGCCGGCTGCAAGAGGATCTGGACCACGCCGACGCGTGGGACCTCGACTCTCAGCTGGAGCAGGCCATGGACGCACTGCGCTGCCCGCCGCCCGACGAACCGGTGACGAATCTGTCGGGCGGCGAGCGCCGCCGCGTCGCGTTGTGCAAGCTGCTGCTGTCCAAACCCGACCTGCTGCTGCTCGACGAGCCGACCAACCACTTGGACGCGGAAAGCGTGCAGTGGCTCGAACAGCATCTCGCCAGCTACGCAGGCGCGATATTGGCGGTCACCCATGACCGGTACTTCCTGGACAACGTCGCCGAATGGATCCTGGAACTCGACCGCGGCCGCGCCTATCCGTACGAAGGCAACTACTCGACTTACCTGGAAAAAAAGGCGGAGCGGCTGTCGGTGCAGGGACGCAAGGACGTCAAGCTGCATAAGCGGTTGACCGAGGAGCTGGCCTGGGTCCGGTCCGGGGCCAAAGCGCGGCAAGCCAAAAGTAAAGCCCGCCTTCAGCGCTACGAGGAGATGGCTACCGAGGCGGAGAAGACGCGCAAGCTCGATTTCGAGGAGATTCAGATCCCGGTCGGGCCACGACTGGGCAACGTGGTGGTCGAGGTCGAACACCTCGACAAAGGCTACGACGGCCGCACCCTGATCAAGGACCTGTCCTTCACCCTGCCCCGCAACGGCATCGTCGGCGTCATCGGTCCCAACGGGGTTGGCAAGACCACGCTGTTCAAAACCATCGTCGGGCTTGAGCAGCCGGACAGCGGAACCGTCAAGGTCGGCGAGACCGTCAAGCTCAGCTATGTCGACCAGACCCGCGCGGGCATCGATCCGAAGAAGAACGTCTGGGAAGTCGTCTCGGATGGGCTGGACTACATCCAGGTCGGTCAGACCGAAGTGCCGTCCAGGGCTTACGTTTCGGCATTCGGGTTCAAGGGGCCCGACCAGCAGAAACCGGCCGGCGTGCTGTCCGGCGGTGAGCGCAACAGACTGAATCTCGCGCTGACGCTCAAGCAGGGGGGCAACCTGATCCTGCTGGACGAGCCGACCAACGACCTGGATGTCGAGACCTTGAGCTCGCTGGAGAACGCTCTGGAGCAGTTTCCCGGCTGCGCGGTGGTGATTTCGCACGACCGCTGGTTCCTCGACCGAACGTGCACGCACATCCTGGCCTGGGAAGGTGACGACGACAACGAGGCCAAATGGTTTTGGTTCGAGGGCAACTTCGGTGCCTACGAGGAGAACAAAGTGGAACGGCTCGGTGCCGAAGCCGCCAGGCCGCACCGGGTGACCCACCGGAAGCTGACACGCGACTAGTGTCAGGTGCCGGCGCCCCACGACGATGCGGCCGGGACGGCCGCTGAGGAGTGGGGCCATCGAGCAAGGCCCCACGACGATGCGGCCGGGACGGCCGCTGAGGAGTGGGGCCATCGAGCCTAGCGGGCAGTGTCGCGAGTTGGGAGCTATCGGCATGACGATCGATTCCAGACCAAAGCGGGAAGCCAAGCCGTGGACCGCATTCACCAAGACCTCGGACATTCCTGACTGGATCTCGAAGGCTTACATCGAGAGTTATCGGGGCCCGCACAGCGACGATCCGGATGCCACTGAGACCACCAGCGTCGACCCGGCCCGCGCTGCTGCGCTGGTGACGCCGGCGATGCTCAGCGCGCACTATCGGCTGGGCCAGCAGCGCCCGCCCGGCGAAAGTTGCGTCTGCGTTTACCCGGCCGACGATCCCGCCGGATTCGGGCCCTCGTTGCAGGTCGTCACCGACCACGGCGGCATGCTGATGGATTCCGTCACGGTGCTGCTGCACCGACTCGGGGTCGACTACACCGCACTCATGACCCCGGTGTTCGAGGTACATCGCAGCCCGGCGGGGGAGTTGCAGAGCGTCGAGCCGAAAGCGCCTGGTACGCCGCAATCCGTCGGCGAGGCCTGGATACACATGCAGCTGTCGCCTTCCGTCGATAGCAAGACCCTCGCCGAGGTCGAACGGCTGCTGCCCAAGGTCCTGTCCGACGTCCAACTGGTCGCCGCCGACGCGGCCGCGATCATCGCCATGCTGAGCGACTTGGCCGCAGACGTCGACGCCAACACCGACGACCACTATGCAGCGCCTGACCGCGAGGATGTCGCGGCCCTGCTGCGCTGGTTGGGCAACGGGAATTTCCTGCTGCTGGGCTACCAGCGGTCCCGGGTGCATGGCAGCCTGGTCTCCGCTGATGGGTCCAGCGGCCTCGGCGTCATGCGCGCCCGAACCGTCTCCCGCCCCCGGCTGACCGACGATGACAAGCTGCTGGTCTTAGCCCAGGCCGCCGTGGGCAGCTATCTTCGCTATGGCGCCTACCCGTATGTCATCGCGGTCCGCGAATACACCGACGCCGGGGTCATCGAGCACCGCTTCGTCGGGCTCTTCACAGTCGCCGCCATGAATGCAGACGTCCTGGAGATTCCGTCGATCTCGCGCAGGGTCCGCGAGGCGCTCTCGCTGGCCGACAGCGACCCCGTTCACCCGGGCCAGCTCCTGCTCGACGTCATCCAGACCGTCCCGCGTTCGGAGCTCTTCACGCTGAGCGCCGAACGGCTTCTCACGATGGCTAAAGCCGTGCTGGATCTGGGATCCCAACGGCGCGCGTTGTTGTTCCTGCGCGCCGACCGGCTACAGTACTTCGTTTCCTGCCTGGTCTATGTTCCGCGCGATCGCTACACCACGCCCGTGCGTTTGCAGATCGAAGACATCCTGGTCCGCGAGTTCGGTGGGACGCGACTGGAATTCACTGCCCGTGTCAGTGAATCGCCCTGGGCATTAATGCATTTCATGGTTCGGCTGCCTGCGCAGGAGGACTCCGCTACCGCCCCGGGCTCCGTCGACGTCTCCGAACCCAACCGGCTCCGGATCCAGGCGTTGCTGAGCGAAGCCGCGCGGACATGGACTGACCGGCTGATCGGCGCCGCGGCATCTGTGTCTGAGGGCTCCGTCTCCCAGACCGACGCCGAGCATTACGCGAGCGCGTTCTCAGAGGCCTACAAGCAGGTCATCACCCCGGCAGACGCCCTCGAGCACATCGCCATCATCAAAGAGCTGGCCGATGATTCGGTCAAGCTGGCGTTCTCCGATCGCGGCGAGGATGGGGTCGCCCAGCTGACCTGGTTCATGGGTGGACGCACCGCCTCGTTGAGCCAGTTGCTCCCGATGCTGCAAAGCATGGGCGTCGTCGTGCTCGAGGAGCGGCCCTTCACTGTCACCCGGCCGGACGGGTTGCGGGTGTGGATCTATCAGTTCAAGATCTCACCGCAGACCATCCAGCTGGCGGCGACGGCAGCCGAGCGGGACGCCATCGCACAGCGATTCGCCGACGCGGTCACCGCGATTTGGCAGGGCCGCCTCGAGATCGACCGGTTCAACGAGCTGGTGATGCGCGCGGGGCTGAACTGGCAGCAGGTCGTGCTAGTGCGCGCCTATGCGAAGTACCTACGGCAGGTGAACTTCCCCTACAGCCAGTCCTACATCGAATCGGTGCTCAACGAGCACCCCTCCACGGCGCGGTCACTGGTCGTATTGTTTGAAGCGCTTTTCGATCCCACGCCGTCTGGTCTGTCGGCGAGCCGCGATGCGCAGGCCGCGGCCGCCACAGTGGCTGCCGACATTGATGCGCTGGTGAGCCTGGACACCGACCGTATCCTGCGCGCCTTCGCGTCGTTGGTGCAGGCCACCCTGAGGACCAATTACTTTGTCACACGCGAGGGTTCAGCCCGGAGCCGCAATGTGTTGGCGATCAAGCTGAATGCCCAGCTGATCGACGAACTTCCACTGCCGCGCCCCAAGTACGAGATCTTCGTGTATTCGCCCCGCGTCGAGGGCGTACACCTGCGGTTTGGCCCAGTGGCGCGCGGCGGCCTGCGTTGGTCAGACCGCCGGGACGATTTCCGCACCGAGATCCTCGGTCTGGTCAAAGCACAGGATGTCAAGAACGCCGTCATCGTGCCGGTCGGGGCCAAGGGTGGGTTCGTCCTCAAGCGGCCGCCGCTGCCCACCGGCGACCCCGCCGTCGACCGCGATGCCACCCGCGCTGAAGGCGTCGCCTGCTATCAGCTCTTCATCTCCGGGTTGCTGGACGTCACCGACAACGTCGACCACGCAACAGGAAAGGTCAGCGCGCCTCCCCAGGTGGTACGACGTGACGGCGACGACGCCTACCTCGTGGTGGCCGCGGACAAAGGCACCGCCACTTTCTCCGACATCGCCAACGATGTCGCCAAGTCCTATGGGTTCTGGCTGGGCGACGCGTTCGCGTCCGGTGGATCGGTGGGCTACGACCACAAGGCCATGGGCATCACCGCCAAAGGCGCGTGGGAAGCCGTCAAACGACACTTCCGGGAGATGGGGGTCGACACCCAGACCGAGGACTTCACCGTCGTGGGCATCGGCGACATGAGCGGTGACGTGTTCGGCAACGGCATGCTGCTGAGCAGACACATCAGGCTGCTCGCGGCCTTCGATCACCGGCATATCTTCCTCGACCCGGACCCGGACACCGCGGTTTCGTTCCAAGAACGGCAGCGGATGTTCGACCTGCCCCGATCCAGCTGGGACGACTACGACAAGTCGTTGATCAGCGAGGGCGGCGGGGTGTACAGCCGCGAGCAGAAAGCCGTTCCGGTCAGCCGGCAAGTTCGTTCCGTCCTGGGCATCGACGGCGACGTCACTGAAATGGCTCCGCCCAACCTGATTCGGGCAATTCTGCAGGCGCCGGTGGATCTGCTGTTCAACGGCGGGATCGGCACCTACATCAAGGCCGAATCCGAGTCCGACGCCGATGTCGGTGATCGCGCCAACGATACGGTGCGGGTCAACGGGAACCAGGTGCGCGCCAAGGTTATCGGCGAAGGCGGCAATCTCGGGGTGACGGCATTCGGACGCGTGGAATTCGATTTGGCCGGTGGACGCATCAACACCGACGCCCTGGACAACTCCGCCGGCGTGGACTGTTCCGACCACGAGGTCAACATCAAGATCCTGATCGACACGCTGGTCACCGCCGGCAAGGTCGAGGCCGAAGAGCGCAAACAGCTGCTGGAGTCGATGACCGACGAGGTTGCGCAGCTGGTGCTCACCGACAACGAGGACCAGAACGACTTGATCGGGACCAGCCGCGCCAACGCGGCCAGCCTGCTGCCGGTGCACGCGCTGCAGATCAAATACCTGGTGGACAGACACGGCCTCAACCGCGAATTGGAAGCGCTACCGTCGGAGAAGGAGATTCAAAGGCGGACAGAGGCTGGTATCGGGCTCACGTCTCCCGAGCTCTGCACGTTGATGGCACACGTCAAGTTGGTGCTCAAGGAGGAGATGCTGGGCACCGAACTTCCTGAGCTGGATGTGTTCGCGTCCAGGCTGCCCCGATACTTCCCGACGCCGCTGCGCGAACGGTTCACCCCGGAGATCCGTACCCATCAGCTACGCCGCGAGATCGTCACCACCATGCTGATCAACGACCTCGTCGACACCGCCGGCATCAGCTACGCCTTCCGGATCACCGAGGACGTCGGGGTAGGGCCGATCGACGCGGTGCGCACCTATGTGGCCGCCGATGCCATTTTCGGTGTCGGTGACGTCTGGCGCCGGATCCGCGGCGCAAACCTGCCGGTTGCGCTGTCGGACCGGATGACGCTGGACACCCGACGGCTGATCGACCGTGCCGGACGCTGGCTGCTCAACTACCGTCCGCAGCCCTTGGCGGTGGGCGCCGAGATCAACCGGTTCGCCGAGAAGGTCAAACTGCTGACACCGCGGATGTCGGAGTGGTTGCGCGGTGACGACAAGGCCATCGTCGAACAGGAAGCCGCGGAATACGCATCGCAGGGTGCACCTGTTGACTTGGCCTACACGATCGCCGCGGGCCTGTACCGCTTCAGCCTGCTCGACATCATCGATGTCGCCGACATCACCGAGATCGCCGCCGCCGAGGTCGCTGACACATATTTCGCCCTGATGGACAGGCTTGGCACCGACGGTCTGCTGACGGCGGTGTCCCAGCTACCCCGAAACGACCGCTGGCATTCGTTGGCGCGCTTGGCGATTCGCGACGACATCTATGCCTCGCTGCGGTCGCTGTGTTTCGATGTGCTTGCCGTCGGGGAGCCGGACGAAAGCGGCGAGCAGAAGATCGCCGAGTGGGAGCACATCAGTGCCTCCCGGGTGGAACGAGCCCGCCGCACCCTCACCGAGATCTATGCGAGCGGCGAGAAGGATCTCGCGACGCTCTCGGTGGCGGCTCGGCAGATCCGCCGCATGACCCGTACCAGCGGGCGAGGGTCTTCGGGGTGAGCGTCGGGTTCGTCACTCCCGTGCCGGTGCGCTGGTCGGACATCGACATGTACCAGCACGTCAACCACGCGACCATGGTCACCATCCTCGAAGAGGCACGGGTCCCGTTCCTCAAGGACGCTTTTGGCGCTGACATCACGTCCACGGGCTTGTTGATCGCCGACGTCCGGGTCAGCTACAAGGCGCAGTTGCGACTGGCCGATTCGCCTCTGCAGGTGACCATCTGGGTGCGGCGGCTGCGGGCGGTGGACTTCACGCTCGGGTACGAAGTGCGGTCGGTCACTGCGGATCTCGAGTCCAAGCCGGCGGTGATCGCCGAGTCGCAACTCGCCGCGTTCCATGTCGAAGAGCAGCGGCTGGTGCGACTCTCGCCGCACCATCGGGAATATTTAGCACGGTGGGTGCGGTAGCCGAGCGCGGGCTCTGGCTGGGTCCAGAAGGCGGTGTCGCCCACCGCGCAGATCTGGCTGCGTTTGTCGGTAACGCGACGCGGCTCGATGACGCGGCCGTCATCCGGCTTCGCGCTCGATCCGCCGGGCTGCTGACGGCATGGGTGGCAACGGGTTTCGACGTGTTGGCCAGCCGGGTGGTGGTCGGTAAAGTGCGGCCTGACGATCTGTCGGTCGGTGCAGACGAATTGGCCCGCGGCCTGTCCGCGATGGACGCCTCGGGCTACGTCGATCCTGGCTTCTCGATGGACTCGGCATGGCGGGGTGCGTTGCCCCCGGAATCGGGCTTCACCCACCTCGAAGATGTACCGGCCAGGGTGATGCTGGACTTGGCCCAGCGGGGCGCGCGACTGGCCAAGGAGCACAGCAAGTCCCATGGGCCACCCGTCTCGCTGCTCGATCAGGAAGTCATCCGGGTCAGCTCGGCCGACGTCAGTGTGGGGCTACCCATGCGCTGTGTGTTTGCTTTGACGGCAATGGGTTTCCTGCCGCAGTCATCCGATGAGATTGACGCGGGCGAAATGATCCGGGTCCGGATACTGCCGGCATGGTTGCGTGTCGACGCCCGGTTCGGCTCGGTGTACCGGCGTCGCGGCCAGTCGGCGTTGCTACTGCGTTGATCGGCTTTGCGCCGGGAAACAAATGGTTCCTCCTCATCGATGCAGGTTCCCTGATTCCCGCTCATCGCCCACAGAACCTTCTCGACATCACCGCCACACCAGTGCGAGGCCGTAAACGCGATCTGTCCGATGTTCTCAACGAGATGCGCAACGAGCAGTGATCTACATCGACACCTCGGCACTGACTAAGTTGCTCCGAAACAGTCGGCCCGCCCACCTTACGTTCCCCCGACGCGATTCACCTCGCGTCCGCAGCCCAGATCGAGCAGGAACTGACAGCATTCGTCGCATACGACCATCGCCTATTGGAGGGATGCCGCGAGGTCGGCCTCGCGACCGCATCGCCTGGTCAGGTCCCGTATGCCATCCACAGCGGCAGAACGGAGTTGAGGTAGTCCATGAATTTCTTCAGCCCCACCCGGTATTGCCCGTACCCGTAGGGATCTTCCGCGTACTCTGGATACGCAATGCCCAGCCCGAACAGGCCGGGAGCAATAATTCCATTGGCCGGGTTGTAGTCTAGCTCGCCCCACTGTCTTGTCTCAGGCAGTTTTCTCCGTTCAAACCCGACGGTGTAAACGGCGCGGTCACACGCAGCGATTTTCTCGCGAAATTCTGGACCAGCGACCCAGCACCGCTCCAACCGTGCTGGATACACCCCATCGATGTTTTCCCGAGCCCATTGCGCCGCACGGCCTTTGAGGCCGGTATCGTCGAACAAAATCCAATCATCGAGATACACAGCGTATTTGAGTGGACTTCGGTAGAAGTTGATCACCCGCTCGACGGGATGGTGTAACAGATTCGGCAGTGCGATCATCGATGAGTGAGAAGAACCGAACACGGCAACCGTCGCACCTTCCAGCGGCTGCTCGGCAAGCTTCTCGGGATCGAGAGCGACTTCCACAGGAATCTCATCCACATGGGGATGTGAGAGCTTCTTGGGAACTGCCCCGACGGCTAGGATCACATTTTCCGAGGCGACTTCTTGGTGCCCCGTTTCAATTGTCCATTGCCTTCTCGCCAAGGACAGGGCGGTTGCCGTCGTTTCAAACACTTTCACCCGTTCACGCAGATGCTGGGTGATCCACACCAAAGGCTCCGCGACCAGGCCGAGGGCACACGTCTCCTCAGGGTCGACTTCGCGCAGCAGAGTCGGGGGTGCCTCTGAGAACCGAAAAGCAGACGAGCCATTCAAGTAACTCAGGAATGTCCCAACGATGGTGTTGCTTGACACCGACCGCCACTTATGGCCGAGGTCGCCTCCGGCAAAGGCAGGATCAATCCAGGCGATCTCTTCGGGCCCGATTCCGTGATCTAGCAGCCTTCCCACCGCCGCGATTCCCGCAGGTCCGGCTCCGATCACTGTCCACGCGTAGGGTGCCATGCAGTGCGGCCTACACCAGCCAGGCCGCAGCGTCCGTTGGCAGCTTGCCGCCCACCAACGGCGCGCTGGCCAGGATGAGTTCTCCGGCCGGCAGCGCCATCGGCCGGTCGCCGGCGTTCAGCGCACACACCAGACCGCCACCGCGCCGCCGGAATATCAGCGCATCGCGCGGCGCGGTCAGCCACTCCAGCTCGCCGCCATCGAATTCGGCACGCTCCCTGCGTAATTCGAGAGCCTTCCGGAAGAACGACAACGTCGAGTTGGAATCCGCGCTCTGCTTTTCGGCGGTCAGCGCCGCCCAATCCGCGGGCATCGGTAACCACGTGTCGGCGGATGACGAGAACCCGAACGGGGGAGTATCGCCGGACCACGGGATCGGAACCCGGCACTTATCGCGGCCGCGCTCGGTATGTCCGGAGCGTTCCCACGTCGGGTCCTGTAACACCTCGTCAGGCAGCTCCACGTCGGGCAGCCCCAGCTCTTCACCGTTGTAGATGAACACCGCGCCCGGCAGGGCGAGCATCACCATCGCCATGGCCTGCGCCCGGCGCAGCCCGATCTCACCGCCGCCGTAGCGGGTGACCTCGCGGCCCACATCGTGGTTGGACAGCGTCCAGGTCGGGATGGCACTTTCGATGGCCGTGGCCGCCAGCGAATTCCGGATCGCTTCTTGGACTTCGGCCGCGTCGAAGTCGATCTGCGCCAGCCGGAAATTGAACCCGAGATGCAGTTCGTCGGGCCGCAGATACTCAGCCCAGCGGACGTTGTCGGTGACCCACACCTCGCCGACGGTCACCGCCCCGGGATAGTCGTCGACGACCTTGCGGATGTCGCGGTGAATCGCGTGCACACTCGGGTTGTTGAAGCGCGGGTCGTCGTCAGTGTGATGCAACACCTTGGCCTCGACTTCCAGCGAGTCCGGCAGGCCGGGCGGCTTGGCCATCCCGTGCGCCACGTCGATGCGGAAGCCGTCCACGCCGCGTTCCAGCCAGAAGCGCAGCGTCTTCTCGAAGTCGTCGAAGACATCTGGGTGATCCCAGTTCAGATCGGGCTGCTCGGCGTCGAACAGGTGCAGGTAATACTGGCCGGGATTGCCGTCCGGTTCGATCACCCGAGTCCAGGCCGACCCGCCGAACACCGACGTCCAGTTGTTCGGCGGCAGCACCCCGTCGGGGCCGTTGCCGTCGCGAAAGAAATAGCGTTCCCGCGCATCCGTGCCCGGGCCGGCGGCCAGCGCCGCCTGGAACCACGGGTGCTCCGAACTGCTGTGGTTGGGCACCACGTCCATGGTGACCTTGATGCCGCGCTGGTGCGCAGCCTCGATCAGCCGTTCGATCGCGGCCATCCCGCCGAACAGCGGGTCGATGTCGCGCGGATCGGCGACGTCGTAGCCGTGGTCGGCCATGGGCGAGACGGTGACCGGGTTGAGCCAAATAGCGTCCACGCCGAGCTGCTCGAGGTGGTCCAGACGAGCCGTCAAGCCGTCCAGGTCACCGACCCCGTCGCCATCGCTGTCCGCGAATGACCGCGGATACACCTGGTAGAAGACCGCGCTCGACCACCACGACTCGGGGCTCATATCGTTCCGTTCAGTTCAAAGGCTGGGACATCACAGGTTCGACATCAAGAAAAGGACGAGTTCACCAGCGAGTGCGCGGCCATCTCAAGATAGTCGAGCAACTCGCGACGGTGTTCGTCGTCGAGGGTATGTGCGTCAATGGACGCGACAGCGGTCTGCATGCACCGCAGCCAGGCATCGCGCTCAATGGGGGTGATCCGGAACGGCGCGTGCCGCATCCGCAGCCGCGGATGGCCGCGCTGGTCGGAGTAGGTTCGCGGGCCACCCCAGTACTGCTCGAGGAACATGCGCAATCGTTCTTCGGCGCCTGCCAGATCGTCCGCGGGATACACTTCGCGCAGTATCTCGTCCTCGGGGACCTGCTCGTAAAAGCGCGACACGATCGCGTTGAAGGTCTCGGCACCGCCGACGGCGTCGTAGAAGCTCACCTGATCCATCTCCTCTATTGTGGTGCATTGCTCGGGTGGCAAGGCGCGGCAGGCCGGAGCCACCGCTGCTGTTCACCGTTTCGTCACGGCACGCTCCCGCAATAGGGGTGCGATTGGCGGCGAATCATGGTGGACTATCCGCGGAGGATAAATGGCGCAGGGCAAGAGACGCCGCAGCCACCGCAGTTCCGGGGCCGCGGCAGGGTTAACCGGGCCTCTGACCGCGTCATGCCTGCACAGCGTCGATACCCATCCACCCACCCGCCACGAGAGCGCATCAATCTGGAGTCGCCGGCGGGTGCTCTTGCTGAATTCGACCTACGAGCCGCTGACCGCGCTGCCGATGCGGCGGGCGATCGTCATGGTGATCTGCGGCAAGGCCGACGTGGTGCACCACGATCCGGCCGGTCCCGTGATTCATTCGGCCACCAGCTCGATCGTGGTGCCGTCGGTGATCCAGCTGCGAACCTACGTCCGGGTCCCGTACCGCGCGCGGGTCCCGATGACCCGCGCCGCGCTCATGCACCGCGACCGTTTCACCTGCGCTTACTGCGGGGCGAAGGCCGACACTGTCGACCATGTGGTGCCGCGCAGCCGCGGTGGTGACCACTCTTGGGAGAACTGCGTCGCTTGCTGCTCGACCTGCAACCACCGCAAGGGCGACAAGCTGCTCACCGAACTTGGCTGGGCACTGCGCCGGGCGCCGGTGCCGCCGACGGGGCAGCATTGGCGACTGCTGTCCACGGTCAAGGAACTGGATCCGGTGTGGGCCCGATACCTCGGTGAGGGCGCGGCTTAGGCCTGATTGCCCGGCTTCACCTCGGCCCGTCCCGGGCCGCTCGTAAGGTCTGGGGTCGCCGAGCAGACCCGGACAGCCCGGAATCTTGTGTCCAAGCGCGCCGATGGATCGCCCGGTGGGATACGGTTTGCGTCGTGAGCCTTATGCAGATCCACCTGTTGGCCGTCGGAATACCGTTATTGCTGGTGGCCGTGCTGTCGGGGATGATCTGGTCCCGCAAGGGACCCCACCCCGCGACCTACAAGTTGCCCGAGCCGTGGACGCACCCGCCGATCTTGTGGGCTGCCACCGACGAAGCTGTCGGCGGCGCGCACGGCGGGCATGGCGCATCGGAGTTCACCGTCGGAGGTGGCGCCAGTGGCACATGGTGAGGTAGCGACGATCGAGCACACCGAGCTGCCGAAAGGCTCGGTGATCACCACCAGCGGGCGGATCTCGGGGGTCACCGAGCCCGGCGAGGTGTCGGTGGACTACCCCTTTCCGATCAAAGACCTGGTCGCCATAGACGACGCGCTGAAATACGGCTCGCGGGCGTCCAACGCGCGTTTCGCCATCTACCTCGGCGACCTGGGCGGCGACACCGCTGCACGGGCTCGCGAGATTCTGGCCAAGGTGCCGACGCCGGACAACGCGGTGCTGCTCGCTGTCTCGCCCGACCAGTGCGCCATCGAGGTGGTTTACGGCTCAGCGGTCCGGGGCCGCGGCGCCGAGTCTGCGGCACCGCTCGGGGTTGCCGCTGCCTCGTCGGCATTCGAGCAGGGTCACCTGGTCGACGGCCTGGTCAGCGCGATCCGCGTGCTCAGCGCGGGGATCGCCCCGGCCTAGCCTGCTTCCATTAGCCGGCGTCGAGCTTGCGGGCCCGCAGCGACCGCTTGACTGCGGCTTGGCCCTCCAGCACCAGCCGGCGCAGTGCCGCGGGTATCTCCGACTCCGGGGCGCTCAGGAACTCGTCGGCGGCAGCGACGCCTTCGTCGCTGATATCCCAGTGCGGATATAAGCCGATCACGACGGTCTGGGCGACTTCGCTGGATCGGCGTGCCCACATTCCGGGTATCGCGTCGAAGTAGCGCGCGGTGAACGGCTTGAGCAACTCGCCCTGGCCGGGTGCGACGAAGCCCCCGATGATGGAGCGTCCGGTGACGTTGGGCAGCGTGTCGTCCTCGGTGACCTGGGCCCACGCCTTCTCCTTGACGGCCGACTGAGGTCGCGCCGCCGAGGCCGCCGCGGCCTGCCGCTTGCCGGTCGCGGTCGGGTCCCGCTGCATCTCGGCGTCGATGAATGGGGTCTGCGGGCCGCCGGCGTCGATCTCGCCGGCGCCGGCCAGCGCGGTGACGATGCGCCAGCGCAGGTCAGTATCCACGTCGAGCCCGGCCAATCCCAGCTCGGCTGGGTCGCGATCGAGCAGGTCGGCCAGCACCACGACATGCCGGGTCGACAGCACCGACGTGCAGAGCGCGTTGACGTAGGCGAGTTGGTAATCGGAGCCGCCGGCCGCACCGCGGGCCAGCTCGAGCAACCGGTCGGCGTACGCCGGCCAACCCTGCTCGCGCGCCCAGCTCGGCTCGGAATACGAACCCAGCGCCGTCTGCGCCTGCAGCAGCAGCCGTTGCACCACCCCGATCTCGGTTTCGGCGTGCACGCCGCCGGACACCAGCGCCACGAAATCACGGGCCCGCAATTCGGCCTCGCGCGTCATCTCCCACGCCGCCGACCACACCATCGTGCGCGGCAGCGGTTCGGCAATGTCAGCGATGCGCTCCAGCGCGGTCTGCAACGACTGAGTGTCCAGCCGCAGTGAGCAGTAGGTCAGGTCGTCGTCGTTGACCAGAATCAGCTTTCCGCGCGAAACACCAACCAGCGCAGGGACTTCCGTCTCCGATCCGCTGATGTCGAGTTCCTCCCGGTGCACCCGGACCAGCTTGCCGCTTTGGTCCGCGTCGTAGATTCCGACCGCTACCCGATGTACTCGGGTCTCGCCCGCACCCGGCGCGGCGCCGCTCTGGGTCACTGCGAATCGGGTGAATCTGCCGTCGGCGTCGACGTCGAAATCCGGCCGCAGCGTATTCAGCCCGGTGGTTTTCAGCCACTGCCGGCCCCAGTGCGACAAGTCGCGGCCCGAGGCCCCCTCCAGCGCGGAGAGCAAGTCGTCGAACGTGGCATTGCCGAACGCGTGGGTGCGGAAGTAGTCGCGCAACCCGGCCAGGAAGTGCTCGAGCCCGACGTAGGCCACCAGCTGCTTGAGCACCGAAGCGCCTTTGGCGTAGGTGATGCCGTCGAAGTTCACCTCGACCGCGTGCAGATCGGGAATGTCCGCCGCGATCGGGTGCGTCGAGGGCAATTGGTCCTGACGGTAAGCCCAGGACTTCTCGACTGTTGCGAACGTCGTCCAGGCCTGGGTGAACTCGGTGGCCTCGCTTTGGCACAGCACCGAGGCGAAGGTAGCGAACGACTCGTTCAGCCAGAGGTCGTCCCACCAGGTCATGGTGACCAGGTCCCCGAACCACATGTGCGCCATCTCGTGCAGCACCGTCTCGGCGCGCCGTTCGTAGGAGGCCCGGGTGACCTTGCTGCGGAACACGTAGTCCTCCAGGAAGGTCACCGCGCCGGCGTTCTCCATGGCGCCGGCATTGAACTCGGGAACGAACAGCTGGTCGTACTTGCCGAACGCGTACGGCAGGCCAAAGTGCTTGTGGTAGAAGCCGAATCCTTGCTTGGTCTGGGTGAACAACCGCTCGGCGTCCATGTGTTGGGCCAGCGAGGACCGACAGTAGATGCCCAGCGGGATCTCGCCGTGGTCGTCGGTGTAGGTGTCCTCCCATTCGGCGTACGGGCCGGCGATCAGGGCCACCAGATAAGTGCTCATCCGCGGGGTGGTGGCGAAGGTATGCACGCCGTCGTCGACGTTGGTTGTCGCGCCGTTGGAGACGACCTTCCAGTGCTCGGGCGCCCTGACCCGGATATCGAACGTGGCCTTGAGGTCGGGTTGGTCGAAGCAGGCGAACATTCGCTTGGCGTCGGCGGTTTCGAATTGCGAATACAGGTAGGTCTCGTTGTCCACCGGGTCGACGAAGCGATGCAGTCCCTCGCCGGTGTTGGAGTAGCGGCAATCGGCGTCGACGATGAGGACGTTGCGGCCGGCCAGGCCGCGCAGCGGGATCCCGGTCGATTCGTCGTAGCCGGAGACGTCGATGTCGCTTCCGTTGAGATTGGCGCTGCGGATGGTGTCGGCGGCGATGTCGATGACCGTGTCGGCGCCGGCGAGTGCGTCGAATGCCACGGCGGTGGTGGAACGGAAAGTTCCTTCGCCGGGCGCACCGGAGCCGTCGGTGACATCGAGGCTGATCTGGTAGTTGCCGACGGTGATCAGGGCGGCGCGTTCGACAGCCTGGTCGCGAGTGAGGTTAGGAAGGGCCACCCCCCTAACTTAAAGTGTCCGTCGCTCGCCGGTCACCCAAACCTCGGACCGGGAACATCGGCGCGGCGACTACGGTTGTGCTGGACGGTGTTGTGCCCGTCTGTGATCTCACCTGTTTGTGAAACCGAAGAGAGGTCTGCACGTGTCCGAGAAGGCTCCCCAAAAATCTGTGACCGATTTCTGGTTCGACCCGCTGTGCCCATGGGCATGGATCACATCGCGCTGGGTCCTCGAGGTGCAGAAGGTTCGCGATATCGAGGTGAACTTCCACGTCATGAGCTTGGCGATCCTCAATGAAAACCGCGAAGACCTGCCCGAGAACTATCGCGAGAACATGAAGAGAGCCTGGGGGCCGGTGCGGGTGGCGATCGCCGCCGAGCAGGCGCACGGTGCCGGTGTGTTGGAGGCGCTCTACACCGCAATGGGCACCCGTATTCACAACGAGGGCAACAAAGAGCTCGAAGAGGTCATCAAGCTCTCGCTTGCCGACGCGGGCCTGCCCGCGGAACTGGCCGCGGCCGCCGAAAGCGACGCCTATGACGACGCGCTGCGTAAGAGTCACCACGCCGGGATGGACGCGGTCGGCGAGGACGTCGGCACGCCGACCATCCACGTCAACGGTGTGGCGTTCTTCGGACCCGTGTTGTCGAAGATCCCGCGCGGCGAACAGGCCGGGAAACTCTGGGATGCCTCGGTGACCTTCGCGGCCTATCCACACTTTTTCGAGCTCAAGCGGACCCGTACCGAGCGGCCCGAATTCGAGTAGCCCTGATGGTGGCGTTGCGTCGCTGAGTTCCGGCAGGGAAGGATGGCGGACATGCGCGTCTACCTGGGTTCCGATCACGCCGGATACGAGCTTAAGCAGCAGATTATCGAGCACCTCAAGAAATCCGGACACGAGCCGATCGACTGCGGCGCCTTCAGCTACGACCCCGAGGACGACTACCCGGCGTTTTGCATTGAGGCTGCAACGCGCACGGTGGCCGACCCCGACAGCTTGGGCATCGTGCTGGGGGGATCGGGCAACGGTGAGCAGATCGCGGCCAACAAGGTCCCAGGCGCCCGCTGCGCGCTGGCGTGGAGCGTCGAGACCGCCAGTTTGGCTCGTCAACACAACAATGCACAGTTGATCGGTATCGGCGGGCGCATGCACACCGTCGCGGACGCGCTGACCTTCGTGGACGCCTTCCTCACCACGCCCTGGTCGAAAGCTGAACGTCACCAACGGCGTATCGACATTCTCGACGAATATGAACGCACTCACCTAGCGCCACCGGTGCCCGGCGCTCAGGCTTGAGACCAGGGAGTCGCCCGTGCCCGAAGGGCATACCCTGCACCGACTGGCCCGGCTGCACCAGCGCCGATTCGCCGGTGCGCCGGTCGCGGTCTCCAGCCCGCAGGGCCGGTTCGCCAGTTCGGCGGCAGTGGTGGACGGGCGGGTTCTGCGACGCGCCAGCGCCTGGGGCAAGCATCTGTTTCACCACTATGCCGACGGCCCGATCGTGCATGTACATCTCGGTCTCTACGGCACCTTCACCGAATGGGAACGCGCCGGCGATGCAGTCCTTCCGGAGCCGGTTGGACAGGTGCGGATGCGGATGGTCGGCGCCGAGTACGGCACCGACTTGCGCGGGCCGACGGTGTGTGAGGTGCTCGACGAAGGTCAGGTCGGCGATGTTGTGGCCAGACTGGGGCCCGACCCCTTGCGCAAAGACGCTGACTCATCCTGGGCGTGGGTCCGGATCGCTAAGTCCCGCAGGCCTATTGGCGCGCTGCTGATGGACCAGACGGTAATCGCCGGCGTGGGCAATGTCTATCGCAGCGAGTTGCTGTTCCGGCACTGCATCGACCCGTTCCGGCCCGCCCGGGAGATCCGCCAAGAAGAGTTCGACGCTGCATGGAGCGATCTGGTGGTGCTGATGAAGGTCGGCTTGCGCCGCGGCAAGATCATCGTGGTGCGGCCCGAGCATGACCAGGGTCCGCCGTCATACGGGCCGGGGCGTCCCCGCACGTATGTGTACCGCCGCGCCGGCGAGCCGTGTCGGGTGTGTGGGACGACGATCTGCACGGCAGTGCTGGAAGGCCGAAACGTGTTCTGGTGCCCGACCTGTCAAAAGTGACCCAGCCGACGAACAGGTCACCCGCATAGCTTCTGGGAGAACTGCCGTTTCGGGTGATGGGGACGCAGATTGCCAGGAGACTCTTAGGAGACTCGCTCATGTCCCTGGGTTCGATAATGGTTAAGTGGGTACATATTGAGGCTATGAAAGTTTATTTTCGTTTGGCTGAAGCAATTTTCGCAATAACCGTTGGTTTGGGATTGGTAGGAGTGGGCGCCGCAACTGAGGCGCAAGCCCAGCCCGGGCCTTTCCCGCAGTGGTGCCCAGGCGATTTTTGGGACCCAGGTTGGGGCAACAACTGGGACGGCGGGCATTGCCACGACGGATTTGGCGGCAATCGTGGTGGGTTTGGCGATCATGGTGGGTTTGGCGATCACGGTGGCGATCACGGTGGTCCCGGCGATCACGGTGGCGATCACGGTGGTGGTGGTGGCGATCACGGTGGTCATCGCTGACCACCTGACGGAGTCGATCTGTATGCCCGCAGTCTGCTGACAACGGTTCGGCAGGCTGCGGGTGAGGATGATCACACGCGGGCTCAACCCCAGTACTCCAAATTCGCAGGTCGCTGGCACCACGGTCATTTGGCAGGAAGTTGCCAGGAAGAAACGCTGTTTTGACCGACGTTATTTTGGTCAATTTATTACCCTATGAGGACTTCTCCACGTTCGGCCGCAACGACTTTCGCGATGATTGTCGGTTTGGGGCTGGCGGGAATGGGTGTCGCAACTGACGCTCAAGCCCAGCCCGGGCCTTTCCCGCAATGGTGCCCGGGTGAATTTTGGGACCCCGGATGGGGCGTGAATTGGGACGGTGGACATTGCCACGATAACTGGCGCGGACCTGGCCCTAACCCCCATCCCGAGCCGTACCAAGGACCTGGTTTCTACGGACCCGCCCCCGGATACGATCCCCCCTGGTGAGCCTGCGCGAGCCCCGTTGACGTGGCTGTTACTCGCAAAACTCCGCTGAATCGCGCGCCAAAATCGAGGGCTAGTCGGGTGTGATTCCCAATGCCGCGTAGACCTCGTTGCTGAGGGCGAGGCTGCGTGGGTCGGCATTGGACTTGGTGGCGTCGAAGCGATTCGCCACGTACGCGTAGCCGATTCGGTGTTCCAGGTCGACAAATCCGAACGAGCCGCCCAGGCCACCGTGGCCGAATATGCGCCGGTTGGGTCCGTTGATGCCGCGCTGGTTGAGCATGTAGCCCAATCCCCACCCGTGGTCGGCGACCCGGGGGCCGAGCACCAGATCGGTGTCGAAGCCGCCCTGAGACACTCGGACCAGGTCCATGTGCTGCCGGCTGATCAGCTTCTCCTGAGCGAGCGCGTTGTAGAACGTCGCCAATCCCAGTGCTGAAACCTGCCCGTTAGTGCCGGGGAACTCGAGCTGGCGCCACAACATCAGGTCGTTGGAGCCGAGTTCGTCGTCGGGGGCAAATCCCATGGAAACCGAGAGTGCGGCCTTGGGATGCTCACTGAGGCTGGATGGGTAGCCAGGGGCTTGCACATCGGCCAGCAGCTGCCGGGCATGCGGTTTGTTGACTCGGTCGGCGCAGCGGCGTTGCTCGGCCCGGGACAAGCCGATGTGGACGTCGGCGCCGAGTGGTTCGGCGATCTCAGTGCGCAGGTACTGCCCGACCGTGCGCCCGGTGACACGGCGGAATACCTCGCCGAGGATGAAACCGAACGTGGTCATGTGGTAGCCCTGGGCGGTGCCCGGCTCCCACCACGGCTCCGCGGCCGCCAGCTGCTCACAGACGAAGTCCCAGTCCGCGACTTCTTCCCAGCTCATCCGGGTGCGCGGGCCGATGACGCCGGATCGGTGGCTCAGCACCATGGCCAGCGTGATGGCTTGTTTACCCGCCTGTCCGAATTCGGGCCAGTACCGTGCCACCGGCGCATACAGGTCCAGCTCACCACGGTCGGCGAGTTGGTGGACGCAAGTGGAAGTCAGGCCCTTGGTACCGGACAACACGGTGGTCAGTGTGTTTTCTTGCCAGGGCCGGGTACCGGCTTCATTCGCCGAGCCGCCCCAGAGGTTGATGACAAGATCCCCGTCCACCCAGACCGCAACGGCTGCGCCAACCTCGCGGCGCAGCGCAAAGTTCTGCTCGAACGCGTCGCGTACTCCGACGAAGTCCGACGCGCATGAGCCATGGATGTCGACGTCGCGCATGGCGCCTTTCTTCTGTGCAGATCCTTAGCCCGAGCGGGCGACGGGAATCGAACCCGCGTAGCTAGTTTGGAAGACTAGGGCTCTACCATTGAGCTACGCCCGCGTGTATTAGTCGAGCCAAACTTTATCTGGCGGTGAAGATCAAATCTAATCGACGCCGTCTTGTGATCGCTTCGTGAGGTCTGTGAGGTCACTGCGAAGCCGGTGGCCAATCTGGTGGTGAAGGGCCGTAGGATCGCGAGGTCAGTGCGGGGTGTAGCGCAGCTTGGTAGCGCATCCGCTTTGGGAGCGGAAGGCCGCAGGTTCAAATCCTGTCACCCCGACCCGCACTACCGACCCTGTGCCGCAACTGGGCGGCACTCAGGCCCTATCGACCGCGAGAACGACCACCGAGGAGCACACCCGTGAAGAGCAACGTCGAGCAGCTGACCCCTACCCGGGTGCGCATCAGCGTGGAGGTGCCTTTCACCGAACTCGAGCCCGATTTCCAGCGGGCCTACAAAGAGCTGGCCAAGCAGGTTCGGCTGCCCGGTTTCCGGCCCGGTAAGGCGCCGGTGAAGTTACTGGAGGCCCGTTTCGGGCGCGAGGCGCTGCTCGACCAGGTGGTCAACGAGGCGCTGCCCGCCCGGTACGGACAGGCGGTCGCGGAGTCCGAAGTCCAACCGATCGGCCAGCCCGAAATCGAGGTGACCAAAAAGGAGTACGGCCAGGAGCTGGCCTTCACCGCCGAGGTCGACATACGCCCCAAGGTCAGCCTTCCGGACCTGAGCACACTGACGGTCGAGGTGGATCCGATCGAGGTCACCGACGACGACGTGGAGGCCGAACTGCAGTCATTGCGGGCCCGGTTCGGCACCCTGACCGGGGTGGATCGGCCGGTTGCCGACGGTGATTTCGTTTCCATCGACTTGTCGGCCACCGTCGACGGCGAGGACGTGCCCAACGCCGCTGCCGAGGGGCTGTCCCATGAGGTCGGCTCCGGCCGGCTCATCGACGGTCTCGACGATGCGCTCGCTGGTTCGTCTGTTGATGAGTCCCGGGAATTCACCGCGAGGTTGGCGACCGGCGAATATGCGGGCAAAGACGCGCAGGTCACGGTCACCGTCCGGTCGATCAAGGAACGCGAATTGCCGGAGCCCGACGACGAGTTCGCGCAATTGGCCAGCGAGTTCGACACCATTGACGAGCTGCGGGCCAGCCTTCGCGACCAAGTGCGCCAGGTCAAGAGCGCGCAGCAGGCGGAGCAGATTCGCCACGCCACGATGGACGCTCTGCTCGCCCAGGTCGACGTGCCGGTGCCGGAGGGCATCGTCCAAGCCCAGTTCGACAGCGCCGTGCACGGTGCGCTGAGCGGACTCAACCACGACGAAGCCAAGTTCGACGAGGTGCTCGCCGGGCAGGGCTCGTCGCGCGAGCAGTTCGAGGCCGAGACGCGCAGCGCCACCGAGAAGGACGTCAAAACGCAGCTGTTACTGGATGCGCTGGCCGATGACCTGCAGGTCCAGGTGGGCCAGGATGACCTGACCGAACGACTGCTGGCGACATCGCGGCAATATGGCATCGAGCCGCAGCAGTTGTTTGCCTACATGCAAGAGAACAATCAGCTGCCTTCGTTGTTCGCCGACGTGCGGCGCGGGCTGGCCATCGCCGCGGTGGTCGAGGCAGCGACGGTCACCGACACCGACGGAAACACCATCGACACCAGTGAGTTCTTCGGCAAAGGCGGCCAGGCCGGCTTAGAGACAGAAGATGCGACCGAAGATGCAGCCGGGCCCGAAGAGGAAGCCGAAGATTCTGCTGAAACCCATGACGCCGACGAGGCCGATCAGTCCAGTGCGGATGTCGTGCGGGAGGCCTCCGACGAAGCTGCGGAATGACGAGCTCATGACGCTGTGAGCGAAAGCGCCCGTTTCAGGGGTGCGCGACCGTCAAACAGCGGGCTCGGTTGGTTAATGTCGGTGATTACGAACTCGAGAAAGCAGGTAACCCAGTCGTGTCTGACATGCGTTCCAACTCGCAGGGTCTTAACCTCACGGACTCGGTCTATGAGCGCTTGCTCTCCGAGCGCATCATCTTCCTGGGTTCAGAGGTGAACGACGAAATCGCCAATCGGCTGTGTGCGCAGATTCTGCTGCTCGCCGCCGAAGACGCCGTCAAGGACATCAACCTCTACATCAACTCACCCGGTGGATCGATCAGTGCCGGCATGGCGATCTACGACACCATGGTCCTGGCGCCTTGCGACATCGCGACCTACGCGATGGGCATGGCCGCCTCGATGGGCGAGTTCCTCCTGGCGGCGGGCACCAAGGGCAAGCGCTACGCGCTGCCGCACGCGCGCATCCTGATGCACCAGCCGCTGGGCGGGGTGACCGGCAGCGCGGCCGATATCGCCATCCAGGCCGAGCAGTTCGCCGTCATCAAAAAAGAAATGTTCCGGCTCAACGCCGAGTTCACCGGCCAGCCGATTGAACGCATCGAGGCGGATTCCGATCGCGACCGCTGGTTCACCGCCCCGGAAGCCCTGGAATACGGCTTCGTCGACCACATCATCACCCGCGCCGCCCACATCACCAACGGAGAAGCCCGATGAACCGTCAGACCCAGCCTCAGGCGCGGTACATCCTGCCGTCGTTCATCGAGCACTCCAGCTTCGGTGTCAAGGAGTCCAACCCCTACAACAAGCTGTTCGAGGAACGCATCATCTTCCTCGGCGTCCAGGTCGACGACGCGTCGGCGAACGACATCATGGCGCAACTGCTGGTGCTGGAGTCGCTGGATCCTGACCGCGACATCACCATGTACATCAACTCGCCCGGTGGCGGGTTCACCTCGCTGATGGCGATCTACGACACGATGCAGTACGTGCGGGCCGACATCCAGACGGTGTGTCTGGGTCAGGCCGCCTCGGCGGCGGCGGTGCTGCTGGCTGCCGGGACGCCAGGCAAGCGGATGGCGCTGCCGAATGCGCGCATTCTGATCCATCAGCCGTCGCTGTCCGGCGTGATCCAGGGCCAGTTCTCCGACCTGGAGATCCAGGCCGCTGAGATCGAACGGATGCGCACGCTGATGGAGACCACCCTGGCCCGCCACACCGGCAAGGACGCCGCGGTGGTCCGCAAGGACACCGACCGGGACAAGATCCTGACCGCCGAAGGCGCCAAGGAATACGGGATCATCGACACCGTTCTGGAGTACCGGAAGCTCTCCGCGCAGAACGCCTGAGGTCTTGCCGAACGCGAACTCACTGCGAGTTACGCGCTCGGCGTAAGAACCTTCGCCACTTCGGCGATGGCCTCGATGTCAGCAGGCCGCACCCGGCAGCATCCGCCGACGATGCGGGCCCCGGCGGCAACCCACTGGCGCGTGAGTTGCCCGCAAAGTTCAGTAAACCGCGACGGACCGGTCCAGGCGCGGCGCCCCGGATCCCACCGCTCACCGCTGTTCGGGTAGACGATTACCGGCTTGCCGATATCCGCGATGCCGATTGCCGTCAGCACGTCGTCGGGTGCACAGCAGTTGACGCCGACCGCGACAATCTCGGGCACGCCCGCGGCCACCGCGAACGCGTCGTCCAGCGGTTGTCCCGCGCGGGTGCGGGTTCCGTCGATGGTGTAGCTCAGCCAGGCCGGCACGCCGACCGACCGCACCAGGTTGACGAGTGCTTCGGCCTCGTCGACATCGGGCACGGTTTCCAGGGCGAGCACGTCCGCGCCGGCCTCGGCCAGGATTTCCAGCCGCGGGCGATGCCACCGGGTCAAAGCCGCGACGGACAGGCCGTAGCGTCCGCGATACTCGGACCCGTCGGCCAGTGCCGCACCGTACGGGCCGACCGACGCGGCGACGCAGGCGGTAGTAGCGCCGGCCTTGTCTCGCGCCGCCTTGGCGAGTTCGACACTGCGGCGCAGCAGCCCGATGGCATCGTCTCGGTCGATCCCGTGCGCCGCAAAGCCTTCGAAAGACGCCTGGTAGCTGGTGGCCGTCGCGATCGTGGCACCGGCGCGAAAGAACGCGGTGTGTGCCGCGACGATCTCCTCTGGGGCGTCCGCGAGCAGCCTCGCCGACCACAACGGGTCGGACAGGTCGTGACCGCGCGCTTCCAGCTCGGTGGCCAGGCCACCATCGCTGATCAGCACGGATTCGCCGGGCAGCGCCAATCCCACACCGCCACTGTAGGGTGATTACGCGGGGAGACAGCGGGATGTCTGCATGCTCTCCGTGTTTTTCGGGGCTTGTCTGGGGCTTGAGCCCACCGGTGCGAGTGCCTCGGTCCGGTAACGACCGCGACACGCCAAGGTGCAGAATGCGCGTCTGGGCGAGTGGCGGGCGCCGTCGGGCTATATGTTCTTTCAGACGTACGGCATGAATAACCCTGAATACCCGGGAATATCAAGGACGCGATTCAGCCCTAACGGTCGCGTCGGGCCCGAACAAGCGGGTAGCGTCGGGGAATACATGCGGCAGGGCAGGACGAACGGCTAACAGGAAGTAGGCACTGAAGCACCATGGCGCGCATCGGAGATGGCGGTGATCTGCTGAAGTGCTCGTTTTGCGGGAAGAGCCAGAAGCAGGTCAAGAAACTCATTGCTGGTCCGGGTGTCTACATCTGCGATGAATGCATCGACCTCTGCAACGAGATCATCGAAGAGGAACTGGCTGACGCCGACGACGTCAAGCTTGACGAACTCCCCAAGCCGGTGGAAATCCGGGACTTCCTCGAGGGCTATGTCATCGGGCAGGACACGGCCAAGCGGACACTGGCCGTCGCCGTCTACAACCACTACAAGCGGATCCAGGCCGGTGAGAAGGGTCGTGACTCCCGGTACGAGCCGGTTGAGCTGACCAAGTCCAACATCTTGATGCTCGGACCCACCGGTTGCGGCAAGACCTACCTGGCCCAGACGCTGGCCAAGATGCTCAATGTGCCGTTCGCCATCGCCGACGCCACGGCGCTGACCGAGGCCGGCTACGTCGGTGAAGACGTCGAGAACATCTTGCTCAAACTCATCCAGGCCGCCGACTATGACGTCAAGCGCGCCGAGACCGGCATCATCTACATCGACGAGGTCGACAAGATCGCCCGCAAGAGCGAGAACCCATCGATCACTCGCGACGTCTCCGGTGAAGGCGTTCAGCAGGCCCTGCTGAAAATTCTGGAGGGCACCCAGGCATCGGTTCCCCCGCAGGGCGGCCGCAAGCACCCGCACCAAGAGTTCATCCAGATCGACACCACCAACGTGCTGTTCATCGTCGCGGGCGCGTTCGCCGGGTTGGAGAAGATCATCCACGAGCGCGTCGGCAAGCGTGGGCTGGGCTTCGGTGCGGAGGTGCACTCCAAAGCCGAGATCGACACCAGCGACCAGTTCGCCGACGTAATGCCTGAGGACCTGATCAAGTTCGGCTTGATCCCGGAATTCATCGGGCGGCTCCCCGTGGTTGCCTCGGTCACCAACCTGGATATGGACTCGTTGGTCAAGATCCTGTCCGAGCCGAAGAACGCTCTGGTCAAGCAGTACACCCGGCTCTTCGAGATGGACGGCGTGGAGCTGGAGTTCACTGACGACGCGCTGGAAGCGATCGCCGATCAAGCGATCCACCGCGGCACTGGCGCGCGTGGCTTGCGGGCCATCATGGAAGAAGTCCTGCTGCCCGTGATGTATGACATCCCGAGCCGCGACGACGTCGCCAAAGTGGTGGTGACCAAGGAAACCGTGCAGGACAACGTCTTGCCGACGATCGTGCCGCGCAAGCCGTCGCGAAGTGAGCGCCGCGACAAGAGCGCCTAGCCCGAGCCGCCGCACTCGGATCGCTCCGTAACCGGTAACCGCGCGTGCCGAACGTCGACGCGGTCCCGCGGCGAGTGGCGCGGGCGCTGGATCTGCTGAGCTTTTCGTTGGCCGATGTGCGCGGCGGTCTGGGCCCGTACCTGGCGATTTACCTGCTGTTGACCCACCATTGGGACCAAGCGTCCATCGGGTTCGTCATGGGCGTCGGCGTCATCGCGGCGATCCTCGCCCAGGCGCCGATCGGGGCGATGATCGACAAGGCGACCGCCAGGCGGGCGCTGGTCATCGCCGGCGCTGTTGCGGTCTGTTGAACATTTCGTCTTCGCGGCCGGCTACAACGTCGCTTTCATGTCGCTCGCTGCTATAGCGGGCGCGGGCTTCGTCTTGTATTTGGTCGCGATGCCTGAAACGGCGCCGACGGAACTCGGCGCCCCTTCTGGGCGCGCAACGTGACCAACAGCACAGTTTCTTGCTGTTAATCCTGTCGCCACCTTGCTGACTTGGGATTTAGCCGCGAATCCGCTGCATATAGGGTCCCAAGACGCCCACGCGCAGCACCAAGCAGTGCCATAATTGATACTGCCAGTGACACACACGCGTGATGGCGCGGGAGTCACTCCCATGGCGCGTGCCCTATAAGCTCCAGCGGAGTGCCTGTCAGGGCCAGTTGAAAGGCCAAATGGAAGGCGGAGACGTGGATCCGAACGGCAGCCGAGCCGGGTCAGAGTCTCATAATGGGTCCTCGCATACCGGGTCCGGCCGGCAGCGCCTGGAACAAGTGGTCATCCGATTCGCCGGAGACTCCGGCGACGGTATGCAGCTGACCGGCGACCGGTTCACCACTGACGCAGCGCTTTTCGGCAACGACCTGGCGACCCAGCCGAACTATCCCGCCGAAATCCGGGCCCCTGCAGGCACGCTGCCCGGCGTCTCGTCCTTCCAGATTCAAATCGCTGATTACGACATCTTGACCGCCGGTGACCGGCCCGACGTGCTGGTCGCGATGAACCCGGCAGCGCTCAAGGCCAATATCGGCGACCTGCCGCGCGGTGGCATGGTGATCGCGAACTCCGACGAATTCACCAAACGCAACCTGACCAAGGTGGGATATATAACGAACCCGCTGGAGTCAGATGAGTTAGACGACTACGTGGTGCACTCCGTCGCGATGACCACGCTGACGCTCGGAGCCGTCGAGTCGATCAGCGCGTCCAAGAAAGACGGCCAGCGCGCCAAAAACATGTTCGCCCTGGGTCTCTTGTCGTGGATGTACGGGCGACCGATCCAGACCAGCGAGAAGTTCATCAGAGAGAAGTTCGCCCGCAAGCCCGACGTCGCGGAGGCCAACGTGCTCGCCCTCAAGGCGGGCTGGAACTACGGCGAAACCACCGAGGCTTTCGGGACCACTTACGAGGTCTCGCGAGCGACCCTGCCGGCCGGCCAGTATCGGCAGATCTCGGGCAACACCGCGCTGGCCTACGGCATTGTCGCGGCCGGCCAGCTGGCAGGCATCCAGGTGGTCCTCGGCAGTTATCCGATTACACCGGCGTCAGACATCCTGCACGAGCTGTCCAAGCACAAGAACTTCAACGTGATCACCTTCCAGGCCGAAGACGAGATCGGCGGCATCTGTGCTGCGCTGGGCGCCGCTTACGGTGGTGCGCTGGGCGTCACCAGCACCTCCGGACCGGGTATTTCGCTGAAGTCCGAAGCGCTTGGACTGGGTGTGATGACCGAACTCCCGTTGCTTGTGATCGACGTGCAGCGGGGCGGGCCGTCGACCGGCCTTCCCACCAAGACCGAGCAAGCTGACCTGTTGCAGGCACTGTACGGCCGCAATGGAGAATCGCCGGTGGCGGTGCTGGCGCCACGGTCTCCCGCCGACTGCTTTCAAACGGCACTCGAGGCGGTGCGCATCGCGCTGTCCTACCAAACCCCGGTGATCGTGTTGTCCGACGGTGCCATTGCCAACGGCTCGGAACCATGGCAGGTCCCGGACGTCGCCGACCTACCGCCCATCAAGCACACCTTGGTCAAACCGGGCGAGCCTTTCCAGCCCTATAACCGCGATCCGGAAACGCTGGCTCGCCAATTCGCCGTTCCGGGCACACCCGGTCTAGAGCACCGCATCGGCGGGCTGGAAGCCGCGAACGGCTCGGGCAACATCTCCTACGAGCCGGTCAACCATGATCTGATGGTGCGGTTGCGCCAGGCCAAGATCGACGGCATCTCTGTTCCCGATCTGGAGGTCGATGATCCGACCGGAGACGCCGAGCTGCTGCTGATCGGGTGGGGCAGCTCGTACGGCCCGATCGGTGAAGCTTGCCGGCGGGCCAGGCGTAAGGGCATCAAGGTTGCACACGCCCATCTGCGCCATCTCAGTCCATTCCCGGCCAACCTGGGCGACGTGCTGCGGCGCTACCCGAAGGTGGTGGCACCAGAGATGAACCTGGGTCAGCTGGCGCTGTTGCTACGCGGAAAGTACTTGGTCGACGTGCAGTCGGTCACCAAGGTTCAGGGTGTCGCGTTCCTGGCCGACGAGGTGGGGCGCGTTATCCGCGCCGCGCTGGCCGGGACCCTGGCCGAAATTGAGAACGATAAGACGATGGTCGCGAGAATGGCGGCGGCAACCGTTGGAGCGGGAGCTAGCGAATGATGCGCAACGCGACGATGCAGAGCGAAGCGATGAGGAGGAGCGGCGCTCATGACTAACGTGATTGGCAATCTGGCGGGCGCGGACCTCGGGTTGACGCCAGGGCTGGACAAAAACGATCGGCTGACCAAAAACGATGGTGTGCCCACCACCGACCACCCGCAGAAGGCCAAAGACTTCACCAGCGATCAAGAGGTCCGCTGGTGCCCGGGCTGTGGTGACTACGTCATCTTGAACACCATCCGCAACTTCCTGCCCGAGCTGGGCCTGCGTCGCGAGAACATCGTGTTCATCAGCGGTATCGGGTGCTCGAGCCGGTTCCCGTACTACCTGGAGACCTATGGGTTCCACTCGATCCACGGCCGCGCGCCGGCTGTCGCGACAGGTCTGGCGCTGGCCCGCGAGGATCTGTCGGTATGGGTGGTCACCGGCGACGGCGACGCCTTGTCGATCGGCGGCAACCACCTCATCCACGCGCTGCGCCGCAACGTCAACATCACGATTCTGCTGTTCAACAACCGGATCTACGGGCTGACCAAGGGTCAGTATTCGCCGACTTCGGAGGTCGGCAAGGTCACCAAGTCGACGCCGATGGGTTCGGTGGATCACCCGTTCAACCCGGTGTCGTTGGCACTTGGCGCCGAGGCGACCTTCGTGGGTCGCGCACTGGACTCCGACCGCAACGGGTTATCTGAGGTACTGCGCGCCGCCGCCGAGCACCGGGGCGCCTCGGTGGTCGAAATCCTGCAGGACTGCCCGATCTTCAACGACGGCTCGTTCGACGCGTTACGCAAGGAGGGCGCCGAGGACCGGGTGATCAATGTCCGCCACGGTGAGCCAATTGTCTTCGGCGCCAACGGCGAATATTGCGCGGTGAAGTCCGGCTTCAGCCTCGAGGTGGCCAAGACCGCCGATGTGGCTGTCGGCGAGATCGTGGTGCACGACGCGCACGCCGATGATTCGGCCTACGCCTTCGCGCTGTCCCGGTTGTCGGACCAGAACCTCGAGCACACCGTCCTGGGGATCTTCCGCGACGTCAGCCGGGCCACTTACGACGACGCGGCCCGCGCTCAGGTCCGTGCCGCCCAGTCGTCGAAACCGTTCGACTCGGCCGCGCTGCAATCGCTGTTGCGTGGGCGCGACACCTGGACCGTCGACTGAGGTGGCTGATCCCATGCGCGACGGAGTGTCACAGGCCGGGTCGCTGGCCGGGGTAGTACTCGCCGGGGGCGAGTCGCGGCGCATGGGCCGCGACAAAGCCACCCTGCCTTATCCAGAGACCCTGTTGGGCGATACGGTGCGGCCCTCTGGGTCTGCCGGCGCCCGCGGCGCCACCACGATGGCCGAGTACGTCCTCGGCGTCGTCGCGCAGCGCTGCGAGCCGGTTTTCGTGCTGGCCGCCCCAGGGCAACCGTTGCCGGTGCTGCGGGCTTCCATCTTGCGCGACGAGTTGCGCGGGCTCGGGCCGTTGCCGGCGACTGGCCGCGGATTGCGTGCGGCAGCGGAGGCGGGGGCTCGGCTCGCGTTCGTCTGCGCCGTCGACATGCCGCGCCTGACCGTCGAATTGATCGACGAGCTCGTGTGCCTTGCCGTCGAGACCAATGCCGAAGTGGTGTCTCCCTGGGACGGGCGCAGCCACTACCTGGCCGCCGTGTACCGGACCGATCTGGCCGACCGGATCGATGCGCTGGTTGCTGCCGGCGAGCGCAGAATGAGCGCCTTGATCGACGCTTCGGATGCTCAGCAGATCGTGCTGCCGGATTCACGAGCGCTGACCAACGTCAATACGGACGCTGACCTGCGCGCACTGGCGCAGCCCGGAGCCTGAGGCTGACCGCGCACGGCTTTGACCCTCGCGGGCAAAGGTTGTGCATATTTATTTGCCTGAGTCGCTCTATAAATCAACTCTGCATAAATTCAAGCCCAAAATATAGCGTAATTGGACGATATCGCCGTTATTGAAGGTGACGCCGCATCGAATGACTGAAAGATGGCACCGGTACTGCCGACGCAACCGGGTTCTGTATAGTGTTGGGGGAGAATTGATTTGGGGGATCGGTTCGGCATCGGCTTCCCGGGGACTTCTTTAGGGTATTTTCAGCAAATTGCGTCTACGCAATTCACAAGCCCCGCTGTGTTCGCCAGATCCCTTGTCGAGCTCAGCGACGTCGCATCGTAAACATGTATCTGAAATACATTGGGGCAGAGGCTAATCCAATGATGGGCAGATGAAATCTGTTGTTGCCCTGGATTATACGAAAGCAAGATCAGAACTTGCGGCGTCTGTAGCGAGGCGTCGATCGTCGGGGCAACGAATAGCACTGATGCACAACATAGTTCAACGAGACGCCCGGCTCGGCGCGATGCCCATGGCGTGTCGCGCATTCAATCCGGTGGGGTTGCTGTACCATGCGCGAGCTCGCTAGGACGGCGTCCGGTTCGGCATCGGCCGCTACGCTGGGGGGCGAATGTGTGCCCCACATCACAATATTTGTGTGATTCGGGTCACAATTCTGCATGGATCGCGCTAGCCGGAAATCTGCAGGAAAGGCGCAGTTGACCTGCGGAAATTATTTCGCGATTACGTCGTGATCGGCTCGTTATCTAACCGAGATATCACTTTCTCGAAGATGACGAATGCGATCAGGTCTCGTACGGTCCTCTTAGCCCGAAAACGGGTGACGCAAAAGGTAACCGAAAAATTGAATACACGGACCCGCGTGTGAGCGGGGGTGCGGGCGGCGATAGCCGCGCCGCAGTCGGGGGTAGCAGCCCGCCGGGCCGATGAGGCCCCCCGCTGTCGTGCCAGAACGAGACGGCACGTTCCAGAGCACCTATTTCATCCGGGCTCCATCCGGACAAAACACCTTCACCCACACCCGTGGGTTGCTTTGGCGCGCGCACCGCGAAAGGAACAGATTTGAAGAACGCCCGTAAGACGCTCATGCTCGCCGCGATCGCCGGCGCGCTTGTGACTGCGCCGACCGCTACCGCGAACGCGGAGGCGATGGGCCTTGACCCGAACGTGGGCCCCGTCGGGCTCGCCCCGGACGCGGCCCCGCCGCCGGCTCCCGACGCTCCCGCGCCGGCCCCGGTTGGTTTTGACCCGGGCGTTCCGCCGCCGCCGGCTGCGGACGCTCCGGCACCGGACGCCCCGCCGCCCGCCCCGTTCGGTTTCGACCCGAATGTTCCGCCGCCGCCGCCGGCGCCGGACGCCCCGCCGCCGGCCCCGGTGGGCTTTGACACGAATGTTCCGCCGCCTGCGGACCCGGACGCGCCGCCAGTCGATGCACCCCCGGTCCACCAGGCCTACAGCGTGAACTGGGACGCGATCGCGCAGTGCGAGTCGGGTGGCAACTGGGCGATCAACACCGGTAACGGTTACGGCGGCGGCCTGCAGTTCACGTCTGGCACCTGGCATGCCAACGGTGGTTCGGGCTCCCCGAGCGGCGCCAGCCGTGAGGAGCAGATCCGGGTAGCCGAGAACGTGCTGCACTCGCAGGGCATCCACGCGTGGCCGGTATGCGGCCGGCGCGGCTGATCGACGGCTGCAGCTGACGGCTCCTCCGTCGAACAAGATAAGGAATGCCGGGCCTCGTGCCCGGCATTCCTTATCTTCAGGTGCTTTGCGGCCCTGATCGGGCCTCATATCCGTCGGGTAGCGTCGGGCCCGTGACCGCGCGTGAATTCGACATCGTCCTGTACGGGGCTACCGGCTTCGTGGGGAAGCTGACGGCCGAATACCTGGCACGGGCCGGGGCGGGGGCGCGGATCGCGCTGGCAGGTAGGTCAGCAGACCGAGTGCTCGCCGTTCGCGAAACCCTCGGAGAATCCGCGCAGTCCTGGCCGGTTCTGACCGCCGACGCGGCATCGCCGGCGACGCTGAATGAGTTGGCCGACCGCACACAAGTCGTCGTCACCACGGTCGGGCCCTACAGCCGCTACGGGATGCCGCTGGTGGCCGCTTGCGCCGCGGCGGGCACTGATTACGCCGACCTGACCGGTGAGGCGATGTTCATCCGCGAGAGCATCGACCTGTACCACAAGCAGGCGGCCGACACCGGCGCCCGCATTGTGCACTGCTGCGGATTCGATTCCATCCCGTCGGATCTGAGTGTGTATGCGCTGTACCGGGCGTCGCGCGAGGATGGCGCCGGCGAGCTCGCCGACACCGACTTCGTCGTGCGCTCGTTCTCCGGCGGGTTATCCGGCGGCACTATCGCATCGATGATGGACGTGATGAACGCGGCCTCGAGCGATCCAGACCTGCGCCGCCAGCTTGCCGACCCGTACACCCTGAGCACCGACCGCGGCGCCGAACCTGAACTCGGACCGCAGCCCGATCTGCAGTGGCGTCGTGGTCGTCAGATAGCGCCGGAACTGACCGGTCTCTGGACGGCCGGATTCTTGATGGCGTCGATCAACACGCGAGTGGTGCGGCGCAGCAACGCATTACTGGACTGGGCATACGGCCGCCAGTTGCGCTACAGCGAGCACATGAGCCTGGGGTCGTCATCGCTTGCGCCAGTGGCATCGGCAGTCGTCAGTGGTGTCGGCAAGGCAACGTTCGGCTTGGGTAGCCGCTACTTCCGGCTGCTGCCGCGTCGACTGCTCGAGCGGGTGGCCCCCAAGCCGGGCACCGGTCCCAGCCAAGCCGCGCGCGAGCGCGGCTCGTACCGCATCGAGACCTACACCAGCACAACCGGCGGTGTCCGCTATGTGGCCAGGATGGAACAGCAGGGCGACCCCGGCTACCAGGCGACCTCGGTGTTGCTGGGGGAGTGCGCTCTTGCGCTCGCGCTGGACCGCGAGAAGCTCTCCGACCTGCGGGGAGTCCTCACGCCCGCGGCCTCGATGGGCGACGTATTGCTGTCACGTTTTCCGGCCGCCGGTGTGTCACTGCGGACCGAACGGCTGGATTGACGCGTGCTGCGCGAAGGTCTATCGGTCGACATCGCATGCGTCTAGTGTCGTAACGGCCTGCCCCTACATGGCAGCGACATTCCATGACATTCCAGCGACGAAGGTGGATCCACCCATGGCCGGTCTAGATGATCTCTACGCCCAGATTCCCACGTCTGAAATCGCCGACAAGCTCGGCGCCGACCAAGGCGAGGTCGACAACGCTATTCGTACGCTGGTGCCGGTGCTGCTCGGCGGACTGCACGAGAACTCGCAAGATCCCGAGCACGCCAGCAAGATCGAATCAGCCGCAACCAGTCATGCCGCAAGTGGCCTCCTCGACGCAGGTGGGGGTGTCGATCAGGTGAACGAGGGCGACGGGCATCAGGCCGTCGCGTCGCTCTTCGGCGGTAATAACACCGATCAGGTTGCTGCGGCCCTGGCTGGTGGGGGTGCCGGCAACAGCGATCTGCTGAAGAAGTTGCTGCCGGTCCTGCTGCCGATTGTGTTGGCCTATGTCGGAAAACAACTCACCGGCGGCGACGCGCAGCAGACCACCACGGCGCAGAGCGCCTCCGGTGGGGGCCTCGGCGACATTCTGGGCAGCATCCTCGGGGGTGGCTCCGCCGACAAGTCCCTTGGCGGCATCCTCGGCAACGTGCTGGGCAGCAAGGGCGGCGGACTTGGCGACATCCTCGGCGGGCTGCTCAGCGGCAAGAAGTAGCCCAGCGCGGTACCCCAGTGTTCATTTCTTCGTTCTCTGATGGTTTCGATTGCGTCGCGAAGGGGACGCCCAGGCTCAACCAAGATAAGCAGCGCCCGCTCCGCGGGCGCCGGCAACGACGTCGGCTGCAAGCCGGCCGGACTGGATAACGAGAGGAATGTCAATGTCAGACACGCTCACCCAGGGCCAGAAGCTTGTCCGGGGGGAATCGCTGGTCTCGAGCAACGGGGCCTATACCCTCACCCTGCAAGAGGATGGCAACCTGGTGCTGGCCTCCCGCGGCGCACCTCTGTGGGACACCAAGACCAACGGCCAGGATGTGGTGCGCGCCGAAGTGCAGTCCGATGGCAACTTTGTTGTCTACACGGCGGACAAACCGGTGTGGCACAGCGACACAAAGGGCAAGAAGAACGTCAGACTCGTGCTTCAGGACGATCGCAACCTAGTGCTGTATGCCGCTGACGGACCGGCCTGGTCGACGAAGACTGAGACCGACGCCCCGCCACCGCCGGCACCCGAGGCCGCCGCAGAGCCCGCCGCCGAGGAGGCCGAACCAGAAGCCGTCGCCGAGCCTGTTGCAGAAGCCGCCCCAGAACCAGTTGTCCAGACGTACACGGTCGTCTCCGGCGACACGCTGTGGGCCATCGCGGAGCGCTTCTACGGTGACGGCAGCAAGTATCAGGTGATCGCCGATGCCAGCGGCATCCCCAATCCTGACCTGATCCAACCGGGCCAAGTGCTCACCATTCCGTGATCGGCTGACGGCGAGCTGCGGACTCGGGCCGCCACCTGCGCGTTCGGGCGATTACACGCGCGCGGGCGGCGGTTCCTAGAATTGACCGGTGACCGCCAGCCGCAGCGATGCCGCCGAACTGCCCAAGTCGTGGGATCCAGGCGCGATGGAGGGCGCGATCTACCAGAAGTGGCTGGAAGCCGGCTACTTCTCCGCGGACCCGGCCAGCAGCAGACCTGCGTATTCGATCGTGCTGCCACCGCCGAACGTGACCGGCAGCCTGCACATGGGCCACGCGCTGGAACACACCATGATGGACGCCCTGACGCGCCGCAAGCGAATGCAGGGCTACGAGGTGCTGTGGCAGCCGGGTATGGACCACGCGGGTATCGCGACTCAGAGTGTGGTGGAACGCCAGCTCGGGGTCGACGGCAAGACCAAGGAGGACTTCGGCCGGGAGCTGTTCATCCAGAAGGTCTGGGACTGGAAGCGTGAGTCCGGCGGCGCGATCGGCGGCCAGATGCGCCGGCTCGGTGACGGCGTGGACTGGGGCCGCGAGCGATTCACCATGGACGATGGTCTGTCGCGGGCGGTGCGCACGATCTTCAAGAGGCTCTACGACGCCGGTCTGATCTATCAAGCCGAGCGGCTGGTCAACTGGTCGCCGGTACTTGAGACGGCGATCTCGGACCTCGAGGTCAACTATGTCGACGTCGAAGGCGAGCTGGTGTCGTTCCGGTACGGCTCAATGGACGATTCCGCGGACGATTCCACAAAAGACGACCCGCAACCGCACATCGTGGTGGCCACCACCCGGATCGAGACGATGCTGGGGGATACCGCGATCGCGGTCCATCCCGACGACGAGCGTTACCGCCATCTGGTCGGTACCAGCTTGCCGCACCCGTTCATGGACCGGCAGCTGGTCATCGTCGCCGACGAACACGTCGACCCCGAATTCGGTACCGGCGCAGTAAAAGTCACGCCCGCCCACGACCCCAACGACTTCGAGATCGGACTGCGACATAAGTTGCCGATGATCTCCATCTTGGACACCAAAGGCCGGATCGTAGACACCGGAACGCAATTCGACGGCATGGACCGGTTCGAGGCCCGTGTCGCGGTGCGCCAAGCTCTGGCGGCGCAGGGCCGGGTTGTCCAGGAGAAACGCCCTTACCTGCACAGCGTCGGCCATTCGGAGCGCAGCGGCGAACCGATCGAGCCGCGGCTGTCGCTGCAGTGGTGGGTCAGGGTGGAATCGCTGGCCAAGGCAGCCGGGGACGCGGTGCGTAACGGGGACACCGTGATTCACCCCGCCAGCCTGGAATCGCGCTGGTTCTCCTGGGTCGACGACATGCACGACTGGTGTATCTCGCGACAGCTGTGGTGGGGCCACCGCATCCCGATCTGGTACGGGCCCAACGGAGAGCAGGTGTGCGTCGGCCCCGACGAGACGCCTCCGCAGGGCTGGGAGCAGGACCCCGACGTTCTGGATACCTGGTTCTCGTCCGCGCTGTGGCCGTTCTCCACGATGGGCTGGCCATCACAGACGCCGGAGCTGGAAAAGTTCTATCCGACAAGCGTTCTGGTGACCGGCTACGATATTCTGTTTTTCTGGGTCGCACGGATGATGATGTTCGGCACTTTCGTCGGCAGCGACGACGCCATCACGATCGGCGGCCAACGCGGGCCGCAGGTGCCGTTCACCGATGTATTCCTGCACGGGCTGATCCGTGACGAGTTCGGCCGCAAGATGAGCAAGTCCAGGGGCAACGTCATCGACCCGCTGGACTGGGTGGAGATGTTCGGGGCCGACGCGCTGCGGTTCACGCTGGCCCGCGGCGCCAGTCCCGGCGGCGACCTGGCCGTCGGCGAGGATCACGTCCGGGCATCGCGCAACTTCGGTACCAAGTTGTTCAACGCCACCCGGTACGCATTGCTCAACGGCGCCACTACGCAGTGTGCGGCGCCTTTGCCGTCACAAAATGAGCTCACCGACGCCGACCGGTGGATCCTGGGCCGGCTGGAACAAGTTCGCGCCGAAGTCGATTCGGCCTTCGACAGCTACGAGTTCAGTCGGGCCTGCGAAGCGCTCTACCACTTCGCTTGGGACGAATTCTGTGACTGGTACGTCGAACTGGCCAAGTCGCAGCTCGCTGATGGACACCCTCATACCGCCGCCGTGCTGGCCGCGGTGCTGGACACACTGCTGCGGCTGCTGCATCCGGTGATCCCATTCATCACCGAGGCGCTCTGGCAGGCTCTGACCAGGGGGGGATCCAGCCAGGAGTCGCTGGTGATCGCCGACTGGCCAACGTCGTCTGGGATCATCCTGGATTCGGTTGCCGCGCAACGGATCACGGACATGCAAAAGCTGGTGACCGAGGTGCGCCGATTCCGTAGCGATCAGGGTCTGGCGGATCGGCAGAAGGTGCCGGCCCGATTGGCCGGTGTAGAAGATTCTGATCTCACCGCTCAGGTGGGCGCCGTGACCTCGCTGGCATGGCTTACCGCGGCTGGCCCGGACTTCCGCCCGTCGGCGTCGTTGGAGGTTCGGCTGGGCCCCCACATGAACCGCACCGTGGTCGTCGAGCTCGACACGTCCAGCACCATTGACGTGGCCGCCGAGCGTCGCCGCCTGGAAAAGGACCTGGCCGCAGCGCAAAAGGAGCTGGCGTCGGCCGCCGCGAAATTGGCGAACGCGGATTTCCTGGCCAAGGCCCCAGAAAACATTGTCGACAAAATCCGTGACCGCCAGCGGGTGGCACAGGAGGAATCCGACCGGATCAACGCCAAGCTGGCCGGGCTGCAATGAGTTTCGAGCAGCCCGAGTGGACCGAGCCAGGTCAGGCGGCCAGCGTGGCTCCCACACCGGACGAGATCGCGTCCCTGCTGCAGGTCGAACACCTGCTGGATCAACGCTGGCCGGAGACCCGTATCGAGCCGAGCCTGACCCGGATCAGCGCATTGATGGACTTGCTCGGCTCGCCGCAACTCGGCTACCCATCGATCCACATCGCGGGTACCAACGGTAAGACCTCGGTGGCGCGGATGGTCGACGCGCTGATGACCGCGCTGCACCAGCGCACCGGCCGGACCACCAGCCCACACCTGCAGTCGGCGGTGGAACGCATCGCGATCGACGGAAAGCCGATCAGCCCGGCCCAGTACGTGGCGACCTACCGGGAGATCGAGCCCTTCGTGCAGATGATCGACGAGCAGTCGCACTGCGCTGGCGGGCCGGCGATGAGCAAGTTCGAGGTCCTCACCGCGATGGCGTTCGCCGCATTCGCCGACGCACCCGTCGAGGTCGCAGTGGTCGAGGTAGGCCTCGGCGGCCGTTGGGACGCCAGCAACGTGATCAATGCGCCGGTAGCGGTCATCACACCGATCAGCATCGACCATGTCGAATATCTCGGTGACGACATCGCCGGGATTGCCGGTGAGAAGGCGGGCATCATCACGAGGGCTGCCGACGGGTCACCGGACACCGTCGCGGTCATCGCACGCCAGGTGCCGGCGGCGATGGAAGTGCTGCTGGCCCAGACCGTGCGCGCGGACGCCCAGGTCGCCAGGGAGGATTCGGAGTTCGCGGTGTTGGGCCGCCAGGTCGCGATCGGTGGGCAGCTGCTGGAGCTGCAGGGGCTCGGTGGGGTGTACTCCGACGTCTACCTGCCACTACATGGCGAACACCAGGCGCACAATGCGGTGCTGGCACTTGCGGCGGTCGAGGCCTTCTTCGGCGCCGGCGCACAGCGCCAGCTCGACGTCGACGCTGTCCGGGCCGGTTTCGCCAGCGCAACCAGCCCCGGCCGACTGGAGCGGATGCGCAGCGCGCCCACGGTCTTCATCGACGCCGCCCACAACCCAGCCGGCGCGGCCGCGTTGGCGCGGACACTGGCCGGCGAGTTCGACTTCCGATCCCTGGTCGGGGTGATCAGCGTGATGGCCGACAAGGACGTGGACGGCATCCTCGCCGCGCTGGAGCCGGCGTTCGATTCCATCGTCGTAACCCACAACGGATCGCCACGGGCGCTGGATACCGAGTCGCTGGCGCTGGCCGCACGGGAGCGGTTCGGGCCCGACCGAGTGCTGACCGCCGAGAACCTGCGCGACGCCATCGACACCGCGACCGCGCTGGTCGACGACGCTTTTCGGGACGGCCAAGCGGATGACTACTTGGATGGTGGCTTAGTGGATAGTCAAGCCGAGGCGTTCTCCGGCACCGGGATCGTCATCACCGGCTCGGTTGTCACCGCGGGGGTCGCGCGGACCTTGTTCGGTCGTGATCCGGAATGACGGATCCGGACCCGCCTGACGGCGCCGGGGACCAGGCGCCGCCGGCTGACCCGTGGAAGAGCTTCAGTGCGGTGATGGCAGCGACGCTGCTGCTGGAAGCGATCGTGGTGCTGCTGGCGATACCGGTGGTGGGCGCGGTCGGCGGCGGGCTGACTCCGGCATCGCTGAGCTATCTGATCGGGCTCGCCGCGGTATTGGTCCTGCTCGCCGGCCTGCAGCGCAGGCCGTGGGCGATCTGGGTGAACCTTGGCGTACAGGTGGTGCCGCTTGCGGGCTTCGCCGTCTATTCGGGTGTGGGATTCATCGGCGTGCTGTTCGCCGCACTGTGGGCCCTGATCGCCTTTCTGCGGGGCGAGGTCCGGCGCAGACAGGAATACGGGCAGTCACCGCCGGGCTGATCGCCGCTTGGTTCTGTACGCTGTCCGCCGTGACCGAACGGACCTTCGTACTGATCAAACCCGATGGCGTCGGGCGACACCTGATAGGCGAGATCATCAGCCGCATCGAACGAAAAGGCCTCACCATCACGGCGCTGCAGCTTCGGCAGGTCAGCGAGGAGCTGGCCAGCCGCCATTACGCGGAGCACGAAGGCAAACCATTCTTGGGATCGCTACTGGAGTTCATCACTTCGGGCCCCGTGGTGGCGGCAATCGTGGAGGGACCGCGGGCGGTTACGGCGTTTCGGCAGCTCGCCGGTGGCACCGACCCCGTGGAGAAGGCCGCACCCGGCACAATCCGGGCCGATTTCGGACTGGAAATCCAGTTCAATTTGGTGCACGGGTCGGATTCGATCGATTCGGCGAAGCGCGAGATCGCGCTGTGGTTTCCCGGCGTTTAGCGCCACGCCGATAAGGCCGCGCAGGGTCCCTGAGCGGCTTTGCGGAGTGTCCAGATCGGGGTTTGCTTGGGCGCGCCGGGCAATGTGGGATACTTATGGCGGGTGAACGTCGCCGGACCGGCTTCAGACACCCGAATGAAGACTTAGACAAGCGCGGCCATCGGCACCCACGATGTTGCGCGGCATGTCAGGCCGTCATTCAGTACGGCGCCGAGTGCGTTCGACCTGAGCCGCTCGGGGCGAGACCATCACGAGCCCGGGAGAAGTGACCCGGGCACATAGCGAAGCCCTCGCGTGGCCGCGTCGTTTGGGACGCGCCCGGGGGCTTGAGGAGATTTACGTGGTAGACGGTGCCCCAACTTCAGACCAATCAAAAGAGCCGATCCGGCACGAGGAATTGCCGGACCGCCTCAGAGTCCATCAGCTGGCACGAGCGCTGGGTAGCACCAACAAACAGGTGCTCGAAGCGCTGAGCACGCTGGACGG
>Ga0209693_10000013_pt1 | contig 72359 bp, 58 predicted proteins | sample HubBroMetageWRM3_FD_188345 | JGI IMG/M metagenome (GOLD analysis project Ga0209693, IMG submission 188345) | Warmed soil microbial communities from the Hubbard Brook experimental Forest, New Hampshire - Hubbard Brook CCASE Soil Metagenome WRM 3... | ecosystem: Environmental > Terrestrial > Soil... | reverse complement strand
GAAGCGGTTGCGTCCACCAAGGTTGGTGTATGAGTCGGGCCTGATCAAATGGCTCGGCGTGTCGTAGCCGGATAGATGAAGGTCATCGCGAACATTTCCACGGACAGGTCACGTTCTTCGGCGTTCTTTGGGGTGTCTACGCTGCCGGAATGGCGGCAGGGAGCACCGCGGTGGGCCAGCTGGTGCTAGCCGCGGCTGAGGAGTCGACGTCCGACTGGTCCGGGCCGGTCATCCTGACGCTGTGCATCTCGGTCCTGGCCCTGCTCGTGTCGATAACCGCTATCGCCTGGCAGGTGATCTCGTGGCGCCGCAGCGGGGCGCGGCTGCGCGTCGTCACGAAACAGGGCATCGTCGGCAGCCCGCCGGACGGCAGGTGGTTCATCTCCGTCGACATCAGCAACACGGGGCGGCTGGCCACCGAGATCAGTCGGGTCGGGTTCCAGCTCTCCCGGGCGGACGAGCGGCAGCAAATCGTCGATTTCCAGGACGTACTCGGGATGCCGATCACGCTGCCGAGAAGTCTGGCGCCGGGAGCGTCGACCAGTGTCATGTACGACCCCGCTCGGCTGCTCGACACGCTGCGGGGGCACGGGCTCACCGGTAAGTGGGCACGGCCGTACGCCGACACAGGGCACGGTCGCACCCTCGGGCGGCGCCGTAAAGACCTCGGGAGCATCACGGAGCGGCTGACCCGCGCCAACCGGGAGATGTGACCGTCGCCGGTGCCGCGTCGGGGTGTCGGTCCCCGGTGAGACCATCGCAGCGTGACGATCACCTTCCCCAGCGGGCAGCCGAACCACCGATTCACGCGGTACGTGCGGCCACCGATCAAGGACGACGAGAAGTCGCCGCCGCTGTTCCCGCTTCGGCGTGCCACCAGACCTCTGCGGGTGGGGATCGACGTCACCACCGTGCCGACACCGCCGGATGGACTCCTGGCGCGGTTCCTCAGCCGCGACGAGATCGATGTGCAGTTGATGGTGCCTGCGGGCGAGGACGTGCCCGCCGCGTGGACGGCCGCGCTGCCTGACGCGGCGGTGCGGCGGGTCGGGTTCACCGCGGTACCCGAGGCCTGGCCGATGGGCGTTCCCCTAGGGGTTGGCGTCGCTGCCGACAGCGAGACGAAGCGTTCCGGGCGGCCGCGCACTTTTTCCCCGCGTACCAGCAGCTCGACGCACAGACCGCACCGTCAGGGGCCGAACCGCTCACCATCGAGCAGCGGCACCACGCCGCCGCGTACGCCGCCGCTGCGGGCACGGTGGGTATCGACGCCATCGTCTCCACGGCGCCGACGGTCGGCCGGTCCGACGTGGCCGACAACGACATCGTCGCCAGCGTCACGCCGGACGACGCGGTGGCGCTGATCGGGCACTACCTGCGGATGACCTCGAACCCGGCAGTGGACGTGCAACGCGGGTCGCTGGCCGGCAGCTGGGGATCCTGGGAGATGACCGACACCGCCGCCACCATCGAGAACTTCTACGACTGGGGCGTGGTGTCGAACATGCCCTACTTCGATTGCTTCCCGGTCATGGCGACCCGCACGGGCGACATGGAAACGGTGACCGCACTCAAGTCGATCCGCGTCCGGCTGGCGCGCGCCGCGCACGCTCTCGACCACATGCTCGCGGCGCTGTCCAACCCGGTGGACGGAAGACGCCGAGCCGACGTGATAGAGACCGCCGCTGAGGCGTTCGACCGGCAACTCCTCTACCTAGCCGCCGCCTTCGACATCTACGGCCGGCGGTACTTGCTGCTCATCGACTCCACCCGCGACCCGAAGAACTTCCGCTTCTCCCTCGACGGCAAGGGCTACGTCAAGGACCACCTGGAGAAGGAGTACGACGCCGACGCGCTGACGGACGTGCAGCGGCTCCATGTGTACGCGGGCGTGTGCAAGGTGCTCCGCAACCACATCCACAACGGCATCCTGCCCGTCGATCAGCATCCCGGACGCAGCTACGGCAACTCGACGAACATCGCCCTGAACCTCGACGCGATGCCCGAACTGCAGCCCGACAGCGCCGACGACAGGATGACGCAGGAGCACTACGACGCACTCGGCGTGTGGCAGGCCGATCCGGTCGACGTCCTCGACAGCCCGGTGACGGTCGCCGACCTCGCCACGGCAGGGGTGACGCTGATGGGTTCCGGACTGGCACTGGTGGAGGGGTTCACCAAGCTCATCCTGCGGAACAAGCCGCAGAAAGCGGCGGCGCCATGTCCTCTGCTGGGCTGCATCCAAGCGAAGCCGGGCGAGACCGAGCCGGCGCTGCACCATCGGGCGGTTCTCTACCGGGCGTTGTTCGGGTGGCACCTGGCCTGACGCCGAGGCTGGTCACCGCGGCCGGGCAAGCTCCAAGACCCGGACAAACTGACGGCATGCCTTGTCCCACCTGGTTTTTGCGCCGCCTGGTGTTGCCCCCCTGGTTTTGCACCGCCGGCACCTGCACCGCCGGTCACCTCACGGCACGGCGATAGAGCCCGGCTCCCCGAGGATGCGGTCGACGGTCGCGCGCTGCTTGAGGGTGAGCATGTCCGGCCTGTAGTTATCAACACCACGCTGCGACTCCCTTATATTCCGAATCCCCCAAGTAGGGCCGCGGCGTGGGGGCTCATTACTCGGAGCAAGCTTGGCAGGTCGGAGGCGAAGCTACGTCAGGAATCGGATCATGTCTGATCACGTCCGGGCGAGCCGGATGTTCGGAGTCCACGAAAGCCGCTTGGGGACTTGCGCAACCAGATCCCCGGATCTCCGGTTCGGACGCCACCGATACCATCACCACCGCCAAACACAAAGGTCACGCCCTCTTTCGAGTTCGTGACCTTTACGCCTGCAGTTCGTAGAACCGCTGGTGGTGGGCGAAGGGGGACTTGAACCCCCACGTCCCGAAGGACACTGGCACCTGAAGCCAGCGCGTCTGCCATTCCGCCACTCGCCCGGAAAACAACCGATGGACCATACCACTGTAGTGGCCGGATGCCCCAACCGCCTCAGAAGCCCGCGAGGCCGTTCCGGAGCCCCGCGCCACGCTAGCCAAACGGCTCTGAGCTGCACCGATGCGATTCTCAGAATTCTCACGGTGCCGCAGCGTCGCAGTAGACCGATACCATGCTTGAGTGACACGACAGGCGGGCGAGGCGTTTGCTTCGCGCCGGCGATACGCCAGCGCAAGTGCGGATGAGTGCTGAAGGATGAGTAGCCAAAGAGGGCTCGTTAAGCGCATCGAGCGCAAGCTCGAGGCGAGCGTAGAAAATGCATTTGCCCGGATGTTCGGGGGGGCGATCGTCCCGCAAGAGGTCGAAGCCCTATTGCGCCGTGAAGCTGACGACGGTGTCCGGACGCTCCGGGGAAATCGCCTTTTGGCGCCCAACGAATACATCATTACCCTCGGTGTGCACGACTTTGAGAAGGTGGGCGGCGATCCAGATCTCACGTCGAGCGTTTTCGCGAGGTACTTGGCTGACTACATCCATGAACAGGGGTGGCAAACGTATGGTGAGGTGGTCGTCCGGTTCGAGCAGTCGTCGAACCTGCATACCGGCCAGTTCCGCGCCCGCGGTGCTGTCAACCCCGACGTCGAGACCCGCCCGACGGTCGATCATCCCGCCCGGCCACAATCAAACCAAGCGTTAGGCGCAGAAGCAGGAGTAGCACCAATGACTGACAATCCGAGCTACCGCGGGCAGGGGCAGGGGCAGGGGCAGCCCGGCGATGACTACTACGACGACCGCTACGGGCGTCCGCAAGACGCTCCGCGGGGCGGACCGGAGCCGCAGGGCGGACCAGACCCCCGAGCTGGATATCCGCCGGAACAAGCCGGCTACCCGCCGCAGCAGGGCTACCCGCCGCCCCGCCATCCCGAGCAGGGCGGCTACCCAGATCAAGGCGGCTACCCCGACCAGCGCGGCGGCTACCCCGACCAGGGCGCCGGAACCCCCGACCAGCGCGGCGGGTACCCGGATCAAGGCGGCTACCCCGACCAGCGCGGATACCAAGACCAGCGCGGGTACCAAGAACCGGGCGGCTACCCCGACCAGGGCGGTTACCCCGACCAAGGCGGCTACCCGCCGTCCTACGAGCAGCGTCCTGCCGCCGCTGCTGGTCCCGCCGCCTATGGCAGCCAAGGCTACGACCAGGGCTACCGCCAGGGCGCCTATCCTCCTCCTGGCCAGCCTGGCCAGCCTGGCCCCGGTCAGCAAGGCCAACCGGGCTACGGCGGGTACGGCGACTATGCCCCCGGAGGTCGCGCGCCGGGTCGCGCCGACGAGAGCGGTTACGCCCAGCCCGAACAACGTCCGGGTTACCCCGATCAGGGCGGCGGATACGACCAGGGTTACCAACAGGGCGGCCAGGGGTACGGCCGCCAGGAGTATGGAGCAGGCGACTACACCCAGTACGCCGAAAGCCCCCCGTCCGGCGGGTATGCCCCGAGCCCCGGGTACGCCGAGACGGCCAATCGCGACTACGACTACGGCCAATCAGGCAGCGCCGGTGACTACGGGCAGGCCGGTGGCTACGGCGGTTACGGGCAGGGTGGCTATGGGTCCGCCGGAGCTGCGGTCACCCTGCAGCTCGACGACGGCAGCGGCCGGACCTACCAGTTGCGCGAGGGTTCCAACATCGTGGGTCGCGGACAGGATGCCCAGTTCCGGCTACCCGACACTGGCGTGTCTCGGCGCCACCTGGAGATCCGCTGGGATGGACAGGTCGCGCTCCTTTCCGACCTCAACTCCACGAACGGCACCACCGTCAACAACGCACCGGTGCAGGAGTGGCAGCTGGCCGACGGCGACGTGGTCCGTCTTGGGCACTCGGAGATCATCGTCCGCATTCACTGAACCCGCCGAGCGCAACGCCGCGTGCTTCGCGCGCGTGAACCACCGTCCAAGTATCGTGACGTTGCCGATGTGCTCGCTCGGTGTCACGGGTACCGACGGTGCGGCGCCAGGACGGAAAGGACGCCAGATGCAGGGACTAGTACTGCAACTGACGCGTGCCGGATTTCTAATGTTGTTATGGGTATTCATCTGGTCCGTGCTACGGATCTTGCGGACTGATATCTATGCGCCGACCGGCGCCGTTATGGTGCGCCGCGGCTTGGCGCTGCGCGGCACGCTGCTCCCGTCGCGCCAGCGCCGGACCGCGGCCCGCTACCTGGTAGTGACAGACGGGGCGCTGGCGGGCGCACGCATCACCCTGAGCGGGAACCCGGTGTTGATCGGGCGCGCGGACGACTCCACTCTGGTGCTCACTGACGACTACGCCTCGACGCGGCACGCCCGGCTGTCTCAGCGCGGCTCAGAGTGGTACGTGGAGGATCTAGGATCGACCAACGGTACTTACCTTGACAGGGCGAAGGTGACGACTGCGGTACGAGTTCCGATGGGGACGCCGGTTCGGATCGGCAAAACGGCAATTGAGTTGCGCCCGTGACCCGCGCCGACGACGATGATGCCGGCTTGGATGGTTTCCGAGCCGGGATCGAGGAGTGGCGCCCGTGACTTTGGTCCTGCGATATGCCGCCCGCAGCGACCGCGGTCTGGTACGCGCCAACAACGAAGACTCGGTCTACGCCGGCGCACGGCTGCTGGCTCTGGCCGACGGGATGGGTGGGCACGCAGCCGGCGAGGTGGCGTCCCAGTTGGTCATCGCGGCACTGGCACATCTCGACGACGACGAGCCGGGTGGCGATCTGCTGGGCAAGCTCGATGCCGCGGTGCGCGCCGGCAACTCCGCGATCGCCGCGCAGGTGGAAATGGAGCCCGATCTCGAAGGCATGGGGACCACGCTCACCGCAATCCTGTTCGCGGGCAACCGACTCGGGCTGGTGCACATCGGTGACTCGCGCGGCTACCTGCTGCGGGACGGGGAGCTGAACCAGATCACCAAGGACGACACCTTTGTCCAAACTTTGGTCGACGAAGGCCGGATCACCGCGGAGGAGGCGCACAGCCACCCCCAGCGCTCGCTGATCATGCGGGCATTGACCGGCCACGAGGTCGAACCCACCCTGACCATGCGAGAAGCACGTGCCGGCGATCGTTACCTGCTCTGCTCGGACGGGCTGTCCGACCCGGTGAGCGACGAAACCATCCACGAGGCCCTGCAAATCCCCGACGTTGCCGAAAGCGCCTACCGCCTCATTGAATTGGCGTTGCGCGGCGGCGGCCCCGACAACGTAACCGTCGTGGTCGCTGACGTCGTCGACTACGACTACGGCCAAACCCAGCCGATTCTCGCCGGCGCCGTATCCGGAGAGGACGAACAACAACTGACCCTGCCCAATACTTCCGCCGGCCGGGCCTCCGCGATCAACCCCCGCAGAGATACCGCCAAACGCGTTGCACCGCAAGTCGAAGCAGTGAATCGACCGCGGCGGCCGCGATGGCGGGTGGCCGTCGTGATCGCAGCGGTGGTGCTGTTGGTGCTGGCGGGCGTGGCTATCGGGCGATGGGTTATCAAGGGCAACTACTACATCGCCGAATACAGCGGCATGGTGTCGATCATGCGCGGAATTCAGGGGTCGCTGTTGGGCATATCCCTCAACGAGCCCTATTTGGTGGGCTGCCTCAATACCCGTAACGATCTGTCGGTGATCAGCTACAGCCAATCCGGGGGACAGCTCGGCTGCCACGTCATGAAATTGCACGATCTACGCCCTCCGGAACGCGCACAGGTTCAGGGCGTGATTCTGGCCAGCTCCCTTGACGAGGCCGAAGCGCAGTTACGCACGTTGTCCGCCAAAGCCCTATTGCCCTGCCCGCCACCTCGCGCCACGTCTCCGCCTGCCGACACGAGCCAGACCCCAAGCGCCACACCATTGCCAACGTCCAGCACGCCGACCGCTGCCACTGCGCCGAACGCCAGCCCACCCGGCAGCATCCCGGCCAACACGACTCCTATGCCTCCCGCGGCGACTCCCACGATGAGTCCCCCAGGCACCGAGCCGGCGGGGCCCGCAAACACGGGGCCCACGATTACCGCTCAGCCGGTAACCGCACCACCTCCACCCCCACCTCAGCCGGGCGTCGACTGCCGGGCGTCGGCATGACAACGCAACTTCAGCCGCCGGTGGCTGTGACGCCTCCACTGCCCACTCGGCGCAACGCCGAGCTGCTGCTGTTGTGCTTCGCCGCACTGATCACTGTTGCTGCGTTGCTCATGGTTGAGGCCAACCAGGGGCGGGGCCTGAGCTGGGGCCTGACCCGTTACGGGCTGGCCTTTCTGGTCGTCTTCGGGGGCGCGCATCTGACTATCCGGCGCTTCGCTCCTTACACCGACCCCCTGCTGCTGCCGATTGTGGCCTTGCTCAACGGACTTGGCCTGGTGATGATCCACCGGCTCGACCTTGTCAACAACGAGTCCAGTGGTCGCCACCATCCCAGCGCGACCCAGCAGATGCTGTGGACCCTGGTTGGAGTCGCCACGTTCGCGCTGGTGGTGACATTTCTAAAAGACCATCGGCAACTCGCGCGCTACGGCTACATATGTGGAGTCACTGGTCTGGTCTTCTTGGCGGTTCCCGCTTTCCTGCCCGCATGGCTATCCGAGCAGAACGGCGCGAAGATCTGGATTCGCTTTCCGGCGTTCTCGATACAGCCCGCAGAGTTTTCGAAGATCCTGCTGTTGATCTTCTTCTCCGCGGTGCTGGTCGCCAAGCGCGGCCTATTCACCAGCGTCGGCAAGCATTTGATGGGCATGACCCTGCCTCGTCCACGAGACCTGGCGCCGCTGCTGGCGGCCTGGGTTATCTCAATAGGCGTGATGGTCTTCGAAAAGGACCTGGGCACCTCGCTGCTTCTGTACGCGTCGTTTCTGGTGGTCGTTTACCTCGCCACCCAACGCTTCAGTTGGGTCGTCATCGGCTTGGTGCTGTTCGCCGTGGGAAGCGTTGCGGCGTACTTCATGTTCGGGCACGTCCGGGTTCGCGTGCAGACGTGGTGGGATCCGTTCGCCGATCCCGACGGCAGCGGCTATCAGATCGTGCAATCGCTGTTCAGCTTTGCCACCGGCGGCATCTTCGGCACCGGGCTCGGCAACGGTCAACCCGACACCGTGCCGGCGGCGTCGACAGATTTCATCATCGCCGCGTTCGGCGAAGAGCTCGGGCTGGTAGGACTGGCCAGCATTTTGATGCTCTACACAATCGTCATCGTGCGAGGCTTACGCACGGCAATCGCGACACGAGAAAGTTTTGGCAAACTACTGGCCGCCGGCCTGGCATCGACGCTGGCCATCCAGCTGTTCATCGTCGTCGGCGGCGTCACCGGGCTGATTCCTCTGACCGGGCTGACCACACCGTGGATGTCCTACGGCGGGTCGTCACTGCTGGCGAACTACGTGCTGCTGGCCATCCTGGCCCGCATCTCGCACAGCGCTCGACGTCCATTGCGCACCCGCCCGCGCAAGTCGCCGATCGCGGCGGCCAGCACAGAGGTGATCGAGCGGGTATGAACGCCTCTCTCCGCCGGATCTCGGTGACCGTGATGGCGTTGATCGTGTTGCTACTACTCAACGCCACGATGACCCAGGTGTTCACCGCCGATGGCCTGCGGGCCGACCCGCGCAACCAGCGTGTCCTGCTTGACGAGTATTCACGTCAGCGCGGCCAGATCATCGCCGGCGGGCAACTGCTGGCCTATTCCGTAGCCACCGACAGCCGCTTTCGTTTCCTGCGGGTGTATCCCAACCCAGCGGTGTATGCCCCGGTTACCGGGTTCTACTCGTTGCGCTACTCGAGCACCGGCCTCGAACGCGCCGAAGACCAGCTGCTGAACGGCTCCGACCAGCGGCTGTTCGGGCGCCGGTTGGCCGACTTCTTCACGGGTCGCGACCCGCGCGGCGGCAATGTCGAAACGACGCTCAATCCCCGAGCCCAGCAGGCTGCCTGGGACGCGATGCAGCAAGGCTGCGGAGGTCCGCCGTGCAAGGGAGCTGTCGTCGCGCTGGAACCGTCCACCGGCAAGGTTTTGGTCATGGTGTCGTCGCCGTCCTATGACCCCAACCTGCTGTCCTTGCACGATCCCACGCAGCAGCAGCAGGCGTGGCAGCGGCTTCGCGACGACCCAGACTCCCCGATGACCAACCGCGCCATCTCCGAGACCTATCCGCCTGGTTCCACGTTCAAGGTGATCACCACCGCGGCGGCGCTGCAGGCCGGTGCCACGGTGGACGAGCAGTTGACCGCCGCGCCCAAAATTCCGCTGCCCGACAGCACGGCCACTTTGGAGAACTACGGTGGCGCCCCATGCGGGAACGTAGAGACTGTGCCGCTGAGCCAGGCATTCGCCCTCTCGTGTAACACGGCATTCGTCCAGCTGGGCATCCTCACCGGTGGCGACGCCCTGCGTAGCATGGCGCATTCGTTCGGCATGGACAGCACTCCGAGCGTAATTCCGCTGCAGGTCGCGGAATCGACTGTCGGGATAATCCCGGATGCCGCCGCGCTGGGGATGTCGAGTATCGGCCAGAAAGACGTCGCGCTGACGCCGCTGGAGAACGCGGAGGTTGCCGCCACCATCGCCAATGATGGGGTGACGATGCAGCCCTACCTGATCGACAGCCTCAAGGGGCCAGACCTGTCCACCATCAGCACCACTGCTCCATATCAGCAGCGCCGCGCGGTGTCGCCGCAGGTCGCCGCTAAGCTGACTGAGCTGATGGTCGGCGCCGAGAAGGTCGCACAGCAGAAAGGGGCCATTCCCGGCGTGCAGATCGCATCCAAGACTGGTACCGCGGAGCATGGCACCGACCCGCGTCACACTCCACCGCACGCGTGGTACATCGCCTTTGCGCCCGCGCAAACTCCGAAGGTTGCCGTGGCGGTGCTTGTAGAGAATGGCGCCGACCGCCTGTCCGCGACCGGGGGTGCGCTCGCGGCGCCGATCGGACGGGCCGTGATCGAGGCTGCCTTGCAGGGGGGACCATGAGCCCGCGAGTTGGTGTGACGCTGTCAGGGCGGTACCGCCTGCAGCGCCTGATCGCCACCGGTGGCATGGGCCAGGTCTGGGAGGCGGTGGACAGCCGGCTGGGCCGGCGCGTTGCGGTCAAGGTGCTCAAGGGGGAGTTCTCCCAGGACCCGGAGTTCATTGAGCGCTTCCGCGCTGAGGCGCGCACCACCGCGATGCTCAACCACCCCGGTATCGCCAGCGTCCATGACTACGGCGAAAGCCAGATGGATGGCGAGGGGCGCACCGCTTACCTGGTGATGGAACTGGTCAACGGCGAGCCGCTCAATTCAGTGCTCAAGCGCACCGGGCGGCTGTCGCTGCGGCATGCGCTGGACATGCTCGAGCAAACTGGCCGCGCTCTTCAAATTGCGCACGCCGCCGGCTTGGTGCACCGCGACGTCAAACCGGGCAATATCTTGATCACCCCCACCGGGCAGGTGAAGATCACCGACTTCGGTATCGCCAAGGCTGTCGACGCCGCGCCGGTGACCCAGACCGGCATGGTGATGGGCACCGCGCAATACATCGCGCCCGAGCAGGCTCTGGGTCACGACGCAACCCCGGCCAGTGATGTCTACTCACTGGGAGTCGTTGGGTACGAAGTGGTTTCAGGTAAGCGGCCATTCACCGGCGACGGCGCTCTGACCGTGGCGATGAAACACATCAAAGAGCCCCCTCCGCCGCTTCCCTCCGAGCTACCACCCAATGTGCGAGAGCTCATCGAGATCACGCTGGTCAAGAACCCAGGTATGCGTTACCGCAGCGGGGGACCGTTCGCCGATGCTGTCGCCGCGGTTCGGGCCGGCCGTCGTCCGCCGCGGCCAAGCCAGTCACCGCCTGCTGGCCGGGCTTCCCCGGCGGCGATCATGCCGGCGGGCCCACCGGCCAGGGCCGCGACCAGCTCCGCCCGCGGCGCGGCGGCGCGGCGGTCCCGGCCGTCGACGGGCGGTCATCGCCCGCCGCCGGTCCGGCGCACATTCTCGTCCGGCCAGCGCGCGCTGCTGTGGGCCGCAGGGGTGCTCGGAGCACTCGCGATCATCATCGCGGTGCTCATCGTCATCAATTCCCGCACGGGAAACGAGCAACAGCAGACACCCCCGCCGACGGTCACCGACACGGGGACCCCACCCGCCACCGGGCCCCCTCCGCCCACCAAAACGCCTACCGGTTCGGGCACCGGCCACAACCTGCGAATTAATTGGACGGATCGCCGAGAAATAGGTAATCCTGGACTCCAGAGCAGGCCGCCCGAAGTCAGCTGGGTTGTCCCGCTGACACCCCCCACGCGGCAGGCCCGACATGAGACACCGGAATGACGACCCCTCAGCACCTGTCCGACCGTTATGAACTAGGCGACATCCTCGGTTTCGGAGGTATGTCGGAGGTTCATTTGGCCCGCGACACCCGGTTACACCGTGACGTGGCGGTCAAGGTGCTGCGCGCCGATCTGGCCCGCGATCCAAGCTTCTACCTGCGCTTCCGGCGTGAGGCGCAAAACGCCGCTTCGCTGAATCACCAGTCCATCGTGGCGGTGTACGACACCGGCGAGGCAGAAACGCCGGCCGGGCCGCTGCCCTACATCGTGATGGAGTACGTCGACGGCGTCACCTTGCGCGACATCGTGCACACCGACGGTCCCCTGCCACCCCGGCGGGCCATCGAGATCATCGCCGACGCCTGCCAGGCGCTGAACTTCAGTCATCAGAACGGCATCATCCACCGCGATGTCAAGCCGGCGAACATCATGATCAGCTCGACCAATGCGGTCAAGGTGATGGACTTCGGCATTGCACGCGCTATCGCCGACAGCGGCAACAGCGTCACCCAGACCGCGGCCGTGATCGGCACCGCTCAATACCTGTCACCCGAACAGGCTCGCGGCGATTCCGTCGACGCCCGCTCCGACGTCTATTCGTTGGGCTGCGTTCTTTACGAAATGCTCACCGGTGAACCACCTTTCACTGGGGACTCGCCCGTGTCAGTCGCCTACCAGCATGTTCGCGAAGACCCGATTCCACCGTCGCAACGGCACCCGGGCATCTCCGCCGACCTCGACGCCGTGGTGCTCAAGGCGCTGGCCAAGAACCCGGAAAACCGCTATCAGACCGCGGCGGAGATGCGTGCTGACCTGGTCCGGGTGCACAACGGCGAGACACCCGAGGCGCCCAAGGTGTTCACTGACGCCGAACGCACCTCCCTGCTGGCGCCTTCTGGATCGAACATCGTGGGTCCGCGGACCGATCCGCTACCTCGCCAGGACGACGCCGACGGCGATCGCACCGGCGGGTCGATCGCTCGGTGGGTTGTCGCGGTCGCGGTGCTGGCGGTCCTGACGATCGCCGTCGTCATCGCGTTCAACACGTTCGGCGGCACTACCCGGGATGTTCAAGTGCCCGACATGCGGGGCCAAGTGTCCGCCGATGCCATCGCCACGCTGCAAAACCGGGGCTTCAAGACGCGCACCCTGCAGAAGCCCGACTCGACCATTCCGCCCGACCACGTCATCAACACCGACCCCGGCGCCAACGCGTCGGTGAACGCGGGCGACGAGATCACCATCAGCGTCTCGACCGGACCCGAGCAGCGCGAAGTACCCGACGTCTCCTCGCTTAGTTACGCTGACGCGGTCACCAAGCTGAAAGCCGCCGGATTCAACAAGTTCAAGCAGGCGAACTCGCCGTCGACCCCGGAGCTGCTGGGCAAGGTGATCGGGACCAACCCGCCGGCTAACCAGACGTCGGCAATCACCAACGTCATCACCCTCGTCGTGGGCGCCGGGCCGGAGACCAAGCAGATCCCCGATGTCGGGGGCCAGACCGTTGATGTCGCGCAAAAGAACCTCAACGTCTATGGCTTCACCAAATTCAGCCAGACGTCGGTGGACAGCCCCAAGCCTGCCGGTGAGGTTCTCGGCACCAATCCGCCCAAGGGCCAGGCGGTTCCGGTCGATTCGATCATCGAGCTGCAGGTGTCCAAGGGCAATCAACTCGTGATGCCCGACGTGACCGGGATGTTCTGGAACGACGCCGAGCCCCGGTTACGCGCGCTGGGCTGGACAGGGGTGCTCGACAAGGGCCCCGACGTCGACGCCGGCGGTTCCCAGCACAACCGGGTGGTCTATCAGAACCCGCCGGCCGGCACCGGGGTCAACCGCGACGGGATCATCACGCTGAAGTTCGGTCAGTAGCCGCGGGACCTGCCGCGAAATACGGTCGAACCGCGGCGTGGACCTCGCTCTCCAGCCGGCGGACCAACGTGTCGTCGCTCGCCCGCCCGCAATAGGTCAGCCAGTTTGCCAGCATCCGGTGTCCGCCCTCGGTCAGAATCGACTCCGGATGGAACTGGACGCCGTGAATCGGCAGCTCGGTGTGGCGCACCGCCATGATCACACCACTGCGGGTGCGGGCCGTGACCTCTAACATCGCCGGCAACGACTCAGGCAGGATGGTCAGCGAGTGGTATCGGGTCGCGGTGAATGGATCTGGGAGCCCTTGCAGCACGCCGACATTCGTGTGAAATACGCTGCTGGTCTTGCCGTGCAGCAACTCGGGTGCGCGGTCCACGGTGGCCCCGAATGCGACGCCGATAGCCTGGTGCCCCAGGCAGACCCCTAGCAGTGGGGTGCGCACCGCGGCGCAAGCAAGCACCAGGCCGATCGACGCACCCGCACGTTCCGGGGTGCCCGGCCCCGGGCTGAGCAGAACACCGTCGAACTGCGCGGCGACAGCGGCCTCATCGGTTAGCCGGGCGTCGTCATTGCGCCGGACCTCGGCGTCGACGCCCAGCTGTCCGAGGTACTGCACCAGGTTGAACACGAAGCTGTCGTAGTTGTCGACAACCAGGATGCGCACCGTGTCAGGTTACCGCCCGATCGAATTCGCGGCTCCGGCCTGGTAGGCCGCAGTACGCTTCAGTAGCTCAAGGGGCCTATGGGCTCCGCGTAATGCATCCGGACCGGTTCGGAATAGCCAACGATCTGCACGTCCGGCTTGACCTCTTCGCGATAGCCGAGCCCGAATCGAACCACGTACTGCTTGTAGAGGGTCACCAGGGGAGCGGCGGCCAGAGCCGATTGCATTGCCGCAGCGTTGCCGATCGCGGTGATCGTGTAGGGCGGGCTGTAGGTACGCCCGTTGAGTAGCAAGGTGTTCCCGACGCAGCGCGGCACCGAGGTTGCGATGATCCGCTGGTCCTGCATCTGAATCGCCTCCGCGCCGGTGCTCCACAACGCGTTGAGGACGGCTTCGATGTCTTGCTGGTGCACCACCAGGTCGTCGGGCGATGCATCGCGCGGGAAGCGGCCGTTGGCGTCGCGCTGCGCGTCCTGCAGCGTCACCGCCAGACCCGGCCCGTGGACCGGGTCCGTGCCGGCCTCGCCGGCCAGCTCGGCCGACCGCTTCGACATCGCCGCCAGTGCGGCATCCGGAGACCGCCCGTGTATTGAGTCAAACCGGTTGGCCAGCTCGTCGCGTTCGCCGTTGAGGCGGCTTACCGACGACTGTGCCTCACGGACCAGGTCGACCAGACGCGGCGCGTCGCTGCGGCGGATCTCGGCGCCGCCGGACACCCCGTGCGTTGCGGCCAGCAGCAGCCCGGCCAGCAGGCACACCAACGGGACACCGAAACGCCACGGTGAGCGGCGCGTCTCAATCATCGACTCTCCGTTTCCTGGTCAACGGGCCAGGTGAGTTAGTCTCGTAGCCAAGCCACCGTGCAGCTGTGATCATTATCGTTGCACCCCGTCCCGCTCACCGTGTTGTTGTTGAGGTAATCCCGAGTAATCCCCGAGGTACCCAGAGGTAGGCATGCCCAAGTCCAAGGTCCGCAAGAAGAACGACTTCACCGTCAGCACCGTCAGCCGCACGCCGGTCAAGGTGAAAGTCGGGCCGTCCAGCGTGTGGTTCGTTGCGTTGTTCGTCGGTCTGATGTTGATCGGGCTCGTTTGGTTGATGGTGTTCCAGTTGGCCGCCGTCGGTAGTCAGGCCCCGGCCGCGCTCAACTGGATGGCGCAACTCGGCCCGTGGAACTACGCGATCGCGTTCGCCTTCATGATCACCGGTTTGTTGCTGACGATGCGTTGGCACTGATCAAACTAAACGCCGTAATGTATTCATCTTGTGGTCATTCTGTTCGCCTGCCAGCAACCAACCTGTCACCCAATCACACGCGTGTGATTTATCCCCACTGTTGATAGCGCTTGTGGATAACTGCATCGCCAGTGGTGGGAGGGGATAGGTCGGGCATGCAGCAAACAGCTTGGGAGCCGCCGGCGGCGGGAATCGCTGGTTGTGGGGCCGTCGGCGTTTTGATGGCTATCGCCTGTGTGACCCTCGTCACAGACGCGCCGGGGCGTCTGCTGACCGGCATTGCCGCGCTGGGTCTGGTTGTGTTTGCGGGGATGTCGTGGCGCGCGCGGCCAAAGCTGGCAATGACCCCAGACGGTCTGGCGCTGCGGGGCTGGTACCGGACGCAGTTATTGCGGCAACCCCACATCAAGATCATCCGGATAACCGAGTTCCGGCGCTTTGGCCGCAAAGTCCGGTTACTCGAGATCGAGACGATCAACGGGGGGCTGGTGATCTTCTCCCGTTGGGACCTCGGGACCGAGCCGTTGAAGGTGCTCGATGCGCTCACCGCTGCCGGTTACGCCGGTGATAAGCGGCGCTGAGCGCAAGGCGCCGAGGGCTGGCTCGGTATGGCTTAGGAGATTGTGATCGACTCGATCACGACCGGGTCCGTGGGCCGGTCGTTGCCGTCGGTTGCGGTCGTCGAGATCGCGTCGACAACCCGTTGCGACTCGGGGTCGGTCACTTCGCCGAAGATCGTGTGACGCCGGTTCAAGTGCGGGGTCTTGCCGACGGTGATGAAGAACTGCGAGCCGTTGGTGCCCGGGCCCGCATTGGCCATCGCCAGCAGGTAAGGCTTGTCGAATTGCAACTCAGGGTGGAATTCGTCGGCGAACTTGTAGCCCGGGCCACCGCGACCCGTGCCCGTGGGATCGCCGCCCTGGATCATGAAGCCGTGGATCACCCGGTGGAAAACCGCGCCATCATAGAACGGGCCGGCAGGGCTACCCGACGCATTTTGCATCGAGTACTCCTTGGTGCCCTGCGCCAGGCCAACGAAGTTGGCGACAGTCTTGGGCGCGTGGTTGCCGAACAGGGCGACCTTGATGTCGCCGCGGTTGGTATGCAGCGTGGCGGTGGCAGTCTGAATAGGGCTGTTAGTCACGACACGAGAGTCTGCCATTACGCGCGGGCACGCCCGCACCCGGTGTCACTCGACCAGACTCGCGCGCCGAACGCACACACGGCACGCTCACGATAGGCCCGCCGGCGTCCCTGTGGTGGCAGTCTGTAGGTTTCACCAGCGGCATAGAAAGGCAGCAGATGAAAGCGCAGGCGAAGTCCCGGTTGACACCCCGTGAGCGGCTGGCCCGGGGCCTGACCTACTCGGCAGTGGGACCTCTGGACGTCACACGGGGGGTCGTCGGACTCGGGGTCCATTCCGCGCAGGCGACCGCGTCAGGCCTGCATCGCCGTTATCGGGAGGGCCGCCTGGCACATGACATCGCTGCGGCGCACGAAGCGGTCGCGCAGGAGCTGGCCGCCGCGCAGGAGGTGGTCGCAAGCCTGCCCCAAGCGCTGCAGCAGGCGCGGCGGTCGCAACGCCGCAGCAAGCGACCGTTGCTGCTCGCGGGGGTCGTCGTCGCGGTGCTGGCCGGCGGCGCCGCCGCATTCAGCATCGTCCGGCGCTCATCGCGTGCGAAGCCGTCGCCCCGCCCACCCAGCGTCGACGTGCAACCGCTGCCCTAAGCGCGTGCTGGCCTGGGGCACTGCCCGCGTTGCCGGCCAAAATTTCCTGGCAATGACGGCGACGCCTGCATGATCTACCTAGTACTCCAGTGCAGTCAGGACAGCATCGCATTGGAAGATCCGATCGTATCGACCCGCGGTCCGCTGCCGAAGGATTCCTAGCCCGACCAGTTTTGCGATCGCCGAGTTCGCAGCTTGATACGAGACCTCGTAGAGCTTTGCTGCCAATGACGCGGTGATCATCGGGTACCCGATCAGGTCATCAGCGATACGCAGCGACACACCCTTTGATCCCTGCAGTGTGGCCCGGAAACCCTCCCGCAGCGCAAGAAGCTTGTCGACGCGCGCAATCACCTCAAGCGCCTCCGCGTGGACGGCCGCAGAGATGAAGCAGACCCAGGGATCCCACTCGCCTGTCTGCGACACCCGAAGTAGTCCGTCCTGATACTCCGTCCTGTTCTGCTCTAGCCATGGCGATATGTTCAGCACCGGGTAGCGCAAATCGCCCGCGCCCATCAGCTGAAGGGCCATGACTAGCCGGCCGAGCCGCCCATTTCCGTCGTGGAACGGGTGCAACGTCTCGAACTGGCAATGCGCGACGGCGACTCGAATGATCGTTAGTCGTACTGCTCACCGAACCGAGAGTCATAACCCGATATCGGCACCAGTTGCCCTATCGGACTGCTGCGAAGCTTGTCAACATCCATCACACCCATCCCAACTGTGACAAGGTTGAAATCTAGGCTTGTAATTTCAAGGTTAAGGGCTAAACCTTGAAAAGGTGGCCACTGATTTCAAGTTTGGGTGGCGCCGTCGTCCCCCGGCCGAGCTGCGCTGGCGGGATCTCGATCTGGACAACCTGCGGCTGCGGATTGCGCGGTCTGTGACGTTGGTCGATGGTGGTCGCGAGCCTGATAACTCGCGATTGTGGTCAAAATGTGGTCACGGACGCCGCCCGCGGTCCGATGGCACCGGCACTGTTTCGCGCCTGACCTGCAAACATTATCTTGTGGAGCCTAGGGGAATCGAACCCCTGACACCTGCCTTGCAAAGGCAGTGCTCTACCAACTGAGCTAAGGCCCCTCGTCGTAACCAGGTGCGTGACCGGGTGTATCAACTACCGCCACGTGCCAAACCTCGACTCCACGTCGTGACCGCACCACAACCGCCGCCACCACAGCGATCAATGCCAGCGGCAATGCAAGTCTCACGCAACGTCTTGGCGCACACATGGTTGTGGGCCTAGGAGGACTCGAACCTCCGACCTCTTCGTTATCAGCGAAGCGCTCTAACCGCCTGAGCTATAGGCCCGTACTCGCGCACGGCCGAGCGACGAGATTACCGCAATCGCCGCTCCACTCCCAAAACACGCGCCAGTTGAACATCGTACTGGGCTACGCCGCGTTGTAATCCACGCTAATCCCGGTCTGCGAGTGTCACTTCGATACCACCGATCAGATCGGTCGCCAGGTTGTAGACGAACGCGGCGATGGTGGCCATGGCCGTAAACAGCACGATATTGACCAAGCCGACCAGAACAGCGCCACCGAAGATGGTGCCGCTGGAAACGAGTTCGCCGCTGCTGCCGCTGGTGTTGTTCAACAGGTCACCGACGTTGCTGTTGAGCTTTGCCCACACGCCCATGCCACCGAGCACCAGGTAGAGGAACGCGACCGCGATCATCCAGACGAAGAACAATGCCACCGAGAGGCACAGGGACACCTTCAACGTGCTCCATGGATCGATCCGGCGGATTTGCATGCTGGCACGAACCGGTCCCCGGGTGCGCCGGGATACCTGGAGGCGATTTTCGCGGGCTTCCGGGGCCGCTGAACGGCCCGCTGGGCTCGAAGCCTCCGAAGTGCGGCCGGGCGCGCCCTTGCGTTGCGAGCCCCGCGGACTTGGTCCGGACAGATCGGGCAACTCGCTGGCGTAGGCCTCACCGGGGGAACCCTGGGAAACGTCGCCGCGCCCCGGGGCAGCGTCGAATTCCGGCAAGGTCTTCGAATGCGCGGTTGTCCCGGCCCCCGGCGCCGCCGTTCCGGAGATAAAGCGGTTCAGCCGGGTGTCTGCGCCCGCGGGCGGGCCCGGCGAACGCACCTCGGTGGGGGGTTCCGGGTGGTGACGCGTTGCGTTGGAGGCCCTGGCGGCGCCCCGCTGCCACGGCGGTGAGTCTGGAGCATCCTGACCATGGCCGGCAGGCGGTGGCCGGTGGGCGCCGGCCCGATCGGCCAAACCATCCCCATTCAGGGGGTCGCCCTTTTTGGGGGCGCCCGGCTCGTTCGGTGAAGTCACACCGACTCCTTACATGTCTACCAAGGCCGCGCGGGCGGTGGCAGTCGCATTATCTCTGGTCGAGCTGAGTCTAAATCGCCCGGCTCCCCCTCAGGCCGCATCGTTCACCGGGTTAGGTACCCGACTCGTCCGCCCCGTCGCTTTCATCGCCCGTCTCTTCGGCGTTGCGCGCGATAGCCAACAGTGTGTCGCCTTCGCCGAGATTCATCAACCGAACGCCCTTGGTCTGCCGTCCCGCTTTGCGGACCTGGCGCGCTGTTGTTCGGATGACACCACCGCCGGAGGTGATCGCGTACAGCTCGCTGTCCTCGTCGACAATCAGCGCTCCGACCAGCCTGCCGCGCCGACGGTCGTACATCACGGTCAGCACGCCCTTCCCGCCGCGGCCCTGGACCGGGTACTCCTCGATCCCGGTGCGTTTGGCGTACCCCCCGGAAGTGGCCACCAGCAGGAAGGTGCCTTCGCGGACCACATTCAGCGACAGCAGCCGGTCGTCGGCGTTAAACCGCATGCCCTGGACACCGGAGGTGGCGCGGCCCATCGGCCGCAGCGCTTCGTCGGTCGCCGAGAACCTGATGGACTGGCCGTTGGCCGAGACCAGCAGCAGGTCCTCGACGGAGGAGCACAGCACAGCACCGACCAGTTCATCGCTGTCGCGCAGGTTGATGGCCACGATGCCGCCAGAGCGGTTGGAGTCGAAGTCGGTCAGCTTGGACTTCTTGACCAAGCCATTCTGCGTGGCCAGCACCAGGTACGGCGCGTCCTCGTAGCCCTGGATCTGAATGACCTGCGCGATGCGTTCCTCCGGTTGGAAGGCCAGCAGGTTTGCGACGTGCTGACCGCGCGCCGTCCGCGCGGCCTCCGGCAGTTCGTAAGCCTTAGCCCGGTACACCCGGCCCTGGGTGGTGAAAAACAGGATCCAGTCGTGCGTCGAGCAGACAAAGAAGTGCCGCACGATGTCGTCTTGCTTCAGCCCGGCGCCCTGCACGCCCTTCCCGCCGCGTTTTTGGCTCCGATACAGATCCGTCTTGGTGCGCTTGGCGTATCCGGTCTCGGTGATGGTGACGACGACTTCCTCGCGGGCGATCAGATCCTCGTCGCTGACGTCGCCATCTGCCGCGATGATTCGGGAACGGCGGTCGTCGCCGTGCTTCTCGACGATCTCGCCGAGCTCATCGCGCACGATCCCGCGCTGCCGCTCGGGTTTGGCCAGGATGTCTTCCAAGTCGGCGATCTCGGCCTCGATCTTGGCCAGGTCATCGACGATGCGCTGACGTTCCAGGGCCGCCAGTCGGCGCAGCTGCATGTCCAGGATGGCCTGGGCCTGGATCTCATCGATGTCGAGCAGCTCGATCAACCCGGCCCGCGCGATGTCGACGGTCTCTGAGGCCCGGATCAGCGCGATGACTTCGTCCAGCGCGTCCAGGGCCTTGACCAGGCCGCGCAGAATGTGGGCCCGTTCGTTGGCCTTGCGCAGCCGATAGGTGGTACGCCGGACGATGACATCGAGTTGGTGCTCGACGTAGTAGCGGATCATCTGGTCCAGGCGCAGGGTGCGCGGGACGCCGTCGACGATCGACAGCATGTTGGCGCCGAAACTGGTCTGCAGTTGGGTGTGCTTGTACAGGTTGTTCAGCACGACCTTCGCAACGGCATCTCGCTTGAGCTCGACGACGATGCGGATGCCGACGCGGTCACTGCCCTGGTCCTCGACGTTGGCAATGCCCGTCATCCGGCCGTCGCGGACCTGCTCGGCGATCGAGGTGATGAAGTTGTCGTGGTTCACCTGGTAGGGCAGCTCGGTGATGACAATCGAGGTGCGACCGCGGGAGTCCTCCTCGATCTCCACCACTCCACGCATCCGGATGGAGCCACGTCCCGTGGTGTAGGCGTCGTGAATCCCTTGTGACCCAACGATCAAACCGGCGGTGGGGAAGTCGGGGCCCTTGACTCGTTCGCGGACGGCCTCCAGCGTTGCCTCTTCGTCGGCGTCGTAGTTCTCCAGGCACCAGAACACCGCTTCGGCTAGCTCGCGCAGGTTGTGCGGCGGGATGTTGGTCGCCATGCCGACCGCGATACCGCCGGAACCGTTGGCCAGCAGGTTGGGGAACCGGCTGGGCAACACCGTCGGTTCTTGCACCCGGCCGTCATAGTTGGGTATGAAATCGACTGTCTCCTCGTCGATCTCACGCAACATCTCCATCGCAAGCGGGGTGAGCCGCGCCTCGGTGTACCGCATCGCGGCTGGTGGGTCGTTACCCGGCGAGCCGAAGTTGCCCTGACCGTCGACCAGCGGATAGCGCAGCGACCACGGCTGTGCCATCCGCACCAAAGTGTCGTAAATCGACGCATCGCCATGCGGGTGGTAGTTGCCCATCGTCTCGGCGACCGAGCGCGCCGACTTCGCGTGGCTGCGGTCCGGGCGGAACCCGGAGTCGTACATCGCGTAGAGAACTCTGCGGTGCACCGGTTTGAGGCCGTCGCGGACCTCCGGCAGCGCGCGGCCCACGATCACGCTCATTGCGTAATCGATGTAGCTGCGCTGCATCTCCTGCTGAATGTCAACCGGTTCGACTCGATCGACGGGTCCGTCGCCAGGTGGCAGCGTCGTGTCAGTCATCTATTCCTCGTGTGGGTCGGCGTGTCTGATTCATCAGACATCCAGGAAGCGAACGTCCTTGGCGTTGCGAGTGATAAAGCTTCGGCGAGCGTCGACGTCCTCACCCATCAGGATGGAGAACAACTCATCGGCGGCCGCGGCGTCGTCGAGTGTGATTTGACGCAGCACCCGGACTGCCGGGTCCATCGTGGTTTCCCACAACTCCTTGGCGTCCATCTCGCCCAAACCTTTGTAGCGCTGGATGCCGTCTTCTTTGTTGATCTTCTTGCCGGATTTCAACCCCGCCTCTAGAAGTCCGTCACGCTCGCGATCGGAGTAGGCGAATTCCGGCTCAATGCGCTGCCATTTCAACTTGTACAGCGGCGGCTGGGCCAAGAAAACGTGCCCGTTCTCGATGAGCGGCCGCATAAACCGGAACAACAGTGTCAGCAACAGCGTGGAGATGTGCTGGCCGTCGACGTCCGCGTCGGCCATCAGCACGATTTTGTGGTACCGCAGTTTGGCGAGATCGAACTCGTCGTGGATCCCGGTACCCAGCGCGGTGATGATCGCCTGCACTTCGGTGTTCTTCAACACCCGGTCGATTCTGGCCTTCTCGACGTTGATGATCTTACCGCGCAGCGGAAGGATCGCCTGGAACATCGAATCGCGGCCGCTCTTCGCCGAGCCGCCGGCTGAATCGCCTTCCACCACATAGAGTTCCGACTTTCGCGGATCGGTGGATCGGCAGTCGGCCAACTTCCCGGGAAGCCCGCCGATATCGGTAGCGCTCTTGCGGCGCACCAACTCTCGTGCCTTGCGCGCCGCGATCCGGGCCTGCGCTGAGGACACTGCCTTGTTCACGACAACTTTCGCATCCGCCGGGTTGGCTTCGAACCAGTGCGTGAGCTGTTCGTTGCAGACCTTCTGCACGAACGACTTGACCTCGGTGTTACCCAGCTTGGTCTTGGTCTGACCCTCGAACTGGGGATCGGTCACCTTGACGGAGATCACCGCCGCCAGGCCCTCACGGATATCGTCGCCGGTGAGGTTGGGGTCCTTGTCTTTCAGCAGCTTCTTGTCCTTGGCGTACTTGTTCACCACCGACGTCAGCGCGCTGCGGAAGCCTTCTTCGTGGGTACCACCTTCGTGCGTGTTGATCGTGTTCGCGAAGGTGTGCACCGACTCCGAATATCCGCCGTTCCATTGCATCGCGATCTCGACTTCGTGGCCGGTGCCCTTGCCGTCGAAGTCGATGATGCTCTGCTGAATCGGGCTCTTGGTGCGGTTGATGTGCTTGACGAAGTCCACCAAGCCGCCCGGATAGTGAAACGTCCGGTGCTTGACCTTGTGCGGGGCAGTCGATTCGGCCGCCTTTTCTTCGGCGGACTTGGGTGCCTCGGCTGTATCGCTGACAACCTCGTCGACGACCTGCTCATCACTCACCCGCTCGTCGGTCAGGTTGATCGTCAATCCCTTATTCAGAAAAGCCATTTCCTGCAGTCGGCGCGCCACCGTCTCGAAGTCGTACACGGTGGTTTCGAAGATGCCCGGATCGGCCCAGAACCGCACTGTCGATCCGGTTTTCTTCGTCGCCGCCCCTTGTTTGAGGCCGATGGGCTCCGCCTTTTCGTAGGCCTGCGTCCACTCGTACCCGTCCCGCGAGATTTCAACCTCGAGTCGGCTGGACAGCGCGTTGACCACCGACACACCGACACCGTGCAAACCGCCACTGACGTTGTAGCCGCTGTTCTCGCCACCGAACTTGCCGCCTGCGTGAAGTTGCGTCATCACGACATCTACGGTCGGGACGCCGGTGGCATGCGTCGCGACCGGGATGCCGCGCCCGTTGTCGGCGACCTGGACACTGCCGTCATTGAGCAACACCACATCGACCTTGGTCGCATAACCGGCCATCGCCTCGTCCACCGAGTTGTCCACCACCTCCCAAACAAGGTGGTGCAGACCCCGCTCACCAGTGGACCCGATGTACATGCCGGGACGTTTGCGGACGGCCTCTAGTCCTTCGAGGATGGTGATGGATGCAGCGCCGTACTCGTCTTGCGCTTTCTTCTTCTGGGCAGCCACGGTCCGAATGCTCTCCTTGGGGTTGCATGCGAGCGGTCCAGTCACCGTCGCGGTCGCATCATCCCACTCTACCGTGATCGACCGACGGCACCGATTTTCTGGGAGCGTTTCTGCCTATCTGATCGCGCCGTGCGGGCGATTTCTTTATTCCCGGCGCGTCCCGACGTCGGCCACACCGGTCCGTTTCGTCCTGGCGGCTCTGAGGGGTCTACGGCTCAGCGTCGATTTCACGGCTAAACGGGCTGTTCGCTGCCCTACCCGTAAGTGTCGCGAGGCCCCCGGCCGGCGATGTGCCGCGGCCCCTTCCGCCAGGACGGCGGCGCCGGGCCGGTAATTTTCAACGACGTCACCACACCATTGCCCACAGCCGCGGCGATCTTGGCCAGCAGTTGGGCCTGAATCATCCGCAACTGGGTCGCCCACGCCGTCGATTCGGCTGCCACGCTGAGCACCCCGTCTTTCAGGGCGGTCGGAGTCGCATGATCGGCGATCTGGCGGCCGGCCACCGAGGGCCAGTGACCGAGCACCGTGCCTTCGGCGACGTGTGCAGACCAACCCCGCTTTTTTGCCAGATCCCGCGCCACCCTGCCCAACGGTTGCGGATCACGAACATCTGGACCCGGACCCGACCAACTACGTCGGCGTCCCGCAACACGGCGCGGAACAACGGGTGCAGCGCGACCGCGGCCAGCGTCCTTACCTTGCGCACGCGCGGTTGCGCGGGCTTCCTCGAGTGTGCGCCTCACCAAGTCGATGCCCGTCAGCCCGCTTGGCGGTCCGGTGCGGTCGAGGTCGCGCCTGTCATCGGCGCCGGTCATAACTGCACCTCCGATATCCGTCCAGAGTCATCGTCGCGCAAATCGATGCGCACCAACTTGATGTCCCAGCCCGCAGGAACATCGTCTAGCACAGCGGCGGTCACCAATACCTGTTCAGCGGCTTCCGCCACCGCAGCCAATGCTTGTCTGCGAGCCGCATCCAGTTCTGCAAACACATCGTCGAGCAACAACACCGGTTCACCGCCGTCGGCACGCAACAACTCATAGGCGGCCAGCCGCAGCGCTACCGCGAATGACCACGATTCCCCATGACTGGCAAAGCCTTTCGCGGGTTGATCACCCAGTCGCAACTCGAGGTCGTCACGGTGCGGACCGACAAGACATATCCCGCGCTCGAGTTCAGCATCGCGACGCCCCGACAACGCCGCCAACAGGGCGGCTTCCAAAAAGTCACGGTCGGTGCCGTCTGCACCTCCGGTGTCCGCACTTCCGAAACCGTCGATGCTGGCTCGGTATGCGATCGCCGCAGGCCGCGATCCGGGTGCCAACAACTGGTAGGCCTTCTCCAGCTCTGGCGCCAACTGGTTGACCAAATCGATACGCGCGGCCATCAATTCAGCGCCGTGCTCGGCCAACCGGCCGTCCCACACCTCGAGGGTGTCGAGCGCACCCCGGTCATCGCGATATCGTGCCCCAGCCAAAGACTTCAACAGCGCCGTACGCTGCCGCAAAACCCTGTCATAATCGGCGCGCACCGCGACAAGGGCCGGTCGGCGCAGGATCGCCAACTCATCGAGATAGCGGCGCCGGTCGGCAGGATCTCCGCGGACCAGCGCCAGGTCCTCGGGGGCAAACAACACCGCCTGCAGCACCCCCACCACCTCGCGGGTGCTGCGAACCGGCGAACGATTCAATCGCGCCTTGTTCGCCCTCCCGGCTGCGATCTCCACGTCAATAGCACATTCCCTACCTTGATTGACGACGATCGTCGAGACCACCGCGCGAGTGGCGCCCGCTCGAATCAGCGGCACGTCCGTCCCGACGCGATGCGAACCTAAAGTGGTCGAATACCACAGCGCCTCAATCAAATTCGTCTTCCCATATCCGTTGGGACCGGCGAACACCGTGCGGCCCGGTTCCAATTCAAGGTCGGCGTGAGCCCAGGACCGGAAATCACGCAAGCCCAAATGCCGGACGTACACCTACCCGGGCAACCGAACTGGCATCAACAGGTAGACATAGTCCGTTGGCGGAGCAGCAAAGGGGCCGCTACCTGTCGGCTGACCATCATCCCCGGACGCCGGACGCAGCAACGCGGGTTTACCCGGAGTCGTGAAACCGAACGACACCCGCTCCGAATGCACCGAACTGAGTCCGTCGGTCAGGTACGTCGGGTTAAACGCGATGGTCAACGGCTCGCCGACGAAGTCGACGGCAAGATCTTCTTCGGCTCGGCCCACATCGTCGGCACCAGCGGAGAGCCGCAGCATGCCATCGGCGAATTCCATGCGCACCTGTGCACCCCGGTCCGCCACCAACGCAACCAACTTGATGGCTTCGGTCAACTCGGCCACGCTGATGGTGGCCACTGCGGTGTGCTCAGCCGGCAACAACTGCCGAAACTTCGGGAACTCCGCATCCAGAAGTCGAGTCGTGCTGCGCTTGCCATTCCCGCTGATACCGAGCAGCCCGTCTTTTCCGATCCCGGTGCCGGCGCCCAAGGACAGCCGGACTTCAGAACCGTCGGTGCCGGCTTTGGCGGCCTCGGCCAATGTCTTCGCGGGCACCAGCACCGCGGCTTCGATATCCGGCGACAACGCCGACCATGTCAGCTCGCGAACCGCCAGCCGGAACCTGTCAGTCGCGGCCAAAACTACCGTCTCACCGGAGATCTCGACCCTGATCCCAGTCAGCATGGGCAACGTGTCGTCCCGCCCGGCCGCGATCGCGACCTGGCCTATCGCCTCGGCGAACAGATCCGACGGCAAAGTCCCGGTTTCTTCCGGCAGCGTCGGCAGGGTGGGGTAATCCTCGACCGCCATCGTCGGCAATGAGAACCTGGCGTTTCCGCAGGTCAGTGCGACACGGCTGCCGTCCACATTGAACTCAACAGGTTTGTTCGGCAACGCCCGGGTGATGTCTGACAATAACCTTCCGGACACCAAAACGCTTCCAGGAGAAGCTATTTCGGCCGCAACCTGCACCTCGGCGGAAACCTCGTAGTCGAATCCTGAGATCTTCAGGCCGTCATCCGAGCCGGTCAACAGAACTCCGGAAAGCACCGGTACGGCGGGCCTGGTGGGCAGATTCTTCGCCACCCACGACACCGCCTCTGCGAAGGACTCTCGCACCAGACGAAACTTCAAGTCGGTAAGGCCAGCCGTTGTTGTCGCTGCACCCATAGCGTGTCCCTTCACCCTCCAGCGAGTCCAAAATCCAGCGGCTAGCCTCCCCCGCCAGCGTGGGGCCTCCGCCGAGAACGTCGGTGGCAGCTGATGTGCCACGACGCCCGCAACGGCGGTCGAAGAACAACCGTAGATCGTCTGGCGTCATCTTGAAAGCTACGCGCAAAGGCCGACAACCGGCTCGCTGACTCGTTAGCGAGCGTTGCGGACGGCTCCGTCCCCAACGGTGTTCTTCAAAGAAGAAATGATGAAGAGATCTCAGTAACAGTATTAGGGGGTGTGGATTCTGGGGACAGTTCGGTCTTGGTGCAGCTAGGGGAGTTGTCGAGTTGTGTATGACAGCGTCGACACTTGTGTGCTTCGTGTTGGGCCGCTGGGGAGGAAGAACGGGTGTGCACGGAACCCCGAGTACTGCACCGCTGTTTGACGGGTTTGTGCACAGCGCCACGCGCACCCCTGTCTGTGGCTGATGTGACAGGCGGGTAAGAAGTTTTTTGGAGAAAATCTCGCTGAGGTCAGCGCTTGGTCCGCTGACGGATGCGGGTGGTGAGTTCCTTGACGTGATCGAACACCTCACGTCGGTGCGCCATCTCGGACAAGATCTTGCGCTGGGCGTACATGACCGTGGTGTGGTCACGTCCGAATGCCTGGCCGATCTTGGGCAGTGACAGGTCGGTCAACTCGCGGCACAGGTACATCGCGATCTGCCGCGACTGAGCCAAAGCCCGGGTTTTGCCGGGACCGCGCAATTCTTCGACCGTCGTGTCGAAGTATTCGGCGGTGGCCGCCATGATGGTCGCGGCGCTGATTTGCATCGTGCTGGCGTCGGCGATGAGGTCGCGAAGCACAATCTCCGCCAACGCCTTGTCAATGGGGGTTTTGTTCAGCGAGGCAAACGCGGTGACTCGGATGAGAGCTCCCTCCAGCTCTCGAATATTTCGCTCGATGCTGCTGGCGATGAGCTCGAGCACGTCGTCTGGCACCGCGAGTCGTTCCATCTGTGCCTTCTTGCGCAGGATGGCGATGCGGGTTTCCAGTTCGGGAGGCTGCACATCGGTAATCAGGCCCCACTCGAACCGAGTCCTCAGCCGGTCTTCGAGGGTGGCGAGCTGTTTCGGCGGCCGGTCAGACGAGATGACGATCTGCTTGTTGGCGTTGTGCAACGTGTTGAAGGTGTGGAAGAACTCTTCTTGGATACCTTCCTTGCCTTCGATGAACTGGATGTCATCGACTAGAAGCACATCGACGTCGCGATAGCTGCGCTTGAAGGCAACTTTGCGGTCGTCGCGAAGCGAGTTGATGAAGTCGTTGGTGAATTCCTCGGTGGAGACGTACTTGACCCGCATACCCGGGAACAGCCTCTGTGCGTAATTGCCGGCCGCATGCAACAAGTGGGTTTTGCCCAGGCCGGACTCCCCCCAGATGAACAAGGGATTGTAGGCACGTGCCGGTGCTTCAGCGATCGCCAGAGCTGCGGCATGCGCGAACCGATTGGATGCACCGATGACGAACGTGTCGAAGGTGTAGCGACGGTTGAGGCTGGTTCCGCCGACAACGGCTGGATCGACGCTGCGGGGACGTTCAGTGAAGTAGTCGGGCCAACTCTGCTGGGCTCCGACGGCCTCACCATTTTCGTAACCCTCGTCGGTGTCACTCGACGTTTCCAAATCAATTTCGTCAGCGAAGACGTCCGGTTGTGGGAAGCCGGTGTCGTCGACGTCCTCGGCGGGGGGAGCGATGCGCACTCCGAGTTGAACCTGTTGCCCGAGCCGACGGCTGAGTGCGTCAGTGATCGGTGCTCGCAAATGACGCTCTATCTCATTTTGGACAAAGCTGCTCGGGACCGATAACAGAGCAAACCCCTCGACGATCGTGAGCGGCTGGACGAGGTTGAGCCAGGCCCTTTGCTGAGGCGTCAGGGGAGTGACGAGAGTTGTGCGATTTGTGAGCGAGCCGTCCGCGGTGGATTCACCGTTAAGTTCGGAGACGACCGCGTTCCATACTGTTGTGAAACTTGAACCGGGATCATCGGCCAACGACGTATCTCCCTGGTCCTTGCGAAACTGGGTGTAGGTACAAACCGCGCTAGGCGACAAAGCAACTGTCCACATAGTTATACACAGGTGTGGACAGGATGGTGGTAAGACAGCGATAGCCTACCGGCGACGGCAAGCGATCCCCGTCCTGCAGGCAACCCGTGAAGGTGGCCTAGGCGGCTAGTCGATCCGCCATCCTCGCTTCGTTGTCGAGCTCCGTTCCACGATGAAACGGCATTGCCCGAAGCTAACAGTTTTCCGTGCGGCTGCCAACAGTTCCGCCGCATTCAAATTGGGTTGGCTAGGGTCGGTTGGGGCTTCTTTCGGTTTCGTCCCGCCAGCGTGACTTCGGCGACAAATGTTGAGAAGGTGTTCGAGGGGTTCGTTGGGGCAGTCCAGGTTTGACCCGGGGAAGGCTCGTCAGTACCCTCAAACAGTCGCCCGAAAGTCGGCGATACGGCTGCGAACCAGAATGGTGTTGCCTGGGGACCGCGCCGGCCAGTAGCAGGACCACCTCCGACCGACCCGCGGGCCGACCCACTTGCGAAGCGCGGGCGGCCGGAAGAGGCCAGAGACAACCCAGAGACAACGAGGAGAATACCGTGGCCAAGGGCAAGCGGACCTTCCAGCCGAATAACCGGCGCCGTGCCCGCGTGCATGGCTTCCGGTTGCGGATGCGTACCCGGGCCGGGCGGTTCGTCGTGTCCAACCGGCGCCGCAAGGGCCGTCGCGCATTGTCTGCCTGATCTGAACGACAGGTTTTTGGCGGTGCTTCCCGCACGCAACCGCATGAGGCGGTCCAGCGAGTTTGACGCGACGGTGAAATACGGGATTCGCACCGCGCAGCCCGATGTCGTCGTTCACGTTCGGCGGGCGAGCGACGGCGACGGTAAGGGTCCGCGCGTCGGTTTGGTCATAGCCAAACCGGTGGGTTCGGCAGTCGAACGCCATCGGGTCGCGCGCCGGCTCCGGCATGTCGCCCGCACTGTGTTGGCCGACCTGGATCAATCCGATCAGGTGGTGATCCGGGCGCTGCCCAGCAGCCGGAACGTGTCGTCGGCATGGTTGGAGCAGCAACTGCGAAGCGGTTTGCGACGTGCTTTCGAGGCAGCGGGAACCCGCCGGTGAGTCTGTGGGCGCGGGTGCGCGCGGCAGTCCCGGGCACCATCAGGCGTACCGGCAAGGCTTCGGTGGGCGGCCTGGTTTTGCTGATCCAGCTCTACCGCCACATGGTGTCGCCGCTACGACCACCGACATGCCGGTTTGTTCCGACTTGCAGTCAGTACGCCGTAGACGCTCTTACCGAGTACGGCTTGATTCGGGGGGGCTGGTTGGCCGCGCTGAGACTCGCGAAGTGTGCACCCTGGCATCGGGGAGGATGGGATCCGATACCAGAGCGCAGAGGCGGGCTGGACTTCGGCACGGACTTCGGGGAAGCCGGCAATGCGTGGGGGCCCCCAGCCAAGCAAGGGGAGAGTGAGTCTTTTGTTTGATTTCTTCAGCCTCGACTTCGTCTACTACCCAGTGTCTTGGATCATGTGGGTTTGGTACAAGCTGTTCGCCGCGGCGTTGGGGCCATCGAACTTCTTCGCGTGGGCATTGGCGGTGATGTTCCTGGTTTTCACTTTGCGTGCGCTGTTGTACAAGCCGTTCGTGCGTCAGATCCGCACCACTCGGCAGATGCAGGAACTGCAACCACAGATCAAGGCGCTGCAGAAGAAGTACGGCAAGGATCGTCAGCGCATGGCGCTCGAGATGCAGAAGCTGCAACGCGAGCACGGCTTCAATCCGATCCTCGGTTGCCTGCCGATGCTCGCGCAGATACCGGTGTTTCTGGGGCTCTATCACGTGTTGCGGTCGTTCAATAGGACCCAGGGCGGGTTCGGTCAGCCGCACCTTTCGGTGCTGCAGAACAGACTGACTGGGAACTATGTGTTCAGCCCGCTCGAGGTGCAGCACTTCCTGGACGCCAGCCTGTTCGGTGCACCGATCGGTGCGTCCATGTCCCAGCGGTCCGGGTTGGAAGCGTTCACCGATTTCAGTCGCCCGGCGGTGATCGCGGTCGGTGCCCCGGTGATGATCCTGGCCGGCATTGCGACTTACTTCAACAGTCGGGCTTCGGTAGCACGGCAGAGCCCGGAGGCAGCAGCCAATCCGCAGACCGCGATGATGAACAAACTCGCGCTGTACGTGTTTCCGCTCGGCGTGGTCGTCGGTGGCCCGTTCTTGCCGCTCGCGATCATCTTGTACTGGTTCGCCAACAACATCTGGACCTTCGGCCAGCAGCACTATGTGTTCAACATGATCGAAAAAGAGGAAGAGGCCAAGAAGCAGGAAGCCATCCAGCGCCGGGCGGCCAACGCCCCTGCGCCGGGAGCCAGGCCGAAACGCACTGCCAAAACCGCGCCGCCGCGCGGCAACGGTTCTTCGGTGGCCGGCGACGGTGACACGGAATCGGAGACCGCGGATGCGGGTTCCGATGGGGTGTCTGACGCGGCCGGGGTGCCTGACGCGGCTGGGGTGCCTGACGCAGCGAAAGCCAAGACTCAAGCAAACAAACCTGTAGGCAACAACGATCCGGGCAACCGGACGCCGCGGCCCGGGGCGCGACCCAAGAGACGCAAGCGCTGACCACCCATGGATGAGGGAGAGATAGCCATGACGAACGCTGACACCACCGAACGCGACGTTGATACCGAATTGTCGGACGACATCGCGGACACCGGAGCGGACGCAGCCGATGCCGGCGAACCCGGCGACTTGGAGGAGCGGTTGGTCGCCGAGGGCGAAATCGCCGGCGATTACCTCGAAGAGCTGTTGGATCTGCTGGACTTCGACGGCGACATCGATCTCGATGTCGAGGGGAACCGCGCCATTGTCAGCATCGACGGCAGCGACGACTTGAACAAGTTGGTCGGCCGCACGGGCGAAGTGCTGGACGCGGTGCAGGAGCTCACCCGGCTGGCGGTGCATCAGAAGACCGGTGTGCGGAGCCGGTTGATGCTCGACATCGCGGGTTGGCGGCGCCGTCGCCGAGAGGAGTTGGCCGCGCTGGGCGACAAGGTGGCACGGCGCGTGCTGGACAGCGGCGAACGCGAAGAGCTCGCTCCGATGACTCCGTTCGAGCGCAAGATCGTCCACGACGCTGTTGCCGCGGTGGCCGGGGTACACAGCGAAAGTGAAGGCGTGGAGCCTTCGCGCCGCGTTGTTGTTCTGCACGACTGAAGTACAGCGATGTAATTCGTGCAGCGGTGAGAACCCGAGGCCCAAGAAGACCAGAGGAATGTTTCACGTGAAACATGTCGGCCCCTGCGAGAGGATCTTCGGGCCGCGGCTCTACTTAGCACAGCGGTACGCCGAGGTGCTATCGGCGGTCGGGGTCGAGCGCGGACTGCTCGGGCCACGCGAGGTGGACCGCATCTGGGACCGCCACCTATTGAACAGCGCGGTGGTCGGGGAGCTCCTCGATCCGGGCGAACGGATAGTGGACATCGGCAGCGGCGCCGGGCTGCCGGGGATCCCGTTGGCGCTGGCGCGCCCAGATCTTGAGGTCGTACTCCTGGAACCGCTGCAGCGCCGAAGCGAATTTCTCAATGAGGTCGTGGCAGAACTAGGGTTGCCCATAGATGTGGTGCGCGGCCGCGCCGAGGAACGGTGGGTCCGGGACCGGATCGGCGCCATGGACGCTGCGGTGTCGCGAGCGGTTGCCACGCTGGACAAGTTGACGAAGTGGAGTATGCCGTTGCTACGGCCGAACGGGCGAATGCTGGCGATCAAGGGGGAGCGCGCTCCCGACGAAGTAAAGGAACACCGGCGTGTGATGGCGGCATCCGGCGCTGTTGATGTCAGGGTGGTCACATGTGGCGCGAACTATTTGCGTCCGTCCGCAACCGTGGTGGTAGCGCGACGCGGAAAGCAGACCCGCCTCGGGTCGGCTCGGATGGCGGACAGGGACAAGCGATGAGTTCTCCGCCAGGTTGGCCGACCGGTTCTCCTCCGCTGAACGATCCGGCGCCCGATGTTTCACGTGAAACATTAGGCCCCGAGGACACAGACACCCCGATCGGCGCTGCCGCCGAGCGGGCAATGCGGGTACTCCACACAGCCAACGAGCCGCTCCGGCGGCCGAGCCACCGACACGTCTTGACGATCGCCAACCAAAAGGGCGGCGTGGGTAAGACCACCACTGCAGTCAACCTCGCCGCCGCGCTTGCCGTGCAGGGACTCAAGGCGCTCGTCATCGACCTCGACCCCCAGGGCAACGCGAGCACGGCGCTCGGCATTACCAACCGACCGTCCGGCACACCTTCCTCGTACGAGGTACTCCTGGGTGAGGTCACCGTGCGGGAGGCGCTACGACGAAGCCCGCAGAGCGAGCGCCTGTTCTGCGTTCCGGCGACGATCGATCTCGCCGGTGCCGAAATCGAATTGGTGAGCATGGTGGCACGCGAGAACAGACTGCGCACCGCCTTGGCCGACCTGGACGACCTGGACTTCGACTACGTCTTTGTGGACTGCCCGCCGTCGCTTGGGCTGCTCACCATCAACGCACTCGTCGCAGCGCCCGAGGTGTTGATCCCGATCCAGTGCGAGTACTACGCGCTCGAGGGTGTGTCACAACTGATGCGCAACATCGAGATGGTGAAGGCGCATCTCAATCCTGAACTCGACGTGAGCACCGTGATCCTGACCATGTACGACGGCAGGACCAAGCTCGCCGACCAAGTGGCCGAAGAGGTGCGCCGGTACTTTGGCAGCAAGGTGTTGCGCACGGTGATTCCGCGCAGCGTCAAGGTCTCAGAGGCGCCCGGCTACAGCATGACGATCATCGAATACGACCCCGGTTCGCGCGGGGCGATGAGCTACCTCGATGCAAGCCGCGAGCTCGCCGAGCGTGATCACTACCACTCGTGAAGGGACGACGATGACGCAGCCGTTACGCAAGAAGGGCGGCCTCGGCCGGGGCTTGGCTTCGCTGATCCCCACCGGCCCCGCGGATGGCGACTCGGGGCCGGCGACCCTCGGCCCGCGGATGGGGGACGCGGCTGCGGACATTCTTATCGGGCGCCCGGCGCCGGACGCCGCGGCGGTGGGCTCAGAGATGGGCTCAGGGATGGGCGCGGTATACCGCGAGATCGCGCCGTCCGACATCGAGCCAAATCCCCGTCAGCCAAGGCAGGTGTTCGACGAGGAGGCGCTGTCCGAGCTGGTGCACTCGATCCGCGAGTTCGGCCTCCTGCAGCCGATCGTGGTGCGGGCGGTGCCTGGATCGCAGAGCGGCGCGCGGTACCAGATCGTCATGGGGGAGCGGCGCTGGCGGGCAGCCCAGGAGGCGGGCCTGACCGCCATCCCGGCCATTGTGCGCGAGACGGGCGATGACAATCTGCTTCGCGATGCCTTGTTGGAGAACATTCACCGGGTACAGCTGAACCCCTTGGAAGAGGCGGCGGCTTACCAGCAGTTGCTCGACGAGTTCGGCGTCACCCACGACGAACTCGCGTCCCGCATCGGCCGCTCGCGACCACTGATCACCAACATGATTCGGTTGCTCAAGCTGCCGATCCCCGTCCAGCGCCGAGTGGCCGCGGGCGTGCTGTCTGCCGGCCATGCGCGCGCTCTGCTGTCTCTGGAGTCCGGCCCCGAAGCGCAAGAGGAACTGGCCGGCCGCATCATCGCGGAGGGCCTGTCGGTGCGAGCCACCGAGGAGGCGGTTACTTTAGCCAACCACGAGGCCAACCGCCGCGACGCCACCGCGCCGCCGTCAGAACGGCGCAAGCCGATCCAGATGCCTGGCCTTCAAGACGTTGCTGAGCGGCTGTCGAACGCCTTCGACACGCGGGTAACAGTCAGCCTCGGCAAACGCAAAGGCAAGATTGTGGTGGAGTTCGCGTCGGTCGATGACCTCCAGCGAATCGTCGGCATGATGGCCACGCCCGAGGCATGATCAGCCATATTGTGTAATTACGTCACTGTGACATTGCGCCGGTTCCGAGATCCAATGCGGCCGGCGTCGAGCATTGAACCTGACGGAGATCTGCTGTGCGCCAAGCCATTTCACATTCCGGCCAATTACCACCGCGGATCCCGGAGTGTTTTGGCCGGGGCTGCTCAAGTGGCGGGGCCAACACTGGCCCGATGACGACAAACTCTCCTATCCTGGAGGGGTTGCTGGTGCATGCAGCCTGGGGAACAGTCAGTACCGCACGGAAGCCAGGAGACTAGTGTCTGCTCGAATCACACCGCTGCGGCTCGAAGCCTTCGAGCAGCTCCCCAAGCATGCACGCCGCTGCGTCTTCTGGGAGGTCGATCCTGCGACGCTCGGTGACCAAGGCCATCTCGCCGACCCCGAATTCGAAAAGGAAGCCTGGTTGTCGATGGTGATGCTGGAGTGGGGATCGTGTGGTCAGGTCGCGACAGCCATCCCGGACGAACGTAGCCAGCACGAGCCGGCGTGCTTGGGGTATGTGCTTTACGCTCCGCCTCGGGCGGTACCGCGGGCGCATCGATTTCCCACCGCGCCGGTGTCCGCAGACGCCGTGTTGCTGACTTCGATGGGCGTTGAACTCGGGCAAGCCGTTGACGACTTGCCACACAGCCTGATCGCGCGCGTGATCGACGAGTTGGTCCGGCGCGGAGTCCGGGCGCTGGAAGCTTTCGGCCGCACCGAGGCGGCTTCTGAGTTGCAGGATCCGCGGACGGTCGGCCCCGATGTTCGGCCAGTGTTGGAGGCTCTCGGCGATTGTTCCGTCGAACATTGCATCATCGATGCGGACTTCTTGAAAGACGTGGGTTTCGTTGTAGTGAAACCACATAGGTACTTCCCGCGACTGCGCTTGGAGCTGGACAAAGGCCTGGGATGGAAAGCCGAAGTCGAGGCCGCCTTGGAGCGCCTGCTGGCGGATGCGCAACTGCAACAGCCGGTCGGGGCGGGATCTACGGCTGGAAATACCTTGAAGATCCCTCGAAACGTTTAGGCACCGCTGAGCTGCCCGCTCGTTCCATCGATAATTCGTGAGCAAGCAGCTCGGCGAAGGTGAATGTGCCGGTGGGCCGATCGTTCTTGCCCAGTAGATAGAGTCGCTTGACCGCGGCCAGGATGCCCTCGGCGAGCGCATCGCGGGTCTGCATTGAGACCAGCATCGCGCGATCGCGTGGGCTGGTGATGTAACCAACATCGACCTGAACTGTCGGCATCCGCGTCAGTCTCAGCAGATCCCACGTCCGGCCATGGGTACGACAGTCCCGTAATCCGGTGCGGGCCACAACTTCTCGCTGAATAAAGTCGGCGAGATTGCGGCCAATGGTAGACACCGAACCATGCGAGTTGCCGAAGTGGAAGGAGGCAACCCCGTTAGCCGCAGGGCTGGTCTGAGCTTCGCAGCGCAAGCTGATCATCAGGTCCGCGCCGACATTATTGGCCGTAGCCGCGCGTTCGGCATCCGACGGGCTGCGATTGGTCGGCCGGGACAGGAACGTCTCCATGCCGATAGCGGTCATCCGTCCTTCAAGGCGGCTCGCCAAGTCCCACAACACATCTGCTTCGCTAATAGGTCCGGCTGGACCATGCGAGATCAAACCGTGGTCTGCGCCCCCGCGGCCCGGATCGATAATGATCCGCTTGCCTGACAGCTTCGGGCCGGATCGGCGGACCAGTTCCTCCTCGCGAATGGCGTGTGGGGAGCCGCCGCTTACCCGCGAACTCAGAAAGTACAGGGAACGCAGCGTTTCCGGGCCGCAGATACCGTCGGCAGCAAGCCCGTAATCACGTTGGTACGACATTAACGCGTTGTGAGTCTGCAAACCGAAATATCCATCGACCAGACCGGTGTAGAAACCGAGGTCCTGCAGGCGGGCCTGCAGCGTAGCAACGTCGTCACCGTACAGCGGAGCACCGAATTGGTGATACAGCGTGCGGGCGCCCAGCCGGTAGGAGGCTTCTTTCAAGGCCCGGTAGGTGGCCTCGCCGACGATGCCGTCCACCAGAAGGCCGCGGTGCTGCTGAAAGGCGCGTACCGCCTGATCCAGTTCGGTGTCGAACACGTCGAACGCCACGTGCCGGCCGGTGGTCAGATCTTCGTCGGGATTGTCCAGGAGCCCCAGCGCGGCCAGCGCGGCCCGGACCTCGATGACGGCGGCGCTGCGGTCACCACAGCGGAGCGCGTCGCCGGCTTCGCGGCGCTGACTCGACATACCAAGGGCCCTCCGGGACTAACTGATCACGCTGACAAAATGCACAACAGCTAACCGGTATTGTCGCAGATCCTACGCAATTTCGGGAAAACGCCAGGCTAACCGCAGGCGCGGAGCGCCGATTAGGCTCTGCCCTAGGCGAGGTCGGGAACTACGTCGGAAAGCTCACGCAGCAAAGCTGCCTTACCCTTGGCGCCTACGATCCGCTTTATCGGCTGGCCGTCCTTGAATAGGATCATCGTCGGGATCGACACGACCTGGAAGTCGCGCGCCGTCTCCGGGTTGGTGTCCACGTCGAGCTTGGCGACGGTGAGCTGGCCGGCCCGCTCGGCCGCAATCTCTTCGAGGACCGGCGCGACCATCTTGCACGGTCCGCACCAGGTTGCCCAAAAGTCCACCAGCACAGGCTTATTGCTGGACAAAACGTCCGTGGAGAAAGACGCGTCGGAGACTTCTACTGTGCCACCGGCATTTTCGGTGTCGGTCATCGCGGTACTCCAATCAGTGTGTCGGTACTATCGGCATTTCCAGCTGTCCGCCGGGGCGCGTCTGACTCTTCGTGCTCGGCCAGCCAACGCTCTGCGTCGATGGCCGCCGCACAACCACTCCCGGCAGCGGTGACCGCCTGGCGATAGGTACGGTCCACCAGGTCACCGGCCGCGAACACACCGTCCAGCGAAGTGCTCGTGGTGCGCCCCCGCACGAGCACGTAGCCCTCGGGGTCGATGTCTACGACATCGCGCACCAGACCGGAGCGCGGCTCGTGACCGATCGCGACAAAAACGCCAGTCACCGCGACCGTGCTCTCTTCGTCAGTTATGTTGTTGCGCAACCGCAATCCGGTCACTGTCGCGTCACCGTGGACCGCGATCGGGGTGTGGTTGGTGATGAACTGGATCTTGTCGTTGGCACGGGCGCGGTTGAGCATGATCTTTGAGGCCCGGAATTCGTCGCGACGGTGCACCAGGGTTACGCTGCGGGCAAACCTGGTCAAAAAGATCGCTTCCTCCATCGCCGAGTCGCCGCCGCCGATAACGGCGATGTCTTGATCGCGGAAGAAGAACCCGTCGCAAGTGGCGCATGAACTCACACCGCGACCCAGCAACTCCTGCTCGCCGGGAACCTGCAGATAGCGCGCCGCGGCGCCCATAGCCAGAATGACGGCCCTGGCGCGATGGGTCTGCCCGTCGGCGGTGACGACGGACTTGACCGGTGCGTCCAGCGATACCGACTCGACGTCTTCCATTCGCAGGTCTGCGCCGAATCGCAACGCCTGCTCGCGCATTTCGTCCATCAACTCCGGGCCGGTGATGCCGTCGCGAAAGCCGGGGTAATTCTCCACCTCGGTCGTGGTCATCAATGCGCCGCCGAAAGAGGTTCCTTCGAAGACCAGCGGTGCTAACTGTGCGCGGGCGGTGTAGAGCGCTGCGGTATAGCCCGCGGGACCGGAACCGATGACGATGACGTCGTGGACGTCAGAGTCATCGGCAGAGTCATGAGCAGAGGTGGCGGCGGTCATGCGAGCCTTTCAGCGACAGAGGTGGGTCAACGGGTACAAACGCCAGCGTAGGCACTGCTGTTCCCCCGCGCGTGGCGCAGCACCTGGACACACCTGCACAACACTAGGAAACCTGTACTTCATTGGGAACGGGGGATCTGGGTGTTGGCCAACAGCCCGGTATCGGCCGCGCTGCAATTCAGTGCCACTGCAAAGACCGCCAGTTCGCTGGGCGTGTCGCCGGGCAGCACCAGCAGCACGCCGGGGCGAGCGTTGATCTCGACCGGCTTCGCGCCGAGCACCCGCGTCGAAGCCGGAAAGCCCAGGCCAGTAAGGCAGGAGGCGCGCCGTGGCGGGTCGTTGAGTGGGCTGGACAGTGGGCCGGCGGCAGGGCCGTAGTCGGGACTGTCGTCGAGCAGGGCCAGGATCTGGGCCTGCGATAGCGGGATCACCGGGGGCGGCGTTGACACCGTGATGTGCTCGGCGGTGGCCGGTGAGCTCGGGGTGGTCGCGGGCGCGTTGATCAGCGCCGCCGTTCCTACGGCGATCGCTGCGACCACCGCGCACATGCCGGCGATGCCCGCGACGACTTTAGCGGGACGGATGTGCGGCCGCGCAAAGTGCGAGCCGCTGCCTCGTGACCCGCCCGGCGGGGTATCCGCCGACCTCAGCGCGGCCGAAATTCGAGCGGTGACCTCCTGGGGAGCGGCCGGCGCCGTGTCCGGATCCGCGCCGAGGGCGGCGACATCGCGGCGCACCTGGTTCAACGCCCGCAGGATGCGTTGGGCTTGCGGGTCTGCGCGGACCCGTCTGCGCACCCGCGCGGCGGCGTCGTCGTCCAGTAGACCGGCCTGTAGGTCGGCGAGGACCTCGGCCGTCAGCGGTGGATCCGCACCTGCTGAACCATGATCCGCAGGACCATTCTCGGCTGCACCCATCCGCCCCAGTGTCCGTCATGCACAGTGCGATAGCCACGCACAGCCCCCGCGTTAGCGCTGACCGCCCGGGCGGTCGGTCGTGGCGGGGGCGCCGGCGTCGAGGTGGCCGAGCATCCCGGCCAGGCGAACCCGGGCGCGGGCACACCGGCTCTTGACGGTGCCCTCGGCGACGCCCAGCAGGTGGGCGGTGTCGGCGATCGAGTAACCCTGCATGTCGACGGCCACCACGGCAGCGCGTTGCTCGACGGGCAGGCGCATCAGTGCCCGCTGCACCACAATCGCCGTATCGATATGCGACGTCCGATCGGCAACCGGGTAGACGTCCTCGAGTGCAGTGGTCGGATGGGCTTTGACGCGCCGCAGCCGGTCCAGGCAGGCGTTGACCACTATGCGGTGCAGCCAACTGGCCACCGCGGCGTTGTACCGAAAGGAACCGGCGGCGCGGTGGGCTGAGAGCATGGCGTCTTGCAGCGCGTCTTCGGCGTCTTCGAAGGTGCGGCTGGTGAGCCGGGCAAGCCGGTGAAGCTGTCGTTGATGACGGCGGAACAACTCGTCGAAGGCGTGCCTGTCGCCCGCAACGTGGGCTGCCAGCAGCTCGGCGTCACTGCGCTCCCGACCAACATTTCCCCGGATATTTCCCCGAATGTTTCCCCCGAAGCCCACCGCCGGGACAGTAATCAATCGGTCGTCACGTGGCACTTCACCGCACGGGTGCGGTGTGTGCTCGGTGCGGCCAGAGGTCAGGATGCGGCCTGGACCGTGATCTCCGAGATGTCGGCGCGGCTCTTGCCGTCGGTAGCCCCCAACGTGGAGATCCACACCAGCAGATTCGACGTGGGGGAGCCGGATCTGACCGGGATGACGTTGTGACCGGGTTTGAGCGCAAAGGCCGGGGCCAGCACGGTGGTGTCCTCCAGCTTTGCCGGCGATGGCGTCGATGCCGAGCGAATCTCGACCTTGGTCCCGGTGCTGACCGTGTCGATGTTCACCACGCCGACCACCGTGGGACTGGGCAGTTGCAACATCAGCCCGACGCCGCTCTTGAAGCCAGGGAACGGGACAGGGTCGGTATAGATGTCGGTCTGCCATGAGGTGGCCGGGTTGCCGTCGATCGCGTTACCGGCAGTGCCGGGCGAGTCGGCGTCGCCGTCGGGAGAGAAGACCGTTGCCTTGGTAGGTTGGACGACGCTGCCGGAACGCGCCGGATTGGCAGCCGACGACGCGGTCGACGATGTCGGCCCGTTCAGTCCGAGCTCGTCTTTGTTGAGGCCGCCGCCGACATTGCCGAAGATCTTGCTCACTACCGAGGCCAGCACCACAAGTGCCACCAGGATGATGGCAACGCCCACGGAGACACCGATAAGCAAGCTGCGGCGCCGCCGACCGAACACCCCGTAGTCTCCAACGGTTGGCTGGCGGGAAGCGACCTGCGCGGGCGCGTCGTCGATCCGGCCCAGTACCTCGGTGCGGTCGGCCACCGCGGTCGCCTGTTGCAACAGGTTCAGAAGCGTTGATGCACTGCGTATCCCGCCGTCCTCTTGAACCGATCGGACAGCCACCGCGGAAATCTGGAACGGGATGTCGCGGTCGACGACGGTGGGTTCAACGGGGTGGCCCGCGGAATCCCGCTCGGCCGGGGCGAACCCGCTGCGTGCCCCAGACTCCGGCAGCGGCCACCGGTTGACCAGCAGGGCATAAAGCGCGGCGCCGATTCCACGGATGTCGTCCTGGGGGCTGGCGTCGGGCATGGTCGCCGGGTACGCCAGCACGACATCGCCGTCGATGCTGACTCGCACCCGGCTGGGGTGATCGATCGACAGGGCGACACCGGCGCGGTGTGCCGCGTCGGCTGCCGCGGCCAGCGACTGCATCGCCCGGACGGCACCGACGGGCGACGGCGCGGTGTCGGCCACCTCCTGCAGCGAACCGCCGCGAATCCATTCCGCGACCACCAGGCCGCCAGAACCGGTGTGGACGACGTCGAGCACCCGGGCGACACCGGGCTTCTCGATCCGGCTGAGTCGCAAAGTGCGGGCCAGGATCTCCTGCAGGACGTCGTCGGGCAGGGACCCATCCGGATCGACGAAAGTCAGCGCCACCTGGCGGTCCAGCGCTGTGTCGAGGGCCTGCCAGAACTGCAAGGGGGGTGCGCCGCCGTGGAAGACCAGCAAGCGATAGCGGCCACCGGCGATACGTGCGCCGGGAACCAAGTGGACATCGTCTTGTGGCACCGAAGGCTCAGGGCCCCGTTCGCGGGGCGCATCGAATGGAATCGGCCCGCGGGTGGGCTCGGCCGACGGATCACCGTTGCGGTGGTCGGACGGGCGTGGCAGCGGTGAGTCGGGCTCGGCCGGCATATCGGGGGCCGGAATGTCAGGCTGGAAGTCGTCGGCAACCGGTCGGGGTAGCGGAGCACCTGACCCTGAGCCAGACCCGGAGCTGGATGCGGCGCTCTCCATTGGGCGGTCGGTCACCTCCGGTCCTTTCGTTAGCGGGGCGCTGGCTACCCGCTCTGCAGGCCTGCGCCGGATCGGCTCCTGGACCGCATTGGCCCCCGGCGGGGACGAATTCCTCTGCTCAGGGTACGTGACAAGGCGCCGGTGAGACGATTTTTCTGGCACAGTCGCTTTGCGGGGCCCCAGCGCCCCGCTATGGCGACCGTCGCGATTCCCGATCCGGCGCCTGACGGCACCCAGTGCAGCGTGCGCCTCGGGGACCTGCGCGCGGAGCATAACCGTGGCCATGATCGGCAGCATGATGGTCGCCAGCAGCAACAGTCGCAGCAGCGAACCTGCAGCACCGCCGTGCGCTGTCAGATCGCGCAGCCCCAGCAGCCGATCGGCCACGTGAGCGACCAGCCCGGCCAGCAACGACGCGGCAACCGTCACCAGCACGGTGCGCGCCTCCCGGACGCCGACGAGGTGGCCACCGGCAGGCAGGAGTGTGCGCCGCAGCAAGTGGTAGCCGACGATCGCGCCGACAAGAAATCCGACGCCGTTGGCCAGCCCGAGAAGACCCGCGACCAGCTGTGAGTCGTTGGTGAGGTGCGGCGCCAGCAGCGAGCCGATGATCTTGACGGCCGTGATCACGAGGATGATCGCGATGGGCGTCCAGGGCTGCTCCCGAGCGTAGAACACGCGTAGCTGCAACAGCACCAGTCCGTACGGGATCAACGTGAACGCCGATAGCGCGATCGCGGCGCCCAGGTACCCGGCGTCGACCTCCCCGAAATGGCCGTAGGCGAACAACGCGCTACCGATCGCCGGTCCGCCGACGGTCATGAACGCCACGATCGGGATCAGCGTGATCAACGTCAGCCGGGTGGCCAGCGACAGGTCGGCCAGCACGGCCTTGGTGTCGTCGGCCGCGGCGTTGCGGCTGAGTCGTGGCGTCACCACCGTCAGCACCGTCACCCCGATCATGCCGAACGGCAGGTACAGCACGAGCCAGGTGTAGTTGTAGATCGCCGGGCCGGAAGCGGCCGCCGTGCTGGCGATCTGGGTGCCGACCACCAGACCGAGCTGGCTGATCAGCACATAGAGCACCATCGCGGCGGCCATCGTGCCGAAGCGCTTGAGCCGCTGGTCGATTCCCCACAACGGGCGCAGGCTGATGCGCTCGCGCCGCAGCGCTATCAGCAGCACCGTGACCTGTGCGAACACCCCCAAGTTGCTGCCGATCCCGAGCACCAGCAGCTTGGCGTTGCCCATCTGCACGGGATCGACCGACAGCTCTCCGGGGACGGCAAGGTATACGGCCAGGGTGGCGATCGCGACGACGTTGTTGACGACGGGCGCCCACGCCGTCGGCCCGAATACGTTGCGGGTGTTCAGGATGGCCATGAACACCGACGTCAACCCGTATGCGAGCACCTGCGGCAGCAGCAAGTAGGCGAAGGCGGTGGTCAGCGGCTCGTTGACCTGCGGATTCCGGCCCAGCATCAACCGCACCAGCAGCGGCGCAGCCAGCACCGACAACGTTGTGACAAGCAGCAGCAGGGTGGTTACCACCGTGACCAGGCGCCGCACGAATGCCGCGCCGCCGTCAGGGTCGCCCTGCTCGGCACGGGCCAGCACCGGCACGAAGATCGCGGTGAACGTCGCCTCCAGCACGAGGGCAGCGACGAGGTTCGGTAGCTGATAGGCCACCGAGTAGGCACTGGCCAGGGCGGCGCCCAGGATCGCGGCCAGCAACACAACCCGGGCGAAGCCGGTGATCCGGCTGATCAGTGTCGCGAACGCAATGGCCCATGACCGCGATACCAGCGCCGCGTCGGATAGTTCGCGTCGTCGAGGAGGCAGGTCAAGGCCGGAAGGGACTGGAGGGGTTGAACCCCTCGGCGGCGGCCGCCGGTAGGCGGCGTTCATACCCGGTGCTCTTCGTCGACCGATTGGTCGAAGTTGTCTCGCAAGTTGTCTCGCAAGTTGCGGGGCGGGGGTGGGTAGGGGCGGTCCAAGTCGGCGGGATCGGGCTGGCCACGGAAACGGTGCCAAAGCCGCCGTCCGGCCAGCGCCACCAGCACCGCGGCCGCGGTCAGCGTGATCGCGAACAGCACCTTGCCATACGCGTTGGAATGCACGGACAAGCGCACCGGCTCGCCCAGCCGCATGCCGTCCGGCGTGTGCAACGCGACGTCGATGGCGACCCGCTGAGTGAAGTTGACTTCGATCGGCACGCGCAGCGGCAGGTATCCCGGCGGCAGCTCGATCTGGCCGACGTCAGTGACGGTCATCCCGGGTGGAGCGTCGACCTGCAGGCGCACCTGGATCGGCACGGCCAGGCCGTTGTGCAGCGCCAGCGGAAGGGGACTGTGCTCGGTGGCCAGGGTGTAGGAGCCGCCCGGGTTGACGATCGTGACTGCGCCGAACAAGTCGCTGATCGTGTTACCGACGACTGCCAACCGCTGCTGAGCCAGCCCGATGCGGGTATCGGGCGGGACCGATTGGCTCAGCGCGCGCAGCATGTCTTCGCGCAGCGGTGCGGTGTACTGGATGCCGGTCAACCCGGTCCGCTCATCGGTGGTCAACGCTGCGGTTAGGCCCCACAGGCGGCCAATCTGGCCTGCGATGTCGGTGGTGACGTCGTCGTTGAACCGACCGCGCGCCGGCGCGTACGCGTCGACGGGTTCCGGTTGCTCGGTGTGGCTGGCACCGTCGGCGATTACCGCCGGTAGTGGTCGGGGCACCGCCAAACCTGACCGAATGGCAGTGGCCAGCGCCGTCAAGATGACCTGCGCGTCATCGGTCTGCAGGTTCCACGACGCCGGCGGGACCAGGATCTGGGTACGCGGCCCGGCGTCTGGCTGCAAGGCGTGCCAGAACATTGAGCCCAAGGCGTCCTGACGGCGCGCGATGTTCGAGTCATGGGCCAGCCGAACCCCCAGCGAGGAGTCCAGATAGGTGGGGACGATGGGGTTGGTCCCGGCCCCGGCCAGCGCGGCACCAACGGCCGGGTCGAACGGCGCGACCACCACCTGCGGGGACAGCCGCCGGGGTGTGGTGTCGAGACCGGCCGGTGAGTCGTTCCCGGAGTCTGGGGCGGAGAACTCGCCGGCCGCGATCGCGACCGTGCTGTCGTTGGCGTTGAGCAGGTCGACCGTGCGGCTGGTCAGCGGGCCGTCGGGCAGCAGCGTTGCCCCGCGGGTGGACGCGACACCCAGAATGTGGTCGACGATGTCGCCGACGCTGTTGGTGGCGATCGCGATCAGCCCGCGATCCTTGACGCGCTGCAAGGCGTCCAGGTCGGCTTGCGCATAGGGCAGCGGCGCCACGCATGTCCGGTGGGCCAGCACACGCAGCCGGTCGAGCCAGAGGGTCGCGGCGGCTTGACCGGTGCCCGGATGCGTCGGCGTGCCGGGTTGCTGAGCAGGGCCGTCCGGCGAGTTGGACACCACGTAGGCGCCGGTCATCGCGTTGACGGTGACAAGCAGATCCGGGTCGACCGCCAGACACAGCGCTCGCCCAACTGCGCCGTCGGGATCGACGTCGTGGCTGGTGGCGACCTCGGCCGCGGACAGCAGAATGTCCAGCCGGCCACCGGGGGCCAATGAAGTGGCCAAGTCGTCGTCGATCAGCCGGACCGGGATGGTGCCGCCGGGTACGCCGGGGGACAGCCGGGGTCGATCGGCTAGCGGCCACAGCATGGTGATCCACACCGGTTGAGAAGTGTCGGGTGCGACGGGGAATTCCATCGCATCGGCTTCGTCGGGTGGTACGCCGATCACGGGCAGCAGGAACCGCGCGTTGTCGAGCCGGGCGGGGGCGCCGTAGTCGGGTGTCCCGTTGACGTTGACCAGGAGGGGGTAGATCCCGGGCCGCTCAATCGCCACAGACGGCTTGGTCAACGAGCGAACCGGGGCGGAGAGGGTGAAACCGGCTTCCTGCCCGCGTTGCAATTCGGCGGCCGTCGTAAGGAAGTCGCCGGCCGGCTGGTACTGGTCGGTGCTCCCGTCCAGGGACGTGCGCAACGCCGCCGGCTCGGCGACCGCAGCCGCGTGCTCGAGCCGGACCATTACGTCGTGCACCGGGCGGTCACCGATGTTCGTCACTGTGCCGCGGACGGTGACGACGGGATCACTGGTGGTGGTCACAACGTCCGGGGTCACCTGATCGATGCGAACACGGACGAATGGTGTCGGTTCGGGCTCGCCAGCGGCCGCGCGTGGCGCCACCGAGGGGCCGGTGAGCACCACAGTAAATCCGGCCACGATGCCGACAACTGCGGCAACGCGCAATAAGGCGGCCCGGCAGAGTCGTGGCGCGGTCACGGCCCCAGCCCGTGACCGTTCTTCCGGCCCCTTGCCGGTTCGTCGGAATGCCGGGTATGCGAATGTGTCTGTGGCCGGCGTCGAGGCGTGCTGGGTGGCAGCGGCGGTAATGCGGCTGGGCCGTCGCTCTGCAGCTTGTCGATCAATTCGTGGGCCACTTCGGCCAGGCGCCGTTCGTCGGCGTAGGCCAGCCGAGACGGCAGTTCCTGGATGGGAACCCACGCCACTTCGGCGACCTCGAGGTCCTCGTCGCAGAGCTCTCCGCCGGAGAACCGCATCAAATAGTGGTGCACGGTCTTATGCACCCGACGGCCATCGGTGACGAACCAGTAGTCGATGCGCCCCAGTGCGGCCAGCACGCTGCCGCGAATCCCGGTCTCCTCGGCGACCTCACGAATAGCGGTCTGCTCGGCCGTCTCACCCTGCTCAATGTGGCCCTTGGGCAGCGACCACAGCATTCGCCCGCGCCGATCGATGCGGCCGATCAGAGCCGCGACCTGAGAGTCGCGCGGCCCGTCGATACCGTCGATAACCAGGCCGCCGGCAGATGTTTCATGCACGGTGCGCAGGCGCTCCGGTCCGCGGCGTGGCGTGCGGGATCGGCGCGGCTTCTTCGCTGCCGAGTCTGGGGCGGCTTGGCCGTCCGTGTTGTTCTCGGCCGAACCGGCCGCGCCACGACCGCGGCGCCGGCCCCGGCGCCGACGTGGTTTGGCTCGTTCGCCGTCTGACACTCAAGCGATATTAGCTGGCACAGACAGGTCTGAAGGACATACTCGCCGCTAGGGGGGTTGGCGACGGGCAAGCGGTGCTTGTCGCCGGGGCCTTGAAAGGTCACCTTGGTCGCGGTTCGTCACCGGACGGGACAGACTAGGCTGATCGAACGTGCCTGACGCCCCCCAGGATGCCGACCTGCTGACCGCCGCCGCGGTCGCCCTGAACAAGCACGCCCCCGTGTTGCGCGAGATCGGCTCCGCATTCGATGCGGCGGGCCACGAGTTGTACCTGGTCGGCGGTTCGGTACGAGATGCCTTGCTCGGGAGGCTGAGTCCTGACTTGGACTTCGCCACAGACGCCCGCCCCGAGCAGGTGCAACAAATTCTGCGCCAGTGGGCCGACAACTTGTGGGACACCGGGATCGACTTCGGGACCGTCGGCGTCGGCAAGGGCGAGGACCGCCTGGAGATCACCACGTTCCGTGCTGACAAATACGACCAGGTGTCGCGCAATCCAGAGGTGCGTTTCGGAGACCGCATCGAGGACGATTTGGTGCGCCGCGATTTCACGGTGAACGCGATGGCCGTGCGGATCACGGCATCTGGGCCGGGCGAATTCCTTGATCCGCTAGGCGGTTTGGCGGCGCTGCGCGCCGGAGTGCTCGACACTCCGGCGGCGCCGTCGGTGTCCTTCGGCGACGACCCGCTGCGGATGTTGCGTGCCGCGCGGTTCGTCTCGCAACTCGGCTTCACGGTCGGACCGCGGGTGCGCGCGGCGATCGAGGAGATGGCCCCGAAGCTGGGGCTGATCAGTGTGGAACGGGTGGCCGCCGAGCTGGACAAGCTGCTGCTCGGCACGGACCCGGTCGCCGGTGTCGACCTGTTGGTGCAGACCGGGATGGGCGAGGTGGTGCTACCCGAGGTCGGCGGCATGCAGATGGCCATTGACGAACACCACCAGCACAAGGACGTCTACCAGCATTCGCTGACAGTGCTGCGGCAGGCGATCGCCCTGGAGGACCCGCTCCCGGAAGGCGGCCCCGACCTGGTGCTGCGCTGGGCGGCGCTGCTGCATGACATCGGCAAGCCCCCGACCCGCCGGCACGAGCCGAACGGCGGCGTGAGCTTTCACCACCACGAAGTGGTCGGCGCCAAGATGGTCCGAAAGCGGCTGCGCGCGCTGAAGTACTCCAAACAAATGGTCGACGACATCTCCCAATTGGTGTATCTGCATCTGAGGTTCCACGGGTACGGAGACGGGACGTGGACCGATTCCGCAGTCCGCCGCTACGTCACCGACGCCGGGCCGCTACTGTCCCGGCTGCACAAGCTGGTACGCGCCGACTGCACGACCCGCAACCAGCGCCGGGCCGCCCGGCTGCAGGCCAGCTACGGCCGGCTGGAGGAGCGGATCGCCGAGCTGGCCGCCCAAGAGGATCTGGCGCGGGTACGCCCTGATCTGGACGGCAACCGGATCATGGAGCTGTTGGGCATACCGGCGGGGCCGCAAGTCGGTGCGGCGTGGCGCTACCTGAAAGAACTGCGGCTGGACCGCGGGCCGTTGACCGACGAGGAGGCAACTGCGGAGCTGCTGGCCTGGTGGCGGTCCCGCGGGAACCAGTAGTGGCGGGGACGCGTCGGAAACGTCGTGGACTACTGCTTAGCCGGCGACGAGGGTGGCGCGGCCATCTGGAACGGCCGGGCTGACCTCGACCTGGACGGCGACGGTCGGCTCGATGCGATTGGCCTGGACTTCGACGGTGACGGGATGCATGACGACGCGTTGGCGGATTTCGACGGTGACGGGGTAGCCGATCACGCTGTGCTCGACCTTGACGATGACGGGACCCCGGAAAGCTATTTCACCGATGACGGATCGGGGACTTGGGCGGTGGCCGTGGACCGAGGCGGGCAACTGCGCTGGTTCGGGCTCGATGGTGTCGAGCACACCGGGGGTCCACTGGTCGACTTCGACGGGCGCGGGCACATAGACGATCGCCTGGTCGATACGGACGGCGACGGGTTGGCCGACCGTGTCGTGTGCGCCGGCGAGAACGGCGCAACCGGGTATGTGGACACCGACGGTGACGGCCGGTGGAATGTCCGCCTGACCGACACCAACGGCGACGGTTTGGCCGACGGCGCCAACAACCTTTGACCGTACAACTCCAGATCTGAAATTTCGTTTTGACTACAGCCGGCGGTTGTTCGCGTTACCGTCGTAACCAACGCGTGCACTAAAACGCCTGGTGGGCCCGCTGTGCAGCTCTAGGGGGCAGTGAAGTGACAGCTGGCGACAGCGGGTTTAGCTTTGGGCAAAGCCCGCCCGGGAGAATCTAGTTAATCGAGGGAGAAACACATGGCAGGCACAACCGTTGTAACACCAGATCTGCTGCGGACTACAAAACAAAAGATTGAGTCACGATTGCAGGAGGCAGCCGCAATCGCCCAGCAGTACCTGGCCGGTCACGAGAACATCATCAGCTCCGGCTGGAAGGGCGACGCCGGGACAACTTCTCTCAATACGGCCGGTCAGGTTGAACACGACCTGCAGCAAATCATGGCCGGTGGTCAGAGGCTGGCGCACGGGCTCGGTCAGACCGCGGTCCTCATGGAGCACCACGAACACGATGCGTCCCACAGCCTTTCCAGTCTTTCCGGCCTGTTCGGTGGAACCCAATCAACCTAGGCCGAGTCGTTCTTCAATCCCCACCCCAGAGCCTATTGAGAGTAAGGAACCACGGATATGACAGAGATCGTCTACAACCATGGAGCGGTCACCGGCTTCGCCGGCGAGGTCGGGTCGCAGGCAGCGCAGCTGATGGAAATTCACGAAGACGTCCGCCACCTCACCCAGTCGCTCGCCGACTTCTTCCTGGGCCACGGCGCAACAGCCTTCTTCGACGCACAAAACCAGATGCTCAGCGGTTTGGAAGACCTGATTCAGGTCGTTAGTCAGCACTCCCACACCATCAACAACGTCGACGCGAATGCGCTAGCCACCGACATGCAGACGCAAAGTTTCTTTACCTAGGCGCTGGCCGGGGTTTGGCGGGGTTGAGGACTTGGGTTGAGGACCTGGGTTGAGGACTTGGGTTTAAGACAACACGTGCTAACCACAACAGTCGACGGCCTATGGGTCCTGCAGGTGCTCACCGGTATCGAGTGCCTAGCCCCCGAACTGGGGTTGCGGCCCCACCTGCCCAGTGTCGAACCCAAGCGGCTCGCGTTGGAACACCCGGTGACCGCCGAGCTGCGGGCCGTCGGCGTCATCGACGAGTCGGACCAAGTGGACTCAATCGTCGTCGAGTGGCTCACTGTCCTCTCCCGCCGCGATATCGGCCTACTGGTGCACTTCCGCATACCCGGCGACGGCGAGCCGCCGCGAGTGCTGCTCGCGCGGTTCGCGCAGTGGTGGGTGGCCATGGAACGGTCCGTTGACCTCATCCGCATCAGCGGAGCGGGCATTTCCAGCACCGAGGGCACGGCCAACGCGGCGCTCAACGCACAAATCGAGCGATTGTGCGGAACAAACGCGCCTGCAACCCTGAGACCCGTCACGCTGGACGCGGATGCCGTGTGTGCGGCCTCGACCAGCCAGGACAGCCTGTGCGAATTCTTCGGCACTCGAAGGCTGGAGCCCCGTCAGTCGCAGCTATTGAAACTGGCCGTCGACCCCGACCGGTCGGCGCAAGCGTCGATTGTCGCGATCCAGTCCGGGGTGCAGACGGGCCCACCCACACGGACCTTCATCGAAAAAAGTGCGGTGGCTATCATCGATACGCTGGAAGGACGGCTGGTCGCCGAGCACGTCGCTTCGGCCGGCAAGAATTGGATGATCATTGCTCCGGGCACTAAGAGCAACGTGGCTTCCGCGATCAACCATATGGTGCGGCGCCTGCCCGCCGATGAAGAATGGCATTCATACCGAAAAATTGTGTAGTCGAGAGGTATCGCGTAAATGTTAGCAACGGCATCGTGAGCTACCAGCACCAAGATTCGGTATCGGGAACATTACGCATCTCCGACATGGTCGCGCCTCGCAAAATCCCGCCGGGCGCGGGTTGGCGTAAGTTCGTACACCGCGCATCATTCCATACCGTTAACCTGGGTGAATCGCCTGCCGAAAGGCATTACCGAGAATTGCAGGAGCGGATACGGCGCCATATCCGCAAGCAGTACGTCATCGGGGTGGTCTCGGGAAAGGGCGGCGTCGGAAAGACCACCATGACCGCATGCCTCGGTGCGGTGTTCCGGGAATGCCGGCCGGAGAACGTGGTGGCCGTCGACGCGGCGCCCGGATTCGGAACGCTGGCCGGCCGGATCGACGAGTCCCCGCCGGGCGATTACGCGGCGGTGCTGAACGACACTGACGTCCAGGGGTACGCGGACATTCGAGAACACTTGGGACAGAACAGCCTCGGCCTCGACGTGCTGGCCGGAAACCGAGCGTCGGACCAGCCGCGGCCGCTGGTTCCCTCGATGTTCACCGGGGTGCTGTCACGGCTGCGTCGCACGCACACGGTCATTGTGGTCGACACCTCCGATGACCTCGAGCATCCGGTGATGAAGGCGGTGCTCGAGGCATGCGACACGCTGGTTTTCGTGTCCGGCCTGACTGCCGACACCTCGCTTCCGGTCACACGCGCGATCGACCTGTTGCGATCGATGGGTTATCACGAAGTGGTGTCCCGCAGCACGGTTATCCTCAACGACAGCCGCAATAAATACGACGAGGAGGCGCGAGCCTACCTCACCGAGCGCTTCGAGCAGACCGGTGCGACGGTAGAATTCATCCCGTATGACCCGTATCTCGCAAAGGGCGGGATAATTGATACACGGCACGAGCTGAAGAAAAAAACGCGGTTGCGGTTATTTGAGGTCACCGCGGCATTGGCCGACAAATACATTCCAGATGCCGACAGGCCGCGCTAATGGCTCCGCCGGTGGGCCCGCTGATGGGGAAGGTCTCGTTTCCGGCTCGTTGCGCGGTCGCGCTGGTATGCGGAGAACACCTCGTTTCGCAGGTATACCCGGCATCCGTGCCGATCGAGGCCTTCATCGACAACGTCGTCGAGCTGCTTAACGACGAACTCAAGCGTCGGGGCCTGGATGGGCTCGAGTCCGGTGTTGGATACGAACTGCACAAAGCCAACGGCATTCGGCTCGATGTCACGAAGACGCTCGACGAACTCGGCGTCGAGGATGGCGCCACGCTCACCCTGGTTCCCGCGGTGGAAGGTGAATCGTTCGAGCCGCAGTACGAATCGTTGTCCACTGGACTGGCTCGGATAGGTAAGAAGTTGTTCGAGCCGGTTACGGTGCAAACGGCGGCACACACGGCGCTATTCATCCTTGCGATGGTCTGCGTGACTGTGCTCGGATTATCTGTGCGCCAACGACTCTCGACTGACTCTTTGGTCCCCGGCATGGTGACTGGCGTCGCTGGTCTGCTGGCCGCCGGTGGTGCGGGCGCGGTGTGGCGGTGGTGGCCGGATCGCGTCGACATGGTTGACGGACTCGGCTGGCTTGCGCTCCCGTTGCTGGCGGTAAGTCCGGCCTCCGGGGCGCCCGGCCAACTCGGATCCGCACACGTGTTTATCGCGGCCCTGGCAGCCGGGGTGCTGACTTGTGGAATCGCCGCGGCGACGGGGCGCTACCTCAACGTGGCGGCCGCAGTGGTGACGCTGTGTGTGCTCGGGGGGACGGCCGCTGCGGCGCGGATGTGGTGGCCGATTCCCGCCCAGTGGCTGGGGATGTGCACCCTGGTCGCCTTGTTGTTGCTGCTCACCATGGCTCCAACGATCGCGCTGTGGGTCGCGCGGATTCGGCCACCCTATTTCGGATCAATCACCGGGCGCGATCTGTTCCGGCGCAACGCCGGTCTACCGGCAGATGCGGTCTCTCCGGTGGATGAGGGAGTCGAGGGCGCCGACGAAGAGGTGAATCCGGACACCACTCCGCGTGGTGCGCTGATCGCGGCAGCGGCGATCCGCGCCAACAACGTTCTGACTGGAGTTTGCGTGGGCGCGGGGCTGACGCTGCCGGCCGCGGTGTGGGCAACCCTGATGCCGGGACGCGACCGGAGCGTGGCGGCCGCGACGCTGGCTGGGCTGTTTGTGGTGATATTCATCAGCCGCGGTCGGGCGTTCGCCGACAAGCGGCAGGCCATCGCGCTGGTGTGCGGCGCAACCGCGGCGACGTGTGTCGGCGTCGTCAAATACGTAGCGCACGAACCCATTACAACGGGAGCAATGGGAGCTGCGGGTCCTTCTGTGCTGTGGGGCGCGCTGGTATTGGCCGGATTCGGCGCCGCCGGCCTGCTGGCGGCGCTACTGGTTCCGCTTACCAGGTTCACTCCGCTGGTGCGGATGATCGCCGAATGGGTGGAGATAGCAGCGATCATCGCGGCCCTGCCATTGGCTGCGTGGATTGGCGGATTGTTTACCTGGGTGCGCATGCGATGATCCGGATGGCTCTGGCGGCACAGGGATTGACTCAGCGGGTCGCCGCGCTGGCGCTGATGAGTCTGCTCGTCGCGCCGTGGTCGAGTCTGCCTGCAGCGCAGGCGATTCCGCCACCGAGCGTCGACCCCGGCCGGACACCGGCAGACGGCAAGCCGGGCCCGGATCAGCCGATGCGGCAGAGCTTCGCCTGCGCCCGAACGATTACCGTCGCCGATCCCAACGTGGCTCTCACCGCGCCCGGCTTCACGATGCTGAACCTCAGCAAGGCCTGGCAGTACTCGACCGGTAACGGGGTGCCGGTAGCCGTCATCGACACCGGCATAAATCCCAGCCGGCGGCTGGCCGTAGTACCTGGCGGGGACTACATCATGGGCGGCGATGGGCTCACCGATTGCGACGCGCACGGCACCATCGTGGCGTCGGTGATTGGCGCTGCCCCGCAGGGGACTCCGATGCCCGCGCCAATGCCTGGCGCCCTGACCTTTCCGCCACCGGCGGGGCCACCGGCGACCGACTCGGGCGCGCCACCACCCGGCGGGCCACCGCCGCCGCCCGCACCGCCGCCACCACCCTCGCCGGTGACGATCACCCAGACCGTGCCCGCAGCGCCGCCGCCGCCCCCACCAGATGTACCGTCTAACGGGCCCGGGGATCCCACCAGCGACCAGGCTGACGATCCGGAGGTGCCCCCACCGCCGCCCGGCGCGCCCGACGGAATTGTCGGGGTGGCGCCACACGCGGTGATCATCTCCATCCGGCAGTCCTCGCGGGCCTATGAACCCGTCAACCCTGGGCCTGGCGACATGGAGGGACGCAAGAAAGCCGGTACCATCGCGTCGCTTGCGAGTGCCGTCGTGCACGCCGCGAACATCGGCGCAAAGGTGATCAATGTCAGTGTGACAGCGTGCGTCTCGGCAGCCGATCCGCTGGATCAGGGCGCTATTGGCGCCGCCGTCTGGTATGCCGCCACCGTCAAGGACGCGGTGATCGTGGCCGCGGCAGGCAACGACAGCGAAGATGGCTGCGCCCAAAACCCTTCGTTCGACCCACTAAGCGCGTCTGATCCCCGCGACTGGCACCAAGTCAAAACCGTGTCGTCGCCGTCATGGTTCTCTGATTACGTGCTGTCGGTGGGTGCGGTCGACAATTCCGGCGCACCGATCAGCAAGAGTCTGGCCGGGCCCTGGGTGGCCGCTGCCGCACCCGGCGTCGGCATCATGGGGTTGTCCCCGGCGACCGGGGGACCAGCGAATGCCTACCCACCGATTCACCCGGGCGACAAGAACATGCCGATGTGGGGCACAAGTTTCTCCGCGGCTTACGTCAGCGGGGTGGCCGCGTTGGTGCGCGCTAAATATCCTGGGCTCTCTGCACACCAGGTCATCAACCGGATTCTGCAGACGGCACACAATCCGCCACGCGGAGTCGATAATCAAGTCGGTTACGGTGTGGTCGATCCCGTGGCCGCACTGACTTTCGATGTGCCTGCGGGGGACCGACTTCCACCTGCGGCTCAGAGTCGGGTTATCAAGCCGGTTCCACCGCCCGCGCCACCGGACCACCGTGCCCGCAATGTCGCGTTGGTATTCGCCGGTGTGGTGGTGGTCGTCATCGCGCTGGTCTCGTTGATCGCTCGGGCGCGGCGGGAGCGATGAGCGCCGCGACAAAGCCGGCGATCGTTGTCGGCGTCTTTGCCTCCGTTTTCGTCGGTTGGGCGGCTGATGGATATTCGGGTGCCGCAGCGGGTTTGGCGATGGGGCTCGTCGTCGGCGTCGTTCCGTGGCGGGGCCAGCCGGTATGGTCGTGGCTGATCGTGTGGTGGCGGGGCCGTCGACCGATCAGGTGGCATGAGCCGCTCACGGTGGCCAATGATCGTGCCGGCGGCGGAGTCCGATACCAGGACGGCGTCGCGGTCGCCGCGGTGCAACTGCTCGGGAAGGCGCATACCCCGACCCTGTTCACCGGATCGACCTCAACGTACACGGAAAATTCCTTAGAAATAACCGATTTACTGCCATTACTGCATCAGAGCCTTGGTCTGCAGGTCGATTCGCTCAGCGTGATCAGTGCGGGGGCTCGACGGCGCAGCACCGGCGACTATTCGCGGGTGTATGACACGCTGATCGGTACGCCACCCTATGCCGGGCAGCGCGAAACCTGGCTCATCGTGCGAACCTCAGCCCTCGGTAACGCCGAGGCCCTGCGGTGGCGTACCTCGGTCGGCACTGCGACTCTCGCGGCGGCGCAGCGGATCAGTGCGGCGATGCGCCAACAGGGCATTCGCGCAAAAGTGGCGACGGCCACCGACATCGTCGAGATGGAACGGCGCTTAGGCCGATCCGCGCTGGACGTCCTCAATAGGCGCTGGCGGTCGGTGCGCAGTGACAGCGGCTGGTTGACGACCTACTGGTACCAGCCCGGCGACATCACTTCGGAGAAGCTGGCCCAGGCTTGGTCGGCGCGTGCCGACGGGATCATCCAGAGCGTCACGCTTTTCGGCCCGGACACTGCCACTGCCACCGTGACAGTGCGTACCCCGCAACCGCCGACAGCACCGCTGAATGTGATGCTGCGGACGTTGCCTGGTGAGCAGGCCCAGGGGGTTGCGGCCAATTTGTGCGGTCCGCTGCCGCTGCTGCGCGGCATCCGTCGCGGGACGCTGCACGCTCCGCTGGTGGTCCCGATCGGGCCGTCGGGTGTGCTGCTCGGCAAGGTTAGTGGCGGAAACCGAATAATGCTGCCGTTGGACGACGCCGGAGAGTTCAGCCGGGTACACATTGCCGCCGAGGACTCACTGGCTAAGCGGCTCGTTATCAGAATGGCCGGGGCCGGCGAGCGGATCACCGTGCACACGCGAAACACGCAGCGGTGGGCCAGCGTTCGCATGCCGGATATCGTCGTGAGCGATCAGCCTAAACCGGTCTCCGGCACGACCGTCAGCGTGGTGGACGGCACGCTGGTGCCTGCGCCCCGTCCGAACACCCTGATCTCCGTGGGAGAACCAGGAGAGCCGTACCGCGGAACTGTCAATGTGCTGATCAGGCAGACAGGGCCGGCGACGGTAGAAGTTACAGCTGCCGGTCAAGTGCACACGGTGGAAGTCGAGTTGTTCCGAGCCGAAAACCGCTACGTGTCTTCTGAGCCGACGACCTTGCGAAGCTCTGATCTCGCACCGGTGGACACACAATGACCAGCAGCTCTACACCTGGCGCCGCACGCAAGCGGTTCGATCAGGCGATGGCGTTACTCAATGCTGGGACTCAACCCGATGTCGCGGCAGCCGGGCAGCGGTTTCGAGAAGCGACGGAGATCGACTCGTCGATGGCTGACGCCTGGCTGGGCCGGATCGCCACAGGTGACGAGACGTTATCGACAGTGCAGCAGCTCTATACGTACGGAGCCCGGCTGCACCGGGAGACCAACCGACTTGGCCTTCGCTTGTCCGCACCAATCAAAGCCGGCCCTTACCTGTCGATTTCGGTGACCGAGGCCTCGCATGCCGGCCTGGCGCTGGCAAGTGCACTCATCGATGATCGCCAGTACGAGAAAGCTGAAGCGTTGCTGGCGGATTCCTCGCTGCTGGACACCTGGGAGAATCATCAGTGGCATCAGTACATCGAGGCATATTTGATGTTCGCCACCCAGCGCTGGCCGGACGTGATCTCGGTTGCGGCGGCCATCTTGCCGCCGCAGGCCATCATCATGTCGGCGGTCACCGCGGCGACCTGCACGGTGGCGGCACACGCGGCGGCCCATCTCGGTCAGGCGCGGGTGGCTCTGGAGTGGACTGACCGCGTCGAGCTGGGCACCGCACGGGTGGGTCTGACCGAGTCGCGTCGCCAGCATCTCGACACTGCTGTTACCGCAATCGATCCCAACGAGTTTCCATTGATCGCGGCCGACCTGGCCTACGCGCGCGGCATGGCGCATCGCCAGCTCAGCGAGGAGCACAAGGCGCAGATCTGGTTGTCGAAGGCGACGATCAACGGTGCGCTGATCGAGCCCGCCAAGCAAGCGTTAGCTGACCCCGCGCTACAGCTGGTAGTCACCGACGAGGAAGCCATCAACACCCGCACCGACAAATGGGATGTAACCACCGAGCTGTCGCAGCAGCAGCGTCAAGAGGAGGAACACCAGGAGCGCCGGAGTGAACTCCTGCAGGAGGGTCGCGCGTTGCTCGACAACCAAGTCGGGTTGGCCGAAGTCAAACGGACGGTCGCCGAACTCGAGGACCAGATCGAGGTCCGGGCGCTGCGCCTGGCGGCCGGTCTGCCGGTGGCAAATCAGACCAACCACATGCTGTTGGTGGGACCGCCAGGCACCGGTAAGACCACCACTGCGGAGGCGCTGGGAAAGATCTACGCCGGGCTTGGCATCGTGCGTCATCCCGAGATCATCGAAGTCAAGCGGGCCGACTTCTGCGGCGAACACATCGGGGCGTCAGGGCCGAAGACCAACGAACTGATCGACCGCTCACTAGGCCGCATCCTATTTATGGATGAGTTCTACTCGCTGGTGGAACGCCACCAGGACGGCCGACCGGACATGATCGGCATGGAGGCAGTCAACCAGCTCTTGGTGGCGCTTGAGGTGCACCGATTCGACTTCTGCTTCATCGGCGCGGGATACGAGAAGGAAGTGGACGAATTTCTCACCGTCAACCCTGGTCTGGCGGGCCGGTTCAACCGCAAATTGCGGTTCGAGTCCTACACGCCCGACGAGCTGGTTGAAATCGCGATCCGCTACGGCAAGCCGCGCGCCACCATTCTGGAACCTGCCGCCGGCGACGCGCTTAAGGCCGTCTGTAAAACCTTACGTGCCTATCACGCACCCGACGGTCTGCACGGCATCGACGTCATGCAGAACGGACGCTTCGCGCGCAACGTGGTTGAGCGTGCCGAGCGGCTGCGGGATTCGCGGGTGGCCGCCCAGCATCGCAGCGACAAAGGCTCGGTGACAATCGAAGACTTGCAGGCGTTGCGCACCCAAGACGTGATCGCCGCGATGAGCGATGCGTGCGCCGAAAAGCATGTGCCGATAGAACTGTGACACTCTTTATCGCGCACCGCGCGGCTCAAATCGGAAAACCGCGATCCGGCCCGCCAATGCCTCGAATTCATCGGCCGTTCCATCGCGCACCATCCCGGAGCGCTTCGCGAACGCCACGCCGACTGGCACTTCGGCTGGAAATGCCCGCAGCACCGGGCGTGCTTCCTCGGCGCTGAGTTCGACGATCCTGACTTGCCGCGACCGCCGGCCCCGGGCCAGCGTTCCGGTGCCCGCGGCGCGGGCGTTGGCTGCCCACTGCGCGCCGGGATATCCGGCCACCACGTAGAGGCCGCCGTGGAATTCGAACGGCGTCATCGGCGTGCTGCGCGGCCTGCCCGACTTACGGCCAGGCACCGTCAACACCATGGCGGGGCCGGTCGGTATGCCCAGCTTCTGCACCGCGATCATCACTCGATTCATGTGTTTGAGATAGCGCGGCGGACGTGGTTCGGACATGACTTTCCAGCCTTCCTAGTTTTTCCAGGTGCCTGTTGTTGCGGATTGCGCGAATAGGTCTCGGTTCCCGGACACCCAGTCCGCGAACGTCGTCGCGGGGCGGCCGAGGATCTTTTCCACGCCCTGGGTGACAAGGGCGGGTTTGTCGAGCGTCTCGGCGAGCATAGCCGTGTAGGCGTCGGCGAACTCGGCGGCGAAGCCCAAACCGATGAACCGTTGCCGCACCAACTGCGCCGGCACTTCGCGGTACTGCAGCGGGCGATCCAGGACGGTGCCGATAACTCTCACCAGTTCTGAGTTGGTGAACGCCTGCGGACCGGTCAGCGGAATCTGCTGACCGACCAGCTCATCGGTGAGCAATGCACGCGCCGCTACTGCCGAAATGTCGCTGTCGACGATCGGCGCGGCCGAAGCCGATGCATATGGGCCCGCCACCACATCGCCGGCCCGGATCTGCGCCGACCACATGCCGGCGAAGTTCGTCGCGAAGACGGTGGGTCGCAGGCTCACCCACGCCAGGCCGGAGTTGACGGCGAGCTGTTCGACTTCCTTATTGCGGTCCCCGCGAACTCGAGAAGGCTGCCGCGAGAAATCGTCGTCGGCATTGATGGCCGACAATGCGACCAGCTTTTCGACACCGGCTTCCACACACTGCGCCACCACATCGGCGAGCTGCGGACCGAGCGCGCGAGAATTCAGAAATACCGCCGAGGCTCCCGGCAGCGCTTCGGCTGCCGAGCCGATCGCTTCCACGGCAGAGCCGAATTGAGCGCTCTGCGGAGTGCGGGTGACAGCCCGTACTCGAGCTCCGGCGGCGGCAAGTGCGGCAACGAGGGGGCGGCCGACGTTTCCGGTCGCTCCAGTTACGACGATCGACATGATGTGGTCCTTTGTGTCTAAACGGATCTTGTCCAGGCTCTTCACCAAAGACGGGGCCAAAGGTGGCAAAGTTACAGTGAGCACCAGGTAACTTTTTTCGGCTCCAGATCGTCGACGGTTCATGAACCCATTGCAGTCACCGAGCGACCAGGTCAGCGAGGCGTGGCATCGTCATCGTCCGTATCTGGTCAACCTCGGCTACCAAATAACCGGAGATGTCGGCGACGCCGAAGACATTGCCCAAGAAGCATTTCTGCGGCTCTCGCGTACAGGACCGAACGAGATCGAGGATATCCGCGGCTGGCTCACAGTGGTCACCACCCGGCTCTGCCTCGACCAGGTGCGTTCGGCGCGCGCCCGCTATGAACGCCCCGGTGACCTCGCCGATGACGGCCACCAGGTCATGGTTGGCGAGTCGCGTCGCATGGACCCGGCCGATCGCGTCACCCTCGACGACGAGATCCGCACTGCGCTACTGGAAGTCTTGCGCCGGCTCAGCCCCGGCGAACGGGTGGCTTTCGTGTTGCACGATGTGTTCGGGGTGTCCTTCGACGCGATCGCCGAAACCGTGGGCCGCCCCGTTGGCACCTGCCGTCAGCTGGCCCGGCGCGCACGTGCGAAATTCACTATGGCACAACCGAAGTTGACCGAAGTAGCATCGGCCGAGCACCAGTTGGTTACCGAGAAATTCATTACCGCATGCGCGAATGGCGACATCGCCTCATTGACCGCGGTCCTGGATCCGACGGTGTGGGGCGTCGGGACGATTCTGGCCGAACCGGCCCCGCCCCCTCAGGTCAACCGTGGGCCGCACGATGTGGCCACCAATCTGCTGCAATATCTGGGACCTGGGGTGACGCTGGTCAGCGGGCCCGCCGGGCAGCCGGTGGTGCTGGCTTTCGCCGACCGCCGGCTCTTCGCTGCCATTGTGTTGTCAATCCGCGGGCGCCTCGTGACCAAGATCGAGGCCATCGCCGATCCTTTAGCGCGGGCAGGGGCTTCCGGGGCCCTGCCGAACGGCCCCGCTTAGCTCTTGTGGTCACCGGGCCGTCGGTCCCGCCCACGCTCGGGCTGCGCCGCGAAATACCCGGTGATCGTCGCCGTGACCTCGAGAAACTTGCGCCGTGTCGCCAGGGCCATTTCGTTGCTCACATCGACAACGCCGCCGGGCCGTAGATGGGGATCGAAGGGCACCTGGACCACCGGCCGTCCGCGATCGACAAACTCGCGAGCCAGCAGCGCCCGGGTGCGTTTGTCGGCGTGCCCGTCCGAATCGTTGAGCACCACGATGCTGCTTTGCAACAACCGCGTCAGGCCGCGATCTGACAGCCACTCCATGGTCCTGGCCGCAGCGGAGGCTCCGTCCGCCCACGGCGAGGACACCACGATCAGCGCATCCAGATCGCGCAGGACTTCCTGGGTAACCGGTGCGTCCATCGTCGAGCCACAGTCGATCACCGAGATCGCGAAATGGCGATCCAGCCGCAATGCGGCCTCCCGGTAGATCGCTGGATCCAGGACCCGGCGTGGACCGACCGCCGGCTCGCCCGCGAGCACATGCAGGCCGGCGGAGTTACGGCCCAGCCGCGCAATCACATCGGTGAAGGACACCAGGTTCTTGTCAGCCGTCAGTTCCCAGAACGAGCCAGTCGCCTGCGGGTCGATCCTGCTACTCAGTCGGCCGAATGCGGTGTCGGCGTCGATCGCCACGATGCGGTCTTGCTTACGGAGTTCGGCGAAGATCGAACCGACAGTGGCTGCCACCGACGTTTTTCCCACGCCACCCTTGCCCAGCACGCCGACCTTGTGGTTGCCATGCAGAACGGTCTGTATGGCCGCCTCGAACTGGGCGTCCTGGCGTTGCGCGGCCGAGGGACCCGGAATGACGAGCCCGAAGGTCAACAGCCCAACGATGCGCCGCCAGCCGCGGTCGGCGGCCTGCGCCGGGAGCGCGGGTGCCGCTGCGGCGCCGCCCCAGTTGCCCGGCGGCACCGCGGTTCGCGGCGCGGCAGGAGGAGGCGCCGGCCGGCGCGGCGGGGCAGGCCGAGCGGCCAATTGCTGGCGTGGCGGTGCCGGAGCGGCCGGTTGCTGGCGTGGCGGGGCAGGAGGTGGAGGAAGTGGAGCCCCCGGCGAGGGCGGGGCACTGGGTGGCGCGGGTTGCACCCGGTCCCGCAGAAATTCGTCGCGCTCGTTCATGGGCTCCTCAGGGCCAGACCAGTATCAGTCCAGTATCGGACACGTGCCGCTTTTAGAGTCTTATTAGTATCGTGCAAACTTAGTGAGGCTAAACCACATCGCCGCCGCGATGTCTTCGGCGGTGCGGTCGGCGCGCGTGGCGAGCATTGCTGCCTCGCTTTATCGCGGCCCATGTTGCCGGTGTGACGGTGGTCGACGACTCCGGGGATGCCGGCGGCGGGCCTTGGACTGCGATCGCAGCAAACATGCTTAAGCGGGCGTGCGGTCGGCCGGGAAACAGGGATCCAGGCCGTCGCGGGTAAACTGCCGACGGCAAAACGGGCCACGCTGGTGCGGTCCGTTTCTGGCGGCTGTGCAGGTACATGCGCACGGCAGGCAGGTTAGTATTAGGGAAGTTGGCATGTCAGGCGGTTTTTGTCATATCGTTTTACGACTTGTCGAGACCGGCTCCACGCCCACCGTTCAGCGCTGCACGGACGAATCCCTAACTTGATCATCTCCACCTGGGGTAGAGCCTATCGACAAGACCGAAGGGGCCCAGCCCGCAACCTCCGGGTGCGGTCCAGTCGGAGCCGCTTACATGTCGCGCAGAATTTTGTTGTGAAGGGTCAGGTAGGTATGACGCCCAAGCGCGTCGGGCTTTATAACCCCGCGTTCGAGCACGATTCGTGCGGGGTGGCGATGGTCGTTGACATGCACGGCCGGCGTAGCCGCGACATTGTGGACAAAGCGATCACGGCGCTGCTCAATCTCGAGCATCGCGGTGCTCAAGGAGCTGAGCCGCGCAGTGGTGACGGCGCAGGCATCCTGATTCAGGTCCCGGACGGATTCCTTCGGGAAGTCGTGGATTTTGAGCTGCCCGCCCCGGGCAGTTACGCAACAGGTATCGCGTTTTTGCCGCAGTCGTCCAGAGACGCCGCGACTGCCTGCGCCGCGGTGGAAAAGATCGCCGAATCCGAGGGCCTGCAGGTGCTGGGTTGGCGGAATGTGCCCACCGACGATTCATCGCTGGGCGCGCTGTCCCGCGACGCGATGCCCACCTTTCGCCAACTGTTCTTGGCCGGGGCGTCCGGCATCACCCTGGAACGGCGCTGCTACGTGGTTCGCAAGCGCGCCGAGCACGAGCTCGGTACCAAAGGTCCGGGCCAGGATGGGCCGGGCCGGGAGACCGTGTACTTCCCAAGCCTTTCGGGCCTGACGTTCGTCTACAAGGGCATGCTGACCACCCCGCAGCTCAAGGCGTTCTACCTCGATCTGCAAGACGCACGGCTGACCAGTGCGCTGGGGATCGTGCACTCGCGGTTCTCCACCAACACCTTCCCGTCCTGGCCGTTGGCACATCCATTCCGTCGTATCGCCCACAACGGCGAAATCAACACCGTCACCGGCAACGAGAACTGGATGCGAGCCCGCGAGGCGTTGATCAAGACCGACGTCTTCGGATCGCAAGACGACGTCGAGAAGCTGTTTCCGATCTGTACCCCGGGTGCCTCCGACACCGCGCGCTTCGACGAGGTGCTCGAACTGCTGCATCTGGGCGGGCGCAGCCTGGCCCACTCGGTGCTGATGATGATCCCCGAGGCCTGGGAACGCAATGAGAGTATGGACGGGCGTAGACGGGCCTTTTATCAGTATCACGCCTCTTTGATGGAGCCGTGGGACGGCCCGGCGTCGATGACGTTCACCGACGGCATCATCGTGGGCGCCGTGCTCGACCGCAACGGCTTACGGCCGTCGCGGATCTGGGTCACCGAGGACGGCTTGGTGGTGATGGCTTCCGAGGCCGGGGTGCTGGACCTGGACCCGTCGAAGGTGGTCCGCCGGATGCGCCTGCAGCCGGGCCGGATGTTTTTGGTGGACACCGAGCAGGGTCGCATAGTGGCCGACGAGGAGATCAAGGCGCAGCTGGCGGCCGCGCACCCTTACCAAGAATGGCTCGACAGGGGAATGGTTCTGCTCGACGACTTGCCGCAGGGCAACTACGTGCGGATGCCGCATCATCGACTTGTCATGCGGCAGCTGGCTTTCGGCTACACCTACGAAGAGCTCAACATCCTGGTGTCACCGATGGTCCGCACCGGCGCTGAGCCGATCGGGTCGATGGGAACCGACACCCCCGTCGCGGTGTTGTCGCAGCGTCCGCGGATGTTGTACGACTACTTCCATCAACTCTTCGCCCAGGTGACCAACCCGCCGTTGGACGCCATCCGCGAGGAGGTGGTGACCAGCCTGCAGGGCGTCACGGGTGGGGAGGGCGACCTGCTCTCCCCGAGCGAGAGTTCCTGTCACCAGATCAGGCTGTTACAACCGATTCTGCGTAACCACGAGCTGGCCAAGCTGATCAATCTCGACCCCGATGATGAGGTGAACGGGCGCCCACACGGCATGCGGTCCAAGGTGATTCGCTGTCTGTACGCCGTCACCGAGGGGGGCGCCGGACTCGCGACAGCACTGGACGAGGTGCGCGCCGAGGCGTCGGCGGCCATCGCCGACGGGGCGCGGGTGATTATCTTGTCCGACCGCGGATCCAACGAGCAGATGGCCCCGATACCGTCGCTGCTCGCCGTTGCGGCGGTGCACCACCATCTGGTGCGGGACCGGACGCGCACCCATGTGGGTCTGGTGGTCGAATCCGGTGATGCCCGCGAGGTGCACCACATGGCGATGTTGGTCGGTTGCGGCGCGGCAGCGGTCAACCCGTACCTGGTGTTCGAGTCGATCGAGGACATGCTCGACCGAGGTTTTTTCGAGGGCGTCACCGAGGGTATCGATCGCGAGACGGCGTTGAACAACTACGTCAAGGCTGCCGGCAAGGGCGTCCTGAAGGTGATGTCCAAGATGGGCATCTCCACGTTGGCCTCCTACACCGGTGCGCAACTGTTCCAGGCGGTCGGCATCTCTCAGGACGTGCTCGACGAGCACTTCACCGGGCTCAGCTGCCCAACCGGCGGGATCACCCTGGATGACATCGCCGCCGACGTGGCCGCCCGCCACAGGCTGGCCTACCTGGACCGGCCGGACGAACGCGCGCATCGCGAACTCGAGGTGGGTGGGGACTACCAATGGCGCCGGGAGGGCGAGTATCACCTCTTCAACCCCGAGACGGTCTTCAAGCTGCAGCACGCCACCCGCACCGGGCAATACAAGATCTTCAAGGAGTACACCCGTCTCGTCGACGACCAGAGCGAGCGGATGGCATCGCTGCGCGGCCTGCTCAAGTTCCGTTCGGGTGTGCGGCCGCCGGTTCCGCTGGACGAGGTTGAGCCCGCCAGCGAACTCGTCAAACGCTTCTCGACGGGAGCCATGAGCTACGGCTCGATCTCCGCGGAGGCCCACGAGACGCTGGCCATTGCGATGAACCGCCTGGGCGGCCGATCAAACAGCGGTGAAGGCGGCGAAAACGTCAAGCGTTTTGACCGCGATCCCAACGGGGATTGGCGCCGCAGCGCGATCAAGCAGGTCGCCTCGGCCCGATTCGGGGTCACCTCGCACTACCTGACCAACTGCTCTGACATCCAGATCAAGATGGCCCAGGGTGCGAAACCCGGCGAGGGCGGCCAACTTCCGGGACACAAGGTGTACCCGTGGGTTGCCGAAGTGCGGCACTCCACGCCCGGCGTCGGATTGATCTCGCCGCCGCCGCACCACGACATCTACTCCATCGAGGATTTGGCGCAGCTGATCCACGATCTGAAGAACGCCAACCCATCCGCCCGGGTGCATGTCAAGCTGGTCTCCGAAAACGGGGTGGGGACGGTTGCGGCCGGAGTCTCTAAAGCGCACGCCGATGTGGTCCTGATCTCGGGACACGATGGCGGCACCGGCGCAACCCCACTGACCTCGATGAAGCACGCTGGTGCGCCCTGGGAGTTGGGTCTGGCCGAGACGCAGCAGACGTTGCTGCTCAACGGGTTACGGGACCGCATCGTGGTTCAGGTGGACGGCCAGCTCAAAACTGGACGCGACGTGATGATCGGCGCGCTGCTCGGGGCCGAGGAATTCGGCTTCGCGACCGCCCCGTTGGTGGTTTCCGGCTGCATCATGATGCGGGTGTGCCATCTGGACACCTGCCCGGTCGGCGTGGCCACCCAGAACCCCGTGCTGCGGGAACGCTTCGCCGGCAAGCCCGAGTTCGTCGAGAACTTCTTCATGTTCATCGCCGAAGAAGTCCGGGAATACATGGCACAGTTGGGCTTCCGCACTTTCAACGAAGCCGTCGGCCAGGCGGGAGCGCTGGACACCACGCTGGCGCGCGCGCATTGGAAGGCGCACCGGCTGGACCTGACACCAGTCCTGCACGAGCCGGAGTCGGCGTTTATGAACCAGGACCTGTACTGCAGCTCCCGCCAGGATCACGGCCTGGACAAAGCGCTCGATCAGCAGTTGATCGTGATGAGCCGTGAGGCGTTAGATGCCGGTTCACCCGTCCGTTTTTCTACGACCATCAGTAACGTCAACCGCACGGTAGGTACCATGCTCGGCCACGAGTTGACGAAAGCCTATGGTGGTCAAGGATTACCGGACGGAACCATTGATATCACCTTTGACGGCTCGGCGGGCAACAGCTTCGGCGCCTTTGTGCCCAAGGGTATTACGCTGCGCATCTACGGCGACGCCAACGACTACGTCGGCAAGGGCCTGTCCGGTGGCCGGATCGTGGTGCGGCCGTCGGACAATGTGCCGCCGGACTACGTTGCCGAGGAGAACATCATCGGCGGCAACGTCATCCTGTTCGGCGCCACCAGCGGGGAGGTATTCTTGCGCGGCGTAGTCGGCGAACGATTCGCGGTCCGGAACTCCGGAGCGCACGCCGTGGTCGAGGGTGTCGGTGATCACGGATGCGAGTACATGACCGGCGGCAAGGTGGTCATCCTCGGCAGCACCGGCCGTAACTTCGCGGCCGGCATGTCCGGGGGTGTGGCCTATGTCTACGACCCCGACGGCGAACTGCCGTCGAACCTCAACGGTGAGATGGTCGAACTCGAGGCCCTTGACCCCGATGATATCGAGTTCCTGCACGACATCACCCAGGCGCACGTCGATGCGACCGATTCCGCTGTCGGCCAGCGGATTCTGGCCGACTGGCCGGGACAGCAGCGGCATTTCGCCAAGGTGATGCCGCGGGATTACAAGCTGGTACTGCAGGCCATCGCGCAAGCAGAACGTGACGGCCTGGATGTCGGCAAGGCGATCATGGCGGCCGCACATGGCTGATCCGAGCGGCTTCCTGAAATACACGCATCGGGAATTGCCGCAGCGTCGACCTGTCTCGCTGCGGCTGCGCGACTGGCACGAGGTCTACGAGGAATTCGACAACGAGACCTTGCGGGAGCAAGCGACTCGCTGCATGGACTGCGGTATTCCGTTCTGTCACAATGGATGTCCACTCGGCAACCTGATCCCGGAGTGGAATGACCTGGTGCGCAGGGGCCGTTGGCGCGACGCGATCGAACGGCTGCACGCCACCAACAATTTCCCCGACTTCACCGGCCGTCTGTGTCCGGCGCCCTGTGAACCGGCGTGTGTGCTCGGCATCAACCAGGATCCGGTGACGATCAAACAGATCGAGCTGGAGATCATCGACAAGGCTTTCGATGAAGGCTTCGTGCAGCCGCTTCCCCCGGAGAAGCTGACCGGAAAGACTGTCGCCGTGGTGGGTTCGGGCCCGGCAGGTCTGGCCGCCGCGCAGCAACTAACCCGCGCCGGCCACAACGTGGTCGTCTTTGAACGGGCAGATCGCATCGGCGGGTTGCTGCGGTACGGCATCCCGGAATTCAAGATGGAGAAGCGAGTCCTCGACCGGCGCCTAGAGCAAATGCGAGCTGAGGGAACCGAATTCCGGCCCAGCGTCAACGTCGGAGTCGACATCACCGCCGAGCAGCTGCGTGCCGACTTCGACGCGGTGGTGTTGGCCGGCGGCGCCACCGACTGGCGCGATCTGCCCATTCCGGGTCGGGATTTGGACGGCATCCACCAGGCGATGGAGTTCCTGCCCTGGTCCAACCGGGTCCAGGAGGGCGACGACGTCCTGGGCGCCGACGGTGAGCCACCGATCACCGCCAAAGGCAAGAAGGTTGTGATCATCGGCGGCGGCGACACCGGGGCCGACTGCCTGGGCACCGTGCACCGACAAGGCGCGGCCCATGTGCACCAGTTCGAGATCATGCCGCGTCCGCCGGACTCCCGCGCCGAATCCACTCCGTGGCCCACTTACCCGCTGATGTATCGGGTGTCGTCGGCGCATGAAGAAGGTGGCGAGCGGGTGTTCGCGGTCAACACCGAGGCGTTCGTCGGAAAAGACGGTCACGTGAGCGCGCTCAAGGTGCACGAAGTGATGGTGCAGGACGGCAAGTTCGTCAAGATGGACGGCTCCGATTTCGAGCTCGAGGCCGATCTGGTGCTGCTGGCGATGGGATTCGTCGGCCCGGAGAAGCAGGGCCTGCTCACCGACCTCGGAGTCAAGCTGACCGACCGCGGCAACGTCGCCCGCGGCGCCGATTTCGACACCTCGGTCCCGGGAGTTTTCGTTGCCGGAGACATGGGTCGTGGGCAGTCGTTGATCGTGTGGGCGATTGCCGAGGGCAGGGCTGCTGCCGCGGGCGCGGACCGGTATCTGATGGGGTCAACCGCATTGCCGGCGCCCATCAAGCCGACAGCCGCGCCGCTCCAGTAGTCCCACCAGTCACACCAGAAACACGGTTGGAATTGCTCGGCGTGCCTCCTTTCGTTTGCCAGACGACGGGTGTCTAATGACCCGTTGTGGGCCCCGTTACATAGCAGCCGCAACGGGGTCCCGGTTGAACGGACCGATCGCAGGAGTGATCACTGTGCACATCAACCCATTACCCCGGACACGGATGGCGAGAATCGCCTGGTCATGGTTTCGCTACCCGGTCAGGAGCCGCGAGTTCCCCGCCAAACACGAGCGCCTGGTAACCGCTGAAGAGTTGCTGTCATTCGGGGTGTAACCACCACCCCGTGGGTCACCGAATTCATTTGCTCAGCTATACGCCGAGTCGTTATCTAGGCGACAAGTCCTCGGCACGGTCCTCGAAACCGGATCGGTTTCATCCGTCCCACAATCCCGAATCCCGAATCGCCTCTGCCAGCGGTTCCAGGACGCCGGGGTCGTGCGGCGGGGAGATATAGACGATACCCAGCTGTAGGCCTTCGGCGGCCAATCCGGCCGCGTTCTCGATCACCTGCCCGTAGTTGCGGTCTGGTTCCAGGCGAAGGTGCGACGACAGGGTGATCTCTTTCGGATCCCGTCCGATGTCTGCGCAATGTGAGGCCAGCACGTCGCGCTTGTGCGCGAACAGCTCGGGCGGACCACCGACGAAGTTCCAGTGCTGTGCGTACCGCGCGGTGATCCGTAAAGTGCGCTTCTCTCCGCTGCCGCCGATGCAGATTGGCGGGTGCGGGAGCTGCACACCCTTGGGCTCGTTACGGGCGCCTTTGAGCTGGTAGTACTTTCCGTCGAAGTCGGTGGTCTCCTGACTGAGCAGACCGGTCAGTACCGCACAGGCTTCCTCGAACCGGTCGAAGCGTTCCTTGATGGTGCCCAGTTCGATGCCGTAGGCGCCTGACTCCTGCTCGTTCCAGCCGGCGCCGATCCCCAGCTCGAGCCGTCCGTTGGAGATGACGTCGAGCGCAGCGGCCATATTGGCAAGCACCGCGGGGTGACGGTAGTGGATGCCGGTGACCAGGGTGCCCAGGCGCAGCCGTTTGGTGGCTTGCGCCAGCGCCGTCAGCGTCGTCCAGCCCTCCAGGCAGGGCCCGTCGCTGTCGGTGAAGATCGGGTAGAAGTGGTCGAAAGTCCATCCCGACTCGTAGACGTCGATATCGTCGGCGGCCTGCCAGACGGCCAGCATCTGTGCCCAGGTGGTGTCTTGCGGTGAGGTTTTGAACGCGAATCGCATTAGCCCGACGGTAGTCTAGGTTTCAGCGGCGTGGCGGCCAGGATTCTTACGGCGCGTCTACCCGCGGGTGAACGATGGGTTTCTCAGCCCCGATCTTTCTGCTCGCACTCGTTCTCGGAGTCGGGAGCTACCGGTGGGAAGCGGCGAGGGCCATTGCTGCTCGGGCGAGATCCCGCCGGCTGTGCCGGTGCCATCCTCCTATGCGAACCGCCATCTTTTCGCCCCGTCAGTGGCTTGGCGGAGGCGCTTTAATGCGAATTGAAATCGTTAATAGGTTTGACGGTGGCTGGGTGGTCGCCGCCGACGACCTTAACAACGCGCTGAGTGAAACTTCGGCACGCACACCGGCCACTGACCCCACGGCGAAAGACACCTCCGGCCAAGACGGCTGCTGCCCGATCGGCGGTCGTACCCCGAGGGCTTGAGTCCCTGACCAGGGCGGGGATAGGCCGGGCGGTGCCGACGCTGCGACCAGAACAGTACCCGCGCAGGCCTTTTCGGAGCCAGCAGCTGACCCCGGTGGGCGGAGACCAGACGCTCCCGTGGGTCGCGCCGCGCCCGCAGCTGCGGAATCGACACCGACGTTTGGTGCTCGCCGGTATCGAGTCGTGTGGTCGCCCCACCCGGTCGCGGCCCAGCATTCATCGTCGCATTCTCACTTAACACTGCTATTAAACATGGTAGATTAACGCTGTTAATAAAAACGGTCGACTTTGCCACCGTTCCCCGTTGCCCCGGAGTTGTACACTCTAATTCGGGTGTGAACGGACTATGTCGAGATTGCTCGCCACTTCCTGGAGCAAACCACCAACATTTCGATTGTCGCCACCGCTGTTACCTCGTCGAGCAGTTCGACGAGGTAACTGGCGTCGGTGCGGGGCCGGCGATTTGCTGAGCCACCCGCACGCGCGAACGCCGCCGCGGCACATTCGATGTTGCCAGTCACTAGCTGGGCGAACTCAGCCGCGGAGGATTCGAGGAGGGCATTCCCGGTGAAAAAGTTTGCCGAGGCCGCCCGTCTGTCCGTGTACCGCGTCCATCGGAGCCGCGGCGGGCGGCGCCAGGGAGGCGCTGGACGCCGATCATCCAGCAATGTCCTGGGGACCCTGCGGTGTGGCGCGGCACACTGAAGCCATGGATCCGGTAATCGCGCTGCGGCAGATCGCCTACTACAAAGACCGGAGCCGCCAAGACCCCAGACGCGTCATGGCGTACCGCAAGGCCGCCGACGTCATCGAGGGCCTTGACGACGCCGTGCGGGAGCGCCACGGCCAAGCCGGCAGCTGGCAATCCCTGCCAGGCATCGGACCCAAAACCGCGAAGGTCATCGCCCAGGCATGGTCCGGTCGCGAGCCCGACCTCCTGGTCGAATTACGTTCTACGGCAACCGATCTTGGTGGCGGGGAAGTCCGCGCTGCGCTGCGCGGCGATCTGCATCTGCATTCGAACTGGTCGGACGGGTCGGCTCCGATCGAGGAGATGATGGCCACCGCGTCAGCGCTCGGCCATGAGTACTGTGCGCTGACCGACCACTCGCCGCGGCTCACGATCGCCAACGGTCTGTCGCCGGAACGGTTGCGAAAACAGCTCGACGTGATCGACGGGTTGCGCGACAAGTTCTCGCCGATGCGCATTCTCACCGGGATTGAGGTCGATATCCTCGACGACGGCAGCCTGGACCAGGAGCCCGAACTGCTGCAACGCCTCGACGTCGTCGTGGCCAGCGTGCATTCGAAGCTCTCGATGGACTCTGCCGCGATGACCCGCCGCATGGTGCGCGCCGTCTGCAACACCAACGCTGACGTACTGGGCCACTGCACCGGCCGGCTGGTCGCCGGTGACCGCGGCATCCGGCCCGAATCGAAGTTCGACCCCGAGGCGGTGTTCACGGCTTGCCGAGATCACGGCACCGCGGTGGAAATCAACTCCCGTCCTGAGCGCCGCGACCCACCGACCCGGCTGTTGAACCTGGCACTGGGCATCGGCTGCGTGTTCAGCATCGACACCGATGCGCACGCACCGGGTCAGCTGGACTTTCTTGGTTACGGCGCCCAGCGCGCGTTGGATGCGGGCGTACCCGTTGACCGGATCGTCAACACCTGGCCGGCCGAGCAGCTGCTGGAGTGGACGGCTCGAACTTAACAACGCTGAGTCACTCGGGTAGGTGAGGCTTTTCGAGGCCCGGGGCGTGGCCGGTGGCACCACCGCGCGTTTGTGACCGGCGCTCAGAAGGGTGGTGGTTGTTCATCGGCGGGGGCGTCGCGGGTTCCGCAGTGGCAGGGCTCGGGCTGGTATGGCGGAGTGTGGCGTGCGGTCC
>Ga0209693_10000012_pt1 | contig 73721 bp, 69 predicted proteins | sample HubBroMetageWRM3_FD_188345 | JGI IMG/M metagenome (GOLD analysis project Ga0209693, IMG submission 188345) | Warmed soil microbial communities from the Hubbard Brook experimental Forest, New Hampshire - Hubbard Brook CCASE Soil Metagenome WRM 3... | ecosystem: Environmental > Terrestrial > Soil... | reverse complement strand
GGTCGCCTTCGCCGCCGACCCACAGTGGTGGATGTGGCTTTTGGAGAGGTGGCGGGTTGCAGACGGCTCCGTCCAGCGTGTAGAAACGGCCCGAGTAGACCGGATTGCGCTGCGTCCAGATCGCCTTGATGACCTCCAGAGCCTCACCGAGAGCAGAGACCCGATCCCCGACCGGCAAGAACGGAATTCCATACGCTTCGGATTCGTGCTGGAACCAACCGGCGCCCAGTCCGAGGTCGAGGCGGCCCTCGGATATGACGTCCAATGTGGCGGCCATCTTGGCCAGCACCGACGGATGGCGGTAAGAGTTGCACAGCACGCTGGTCCCGAGGCGGACACTTGTCGTGTCGCGGGCGAGCGCGCTCAGCGCTGTCCATGCTTCTAGTAACGGCCTCGACCCTGGCGGCGTCCTGCCCTGGTGTTGCACATCCTCGCGAATGAGGCCCCGCTCCTTGGCGTAGTCGTGGGGACTCAACGTGAGGAAGTGATCGCATAGCCAGACCGAACCGAAGCCGTAGCTTTCGGCGATGCCAGACACCCGGACCATCTCGGGATACTCTCTGATCGCCAGTCCATGGGTTACCAGTGCAAGGATCAACCCGAAATGTGGGGCATCCTGGGGGGATTGGTCGTTGTTGTGTTCGCGCAACGCACTGTCTACCTTTCTACCTTCCGCTCATACAGCCCCGCTGTCCCGGCCTTTGTCGACAAACGACGTGATTTCGACGAGTCGGAACTCTGCGTGGCGACCAAACCGCGCGCAGCGAATACACGCTAGCGCGAACAACGTTCAAAGAGAACACATTAACTTACTGTGGGCGGCGTCCCCAGGCTGCCAGAAACCCTGGCCCGAGATCGAAGAATTCGGGATTAGCCAGCAGCCGCTGTGCCTGATTGATCTCCTCGCTTCCAATCAATCTGGCATCGAGCAGGCGAGGTCGCACGGTTTCCAGGGTGAGACTCCAGAACTTCGCGATCGGGCTGCCGCCGTGCACCGTCGGCACTATCGTCGAAGCCCCGGCATCTCGGTACCCGTGGCGTTGCAGCGGCTCGGGAAAGGTGCGGGCCCACTGGTAGTCGGTGCCGGTCAGCGCAAGCACATCGATAAACGCCTGGATCGCCTTGCGAAAGGCCGGATTCCGGCTGCTGGATAGCGGAAATGATGCGCAGTCCACAACCACCAAGATGCCTTCGGGCGCCAACCACGGAACGATCCGGTCGAGGACGTGCTCGCGTTGCGCAATGTGTTCGAGGACGGTCCGGGTGTGGATGATGTCGAAGGAGCCAGCGGGAAATTCGTCGGTAACCACATCATGCTGAAGCACCCGAATACCCGTATCTGCGAGCGACGTAATCAGCCGGGGGTCGATGTCGGTGGCGGTTACCAGTGTCGGATTGCCAGTCTCGCGCGCGAGCCAACTGGCGATGGAGCCAGATCCGGTTCCGATGTCTAGACAACGAAAGCCGGGACGAAATCCGGCGGCACGAATAGCCGCAATGCTCAACGCATCGACGCTGTCCTCCAGCAAGCTGAGCCGCTCGCGTTCCCTGGGCCAGTCCTTGGTGAGCACGTATTCGCTGCGCTGGCCGGGAGCGCCATCAGTTGCTTGCAGATTCACGCTGGGCACCGTAACAGCATCAGAACGGCAGAACCACTTATTTTTCCGGGACGGCCGCTATCGATGCCGACCCGTCTCGGTTGTAGATTCGGGAGTGATCAGAACCTGTCTCAGATAGTCAGTCCGCTTTGCCCACCTCGACAAGTCGTCAGGGGGCCGATATGTCGACGGCCCCCGGTGCACCCTTGGGCTATCTGAAGCCCTTATGCATGCGTTGGCTGGCTGCTACGGGCCACCCAGGCGGAGCTGCACGATCGCGGTGTCGGTCACCGTGACACCGATCAGAGCCAGATCGTCCAACCGTTCCTGAGTCACCTGTGATGTCGCGTCCTGGACGAGGACAGCTCGGTAGTCGCGCTCTGAGGCGTCGAACAACGTTGCACGTGGGCAGTTGGGTAAGTTGCAGCCCGCTACCACGACCGTGTTGACGTTATGGTCGCGGAGGTGTTCATCGAGCCGAGTGCGGTAGAACGCACTCCACCGAGGTTTGAACGCAATGTGCTCTCGCGGACCGACCCGCTGAAATTGTCCGTCCCGCAGCAGATCTGGTTCCAGCAGCAACTTGCGGGGAAGAAGTACCGTCGGGATCTGTGAACCATCGGTGCCTGGTGCCGCGATCTGCTGTCCGGCGAGGATCTGCTGCCGGCGGGGAAGGTCGACGTCATCGTTTCCCGGCACGTAGAAGCGGACAATGTGCACGATCGGATGGCCCGCAGCACGGAACGCCGCGACCAGTTGTGCCATCCCTGCCACCTTTTCGGCCGTTCCAGAAATGGCCCATGCCCCATCTACAAAGTCTGACTGAACGTCGATCAACAACAGTGCCGAACGCTCCCACTCAGGAGCAACAAAATCCTCAGATCCCCGATTCGGCCCGGTTGCGCCGAACCTGCGGTGGGTCGCCGAGATAACCTACGTGTCGACGTCTTCGGGGTGGGTCTACGTCGCGGCCGCAGCATAAGGAAGCCTTCACGATTCGAGGGGAAGCCCATTGAGCCGTCCAAAACGTAAGCAGGACACGGCATTGCGCCCCAAACCACCAGGTCGCACATCCACTGCCCAGCCCTCGGGCGTCACATCGGCACGGGAGATTTCATGACGTCAACCACTAGTCCGGCAGTCGGTACCATCGTTTCCGCGGCAGAAGCCAAGGGAGCGAGAGTCGGGCTCAGCGCCATCCTGCCGGATGGCACGAGCATCAACCATCGCGAGAATGAAGTCTTCAAGTCAGCAAGCACGATCAAGATCGCGATCATGATCGAGCTGTTCCGCCGCGTCGAGGCCGGCGATCTTCTGCTCGATCAGCGATATGTGCTGAAGCAGGAGGACAAGGTCCCTGGCAACGGTGTGCTGCAGGAACTCCATGCCGGCATCGAATTGACGTTAAGAGATGTGGCTTACCTGATGATGAGCATCAGCGACAATCCCGCCACCAAGATTCTTATCGATCACGTCAGCATGGATGCAGTGAATGCCACCATGCGAGAGCTTGGGCTGCAGGTATCGGTGTTGGGCAGACCGATGCGCGGTCGACCCGCCAACCCCGATGAACAGGAGAACCTCGCTACACCAGCCGAGTTTGCTCGCCTGATCGCGGCGATCATGGATGGCACCGCTGCCAGCGCCGAGAGTTGCATGGCCATGCTGGAGATGCTGAAACTGCAAGCAAACGACAAGCGCATCGGTCGATTCGTGCCTGCTGATATGGAGTGGGGCAGCAAGACCGGCAGCTACGACACGGTGGTTAACGATGTCGGCTTCGTAATGACCAAAGACGGTCCGCTGATCATCTCGATCTTCTCCGAAGATGTCGCCGATGTCGTCACCGGCGAGGCAATCATCAGCGAGATCGTGCGGGAGCTCCTGATGTCGTCGCTCGACTCCTGAATCCGACATCGCGGTGTCACGGTGACCCTCACCGCCGCCGACCCGCTACCCGACGACCTCTGCGACGCGCTTGCCAAGATCGGCGGCACGGGTGCGCACTAATCTGGCCCAACTCGGGTGGAATGCAGCAGCGTGGAAGTGGGATATACAGCGGCGCCGCGCTTTTGCCAATGACATGCTCGAGCTGATCGCTGTGTTGATTCGTTGCGGTTCACACGTGTTCTAGGTGCTCGAAATGCTCGACGAGCGGGAGCGGCTCGTAGAACCGATGGAGCAGTTCGCGCCACTGCTGATAGTCGGGAGAGCCTCGGAATCCGACGGTGTGGTCTTCAAGACGATCCCATTCGACCAGCAGCAGGAACACATCTGGTCGCTCGATGCACCGAGACAGTGTCAACGACTTGAAGCCAGGCATTCGGCTGATGATCGCTTTCGCTTCGGAAAACGCCAACCGAAACTCGTCGCTCATCCCAGCGCGAACTGGTAGCAGTGCATGCTCAACGATCACCCAAACAACCTAGAGGCTGGCCTGGGTGTTGTCGGTCTCGAGGCTGAGCACGGCCCGAAGCGCGGTGTCGACGGCCCGCATGTCGGCGTGCTCAAGATGACCGGCGAGCTCCCCAAGCCGGGTCTCGGGGTCAATCACCGTCAGTTGTTCGACCATCACACGGGTCTTGGTGCCGTTGATCTCGATCTCCGGCCGAAACGATGCCGCCCGCCGACCTGTCGACGTCGGCGCGATCACCCACGTGGAAAGCGGCAGATCATCGGATTGCACCACCACCGCATAGCGCGTCCCGGCCTGCTCATGCCCGCGGACGTCCTTAGGCGCTTTCAGCCGGTAAAGGTCACCACGCACGGATGGCATCCATCTCGGCGGCCAACTCGCGCGATGCGGCGACGTCTTCGGGGTCGTTGCGCAGCGCGTCGGCCTCGGCCCGCAGCCGCGCCCGCCGCTGCGAGCGCTCGGCCTCCAGAATCGCAGTACGCGCGGCCTCCGACCGCGACTGCCCGCCGCTCATCAAAGCGGCCAGAGCCTTCTCCACCTCAGGATCAGTGCGAATCGTAAGCGTGCCCATATTACATATTGTAATACAGAACGCACGCGCCCTTGCGTGAGGCTTAGTTTTATCGTGCTACTCGACATCGTCCTCGTCTCTAGGTTCTCAATTCCAGCTGCATCTCGTGGCGGCTTGAGCAGCGGGTTTTTGGTTGTCTCACGGGGACTACACGTGGGTTTGTCTCACGAATCGCTTCATTTCCTATGAAGCACCGACGCGGTGCTCCTTGCCCAAGCCCGGGAGCAGAGCTGCTCAACCACGCTTTCGTCACGGTGACGATCCGGCAGACCAGCTCGGCGCGCTGTTGATTCACCGGTGCGCGCCGGGAGATCGCGACACTCGGCATATGCGGTTTGGGAGTGGCGGTTCTGGCGGCGGCCGCGTAACCCAGATATGTTGCCTGTCGAGTTAAGTGCCTACATGAAGGTATAGAGCGTAAATGCCGTCTTTTGTGCTGCAGGGCTTTGTTGAGGACGCGGTAAGTGGGACTTCGAATATTGCGTGGTCTGTTTGCATTCGGAACGGCCAGGGTCGCGAACTCGCATGCTTCAACGATGCCGCTTCCATGAAAATTGCGAGCGTGGGAAAGCTTTTGCTGCTCATCGAGGTCGCCCGGCAATGCGACGTCGGTGACTTGGCCGGCACCGAGGTGCTTTTCCGTGATCCGGCGCTCGTGGTAGCCGATTCCGGCATCTGGCAGCATCTTCACACCGACAGACTGCCGGTCCACGATCTTTGCGTACTGACCGCCAGCGTGAGCGACAATGTCGCGACAAACATCTTGTTGAAGCGCGTCGGGTTTCAGAGACTCAACGATCTACGCGCGGCACTTGGATTAACCAGCACGGCGCTGCTGGACTACGTCCGACAGCAACGCGGGCCCGATGATGTGTCCACATTCTCGACCGGCTCAGCCGCTGAATTGTCTTCTCTGATGAGTAAGATTGCGCGGAATAAGCTGATTTCCCAAGCAGTTTGCGAACAGCTGAGGGCGTGGCTGGCGACCGGTGTGGATCTATCAATGGTGGCGTCGGCCTTTAACTTCGATCCACTAGCACACGCAGAACCAGATCGCGGCTATTCCGTCCACAACAAGACGGGCACCGATACGGGAATCAGAGCAGATGTGGGCACGGTTTACCGCAACAGCAACCCGCTGTCCTATGCCGTTATCGCCAATTGGGAAGCCTCCGGGCCGGATCTGCGGGAAACGGTGCTTGTGACTATGAATGCGATCGGTAAACGGCTTCGCGACCTGGTTTGACAGCGCCTGCGGCCTCGGCTGTCACCGGGCTACCTCGCCGACATCATCGCCGTCATGCTTTGCCACACACAGCGGTTGATGTTCTCGACCGGGTAGCGGTGGCCCTTCTACGACGACGTTGCGGTGCTCACCCCACGAATCCTCCCAGGTCGCCCACACTCACCAACGTGACAGTGCCTGCGTATGGACGGGGCTCGGAGGCTTCCTCTGGGCCGTTGACGCGGACATCCCGCGTCACGAATGAGCACCTCTTCCCCCCGTACACCGCGGCCGCGGTAAGCAGCGAATGCCGCGTCCTGAAGCAGGGCGGACAAGGGACACCAACGGCCTGATCCCCACATCGACTCCGCCCGGACCAGTTAGGGGCGGCGCACGGCGTGTCCGGCGTTCGCGAGAAATTGGTTGACCAGCGCAACCGCGATGGCGCCCTCACCCATCGCCGCCGCGACACGTCGAGTTGCACCGCGACGCACGTCGCCAACCGCTACCTCTCACCACGCCGTTTACGACCCGCTGCCCCTTTTTGAGGTCGTCGACATCGTACAAATGCAATCTTGATTCAGCCGGATTTGAGAAAAGCAGTCAACCTCTGCGTGTCTCTCACGAACTTGGCGGATCCGCATCGCTCCGCCATCACTCGTGAGATTCCGCCACGGTTCGTGAGACCCTACAAGACGAAACACCTCACCTCGCCATGTTGGCGAAGCGCGACAAGTGCAGTTGATGCGCGACGGTGACCGTCTTGGTCGGACCGTTGCGGTGTTTGGCGAGAATGAAATCCGCCTCTCCCCCGCGCGGATCGTCACGCTCGAACGCGTCCGGCCGATGCAGCAGGATGACCATGTCCGCATCCTGCTCCAGCGATCCCGACTCACGAAGGTCGGACAGCATCGGCTTCTTGTCGGTGCGCTGCTCTGGACCGCGGTTCAGCTGGCTGATCGCAACCACCGGAACCTCGAGTTCTTTGGCCAACAACTTGAGATGACGCGAGAATTCCGACACTTCCACCTGTCGCGACTCGTGCTTCTTGCCCGACGTCATCAGCTGCATGTAGTCGATCACGATGAGCCGTAGGTCCGCTTTCTGCCGCAGCCGGCGCGCCTTGGCGCGGATCTCCATCATGGTCAGGTTGGGCGAATCGTCGATATACAGCGGCGCCTCGCTGATTTCGCTCATCCGCCGTGCCAGCCGCGTCCAGTCGTCGTCGTTCATCCGGCCCGAACGCATGTCGGCGAGCTTGATTTTCGCCTCCGCCGACAGCAGTCGCATCACGATCTCGGACTTGCTCATCTCCAGCGAGAAGATGACGCTGGCCAGACGACTCTTGATCGAACACGACCGCATGAAATCCAGGCCCAAGGTGGAATTGTGCGTCGGCACCATCCCGCGGCCCGCCAGATACAGGTGCGCGCCGTTGTCCACCTCGACACAGCGCACCGGAACGCTGGCCACTCGGCGGACCGAGGCGATTTGCAGCACCGGAGCCATCAGGGCGGCGGCGGCCCGCCGCTCGGCGTACCGAGCGGCAGGCCTTTCCACCACGATTGCGTCCAAGCCGGAACGTAATTGAGCCGACGTGCGGATGCCATCACCGGTCGGCCACTGGTGCTGGGCGTCGGCCACAATGACCGTGCCGTCAGAGAATTCGATCTCATAGCAAGGCCGGCCCAACATAACCGCGGTCGCGGCCACCACCAGCGTTGGCAACCCGTCGGCATCGAGCAACTCATCACCAACGGCGACGTCACCCATCGTCGTCCAGCCGGCCGGCGTGGGAAGCGGGGTGTCCAGTGCGAGCGCCTTACCTACACCCGGGCGCGCCGCGACGATGATCATCTGCCCCGGATGCAACCCGTTGGTCACGTCGTCGAGTTCGGTGAAGCCCGTGGGCACGCCGCGCGAGATGCCGCCGCTGGAGGCGATGGCATCGATCTCGTCCATCGTCGGCTGCAGCAGATCCTCAAGCGGAACGAAGTCTTCGGAAAGCCGGCGGTCGGTGACGTCGTAGATTTCCGCCTGCGCGCGGTCGACCACCTCGGCCACGTCGGCGCCCTCGGCACCGGCGTAGCCGTACTGCACCACCCGCGTGCCAGCCTCCACCAACCGACGCAGCAGCGCCTTCTCGGCCACGATGCCGGCGTAGTAACCCGCATTCGCAGCTGTCGGCACCGTCGAAATCAGGGTGTGCAGGTACGGCGCGCCACCGATCCGGCGCAGCATCCCCCGGCGGTCAAGTTCGGCGGCTACCGTCACCGCGTCGGCCGGCTCCCCACGCCCGTATAGGTCCAGGATCGCGTCATACACGTTCTGGTGCGCGGGGCGGTAGAAGTCACCGGGCCGCAACCGTTCCAGCACATCAGCGATGGCGTCTTTACTCAGCAGCATCCCGCCCAGCACCGACTGCTCGGCGGCTAGATCCTGCGGCGGCTGACGGCCAAAGTCCTCACTAGGCGGCGAGGCGTCCATACCAGGCGCACGATCATCAACGATCGCCACAGACTTTCACCTCCTCTGACCCACGCTCCCGAACATACATTCGACAGCCGACATCTGTATCGCCTTGCGCCGGGACGACGGTAAACGTTGCTGGCGAGTACTCCAAGGGGCGGTTGTTGATGAAGCTGTGCATCGCGTGTGCATATACATCGACACCTGTGTTGAGCGGGCTGTGGAGAACCTGTGGATCAATTAGCAGCGTCGCGATATCAGCGCAGTTAAACGCCATACAACGGCACGAATTTGATGTGGACAAGAATCTCTTCGGCGTGTCGGGTCAGGTTACTGCCCCGGGCGTGTTGGCTTTCGGTCAGATTTTCGCTGCGTTACGGGTCGGTAAAGACGTCCGCACAGCGTCACCTTGAAAATAGTTCGCCACGACGGCGACTCGTTTGCCCACACAGCAGCGTCAAAGGCACAACTGACCACGGAGACAGCCTGGCGTGGCCGCCACCGGAGTTCAGCAAACGTTGCGCTTTAGCTCTGCGCGACGACGTCGAGCGAAATCACGACGTCGATTTCGGGATGCAGGTGCATCGACACCGGGTGCGTGCCGACCGCCTTGATATGTGTTTTGGGCAACCGGACGATCCGCTTGTCCAGGTTTGGCCCGCCGGCCTTCTTGATAGCGGCAACAACGTCACCGGCGGTCACCGAGCCGAACAGCTTGCCGGAATCAGACGCCGTCTTCACCGGCAGCGAGACCGGGCCCAGCGCCTCGATCGCCGTCTTGATTTCGTTCGCGTGTCCGAGGTCGCGCACCGTCTTGGTTTCGCGGGCGCGGCGGATGTCGTCGGCCTGTTTCGCCGCGCCGCGTGAGGCGACGATCGCCAGGCCGCGCGGGAGCAGGAAATTGCGGCCGTACCCGTCCTTGACCTCGACTGTGTCGCCGACGGCACCGAGGTGGTCGACATCAGCCGTCAGAATCAGCTTCATCGTTTTCGTAGCTTTCCGTTGTACTTCAGTGGTCAACGTCGGTTATCGCGCCGCGGAAGTAAAGGGCAGCAGGGCCACCTCGCGGGCATTCTTCACCGCGATTGCGATGTCCCGTTGGTGCTGCACGCAATTGCCGGTGACACGGCGCGCGCGAATCTTGCCGCGCTCACTGATGTACGTGCGCAGCAGCGTGGTGTCCTTGTAGTCGATCGTTTGGCCCTTTTTGGCGCAGAAGACGCATTTGCGCGCTTTGATCGGCTTTTCCGGAGCCGGACGCCGCTTCGTGGAGGACTTGGCCATGTGTGTCTTTCTTTCTGTTTCTTACTGGTCTGAGTGGTCTAGAAATGTTCGGGCGTATTCGAGTCAGAAAGGCGGTTCGTCGTCGCCGCCGGCAAAGGAGCCCGAAGCGGGAGCGCTGCCCCACGGATCGTCAGCCGATCCGCCTGCGCTGCTCGGCTGCGCCGGCGGCGCCTGACGGGATCCGCTGCCTGCACCGAATCCACCACCACCACCGCCGCCGCTGCGGCTGGCCTTGTTGACCTTCGCGGTGGCGTACCGAAGTGAGGGGCCGATCTCATCGACCTCAACCTCGAAAACGGTGCGCTTCTCGCCTTCGCGAGTCTCGAAAGAACGCTGCTTGAGCCGCCCACTCACTATCACCCGTGCCCCGCGGGTCAGGCTTTCGGCCACGTTCTCGGCGGCCTCCCGCCAGATATTGCACCGTAGGAACAGCGCCTCGCCGTCTTTCCATTCCCCGGCCTGGCGGTCGTAGATCCGGGGCGTCGATGCCACGGTGAAATTCGCCACGGCGGCGCCCGACGGCGTGAACCGCAGTTCGGGGTCAGCGGTCAGGTTTCCGACAACGGTGATCGTGGTGTCACCAGCCACAATGTTCCTCCTGGTCCGCCCTGTTTCTCGCCTTGGGTAGGTCGATGGGTATAAGCATGCTCTCGCTGAGCCTACGCAACGCCGCCGACAGCGGGCCGCAGTCGTCTGCCCGCCTGTTAGTGCTTGTCGGTGCGCATCACTTTGGTGCGCAACACCGACTCGTTGAGGCTCAGCTGGCGGTCGAGCTCGGATACCGTAGCCGGCTCGGCCTTCAGGTCGATAACGACGTAGATGCCTTCGGCGTGCTTAGCGATCTCGTACGCCAGCCGGCGCCGGCCCCAGATGTCGACCTTGTCAACTTTTCCGCCGTCTTTTCGGACAACGTTCAGGAACGTCTCCAAGGACGGAGCAACGGTGCGCTCGTCGAGCGTGGGGTCAAGAATGACCATGATTTCGTATGGACGCATGGAAACCTCACCTCCTCTGGTCTGTGCGGCCACGGTCGTTCCGTGGCAGGAGCGTCGCCTGCGTCGGCAACCGTCCTAGGCTACCGGACGTGGGCCAGCCTGAGAAATCCGCGAAAATCCAGACGATCGGGCCAGAGTTTCTATTGTCGGACTTGGACATATTCGAAAGCCCTGGCCTTCGTCGCCTCGTCTGCCTTCGCCAGCGCGCCCGAATCGAATGGCGGCTGCGGGTCGTATTCGATGAGCAGCTGACTGGCCTGCGCGGCCTGTCGATCCACAAGTAGCTCAACTAGTCGCAAGGCCATGTCGATGCCGCTGGACACGCCCGCGGCGGTGATGATTCGCTGCGGTAGATGCTCGACGACACGTTCGGGTACATAGCGTGCACCCAACTCGTTGAGCAGGTCTGCGGCCCCCCAGTGCGTCGTCGCGGTGAGTCCGTCGAGCAGGCCCGCGGCGGCGAGCAACAGTGCGCCGGTGCACACCGAGGTGGTGAACCTGGTCTTCGGGTGTACCGATTGCAGCCAGGCACGGATACCTTCGTCGTGGATCAGCCGGCGAGTGCCGATCCCGCCGGGGAACACCACCACATCGGGTGCGCCGATTTCGTCGAACGTGGCATCGCAGGTGACGCCGAGCATCCCGTTCTCCGTGCGGACTTCACCCCGCCGGTGCCCGACGAACACCACGTCGATCGACGGAATGCGTTGCAGCACTTCGTAGGGCCCGACGGCGTCAAGCGCGGTGAACCGCGGGAAGAGCGGGATTGCGACCAGCATCATGCCCACCTCGGCGCGGTCGGTGATTCGGTTTCGGGCTCGGTTTCGGTCTCTGTCACAGGGGGTGCCGGCGCGACCGATCGCCGCAGCGCAGCGGGACGCAGCCCGTCCGGCAGCCAACCGGGCGGGGCGTCGGGGGCACGGTCGAACGGTCCCCCCACCGGATCGTCCACCCGTCCGCCCCAGCGCACCAGATCCTCGTCGGGCCGGTAGATCTGCCGGATCACCAGCGCGCACAGTGTCACGACGGCAATGTCACGCAGCAAAACCGTGGTGGTGAAAAACTGCTGCGGAAGCGAGCGGTTCGGATTGCCGTAGAGGTCATACATCCGCGGCACCCATACCAACGCGTCAATCGTCATCCACGCCAGCAGTATCCGGCGGTGCGGCAAGGCGAGCACTGCCAGCGGTACCAGCCATAGCGAGAACTGGGGGCTCCACACCTTGTTGGTCAACAAGAAGGCGGCGACCACTAAAAACGCCAACTGCGCCACCCGCGGCCGCCGGCCAGCGGTGAACGCGATATACGCGATTGCCGCGCAACACACGACGAACAACACCGCCACAACGGCGTTCAGCACCACCGGCGGCTCCCAGAAGCCCAGCCTGGGATCGAAGCCGCGCCAGCCGGTGAGCGATTTCACCACGTTGTACAGCGAATCCATGTCGTCGCCGCGGCGGGTGTTGAGCCGGAAGAACTCCGACCACCCCCGCGGAAAGAGCAACAGCACCGGCAGATTCACCAACAACCAGGTCACCACCGCTGCCGCGGCCGTGCGGGCCAAAGCACCCAGGCGCCCGGTCCGGATTCCCAGCACCAGCATCGGTCCGAGGAACAACAGCGGATACAGCTTGGCCGCAGCTCCCAAACCGATCAGCACACCGGCAACCACCGGTTTGCGCCGCGCCCACGCCAGCAATCCACCCGTCGCGAAGGCCGTCGCCAGCGCGTCGAAGTTGGTGAATATCTGAAAAATCACCAGTGGAGAGGCCGCCACCAGGGCCGCATCCCACACCCGGCGGCCCGCCAGGCCGGCGGTCGCCCAGACCGTAGCCAGCCACGCCAGCGCCAGCCCGAATGCGGCGACGTCAAAGAACATCACCACCTCGGCGATCACCGGAAGTGGGGCAACCTTGCTCAGCGCGGTGTAGGTCTTGGCCAGCGCCATCGATACGTACTGATAGACCCCGGTCAACACCGGATACTCCATGTATCGCACCGCGGGCTGACCGTCGTAGCGGGTCTGCGCTGCGCCGGTGGCGTCGTTCTCGATCCAGCTCGACTTGTAGGGAAACTTGCCCTGGTTCAACAACTCCGCGCCGTAGAGCGGCACCGTGTCCGAGTAGCAGAGCTCGTAGTAGGCGCGTTGGTTATCCCAATTGGCGACCCGCTGATCGCCCGGCCCGGTACCGGTGCTCTGCAGACAGGCCGCCTTGGTCGACCAGCCGAGCGCCAGAAACACCAGCCCGATCGCAAACATCACCCGCACCGGGGTCATCAGCCGGGCACGGCCGATCAAAGCGTGCCGGCCCACCGGTCCCCCGACGGCGTCCGCGAAAGCGGCGCCCAAGAAATCGGTGCGGCTGGGGCAATCGCGGTTGTCGACGCTACGCAGATCGGCGGCCAGCGGCCGCGGCGAAATGGTGGCGCTTGGCTGCTGAGCGCCGGTCACGGTGGCGGTTGGGGGGCCGGCGGGCCGCCGGGCGGTGCTGGCGGCGGCGGCCCGGCAGTGATCGTTGTGGGTGGACCGACCGGGATGGTGATGCCCGGCGCGATTTCGACAGTGGGCTGAATGACGGTCTCCGAGGGCGGCGGCGGGGGCGGCGGGGGCGCCACCGGCACACCCGCGTAGCCGCCGATCTCGGTCGGCTTGGCGAAGGTCTCGTTGGAGGTGCCCTTCAGCGCGCCGTCCATGGTCGACTTCCAGATGTCGGAGGGCAAGCCGGAACCGTAAACCTCGGCACCCGAGGCGGTTACCAGCGGCACGTTGTCTTTCACGGTGCCAACCCACACAGCCGTCGACAGAGATGGTGTGTATCCGACCATCCAGGCGTCCTTGTTGGCTTCCTTAGTCGTCTCAGTGTCACCCAACTGCACCGTGCCGGTCTTGGCCGCCGATTCCCTCCCGCCGGCCAAGTTATGGCCACGCGAGTAACCGGCTATCGGCTCCATGGCCGCGGCGACGTTGTCCGTGACGGCCTTGTCGATGCGCTGCTCGCCGTTGTTGTTTGAAGTGCCGGCGTCGAAAAGCACTTGGCCCTCGGCATTGACAACCTTTTGCACCAAATGCGGCCGGTGATAGACGCCGGACGCGGCCAGCGTGGCGTAGGCCGAGGCCATGTCGATAGGGCGGGTTTCGTACTGGCCCAGCACAATCCCGTTGTTGGGTGGCCCGCCCTTGCCGTCCTCGGACAGCGTGTGCTCAACACCGGGAAAACTGGTCGCGATGCCGGCTTGGTGCGCGGCGTCCGCCACGGCCTGCGGTCCGTTCTTGAGTTTGAGCATCAAGCGGTAGTAGGCGGTGTTCAGCGAAAGCTTGAGCGCCTCGGCGATATTGCAGGTGCCGCAACTCTCGCCGTCGACGTTGGTGATCTTGATGCCGTCCACCGTCAGCGGGGAACTGTCAACCTGGTAGCCCAGGCCGATCCCTTGCTCGAGCGCGGCAACCAGAGCGAATACCTTGAACGACGATCCGGTCTGCAGCCCGGCCTGAGCGAAGTCAAAACCGTTGGCGTCAGGCCCCCCGTAGTAGGACCGTATCGCGCCGGTACGCGGGTCGATCGACACCACGGCGGCCCGCATGTCGGGGTCCTGCCCGTCCAGGTATTTCGATACCGCCTTCTCCGCCGCCTGTTGGGCCTTTGGATCGACCGTGGTGGTGACCTGCAGCCCCTGGGTGTTCAGCGTCTGTTCGTCGATATTGAACAGCTCCATCAGCTCTTTGGTCACCTGGCGCTCGATGAGCCCATCGGGTCCGGTGGTCTGGTTCTGGGCGCGGGCTTGATCGGGTGGCACAGTCTGTGGAAAGACCTGTGCCGCGCGATCACCCGGCGACAGGGCCTTGGTTTCCACCATCCCGTCGAGCACCCAATTCCAGCGGGCTGTGGCGCCCTTGGGATCGACAGCCGGGTCTAACGAGGACGGCCGCCGAATCAGCGCCGCCAGTAGTGCACCTTCGGAGACCGTGAGCTGCTCCACCGGCTTATCGAAATAGGCCTTGGCGGCCGCCGAAATCCCGTAGGCACCCCGGCCGAAATAGATGATGTTCAGGTAGGCCTGCAGCACATCGTCTTTGGACCACTCCCCCGACATCTTGGTGGCGATGACCAATTCCTTGGCCTTTCGCATCAGACCATTGACCCCGTGTTGTGCCGAACCGACCAGCGCGTTTTTCACATACTGCTGGGTGATCGTCGAGCCGCCCTGCAGATCGCCGTTGCCGAAGAGGTTGTTCTGCACCGCCCGCGCGAAGCCGCTGAACGAAAAACCCGGGTTCGAATAGAAGTTGCGGTCTTCTGCGGCGATTACCGCCTGACGCACGTGCACCGGCACCTGGCTGATGTTGACGTCGACCCGATTGCCTTCCGGTGGCACAATTTTGGCGATTTCCGAGCCGTCGGCGGCCAGGATTGTCGAGACCTGGTTGGTACGGATGTTGCCCGGCTTGGGAATGTCGACGATGAAGTACGCCATGGCGAAGGTCACGATGGGCAACAGAAACACCACCACCGCGGTGAGATAGGCCGCTCGTCGCGGCCATCTCCAATTCACTCGGTGGACCCAGGCCCGGTCCACCCGTGGTCCGCCGGCGCTCCCGCCGGGTCCACCGCGTCCGCCGAGCCTGTCGGGCCCCCGGGGTGGAGGTGGAGGTCCGCCGCCGGGTCGGTGGCGCCCAGCCATCGACGGGTCGCGCCGTGGGGACGTCGCCTGCCGGCCGTTTAGCGCGGCCTTGACCTCCTCGATCGGCTCCCGTGGCAGTGACGTCGACGGGGGGCCGTCCAGCGCGGCCTTGACCTCTTGGATTGGGTCGGCGCGCCGAGGCGATCGGTCGTCGACGACGGGCGGGAGGATCGTGGTCAACCGATCGTCGGGGGGAACCTGACGGCGCTGGCCGGACCCCGAATGCGCGCCCGGGCCCTCAGCATCTTGGCGGTCGTCGGGAGTCGCGTGGTTGCCGTCACGCTCAGTCTCTGGCCCGCTCGCGTAACTGGACGACTGGTCGCGACGCCCTTCGTTATGCCCCTTGTTATTCAATGGCCGTTCGGGCGCCGTTGCGCGCCGTCCGCGTACGACGGGTGCCTTTCGGCGGGCGGGCCGCGCCGAGCACATACGACTTGACCAAGTGATTCCAGCTGCAGGTTCGGCACACCTCCACCACGTGGACAGCGAACTCATCGAAGCGGGTTGCCAACAAGACCAATTCTTCGGCGGTGCGCGCCGAGCCAGATACCGCACCCAGGTGCTCGCCGAACACCCACGACACCAGCGTGAGCTGTTCCTTTCGGCAGATCGGGCACATCACCTGGCTCGGTTTCCCGTGAAACTTCGCGGCTCGCAGCAAATAAGGGTTCGCGTCACAGACCTCGGAAACCCCGGTGCGGCCCGAGTACACCGCTGCCAGCAGTGAGCGCCGCCTAAGCGCATAGTCCACTACCTGTCGCTGCAGTCGCACGGTGACCAGAGTACGTGGCCGACCGCTGCACCGGTACGCAACCGACTCTGTCGACATGCCTCGGCCGTGGCATTCGGTAACCACATTCGGCCCTGGACTCCTACGATCATTCGGTGGCGAAATGGCTGGGTGCACCTGTTACCGGCGGGGCGACAAGTGCGACCCGGGCAAGAGACATCGACCGGCAAGAAACCTGCAAGCTTCTCGACAACGCGCTCGGCGACGGCGAGCTCTCCAACGAGGAGCACCGGGAACGAGTCAGCACCGCAACCAACGCCGTGACGCTGGGCGACCTGCAGGTTCTGCTGGCCGATCTGCAGACCGACAGCAACCCGGTTCCACCGCCCACCGCCAAATCGCCACTGAAGTTCGGCGGCTGGGGCATCTTGGCCGCCGCCTTCGGCGTGTCGGTCCTACTGGGCCTCGGCATCGGTTGGGGCATCTACGGCAATACCAGCTCGCCGCTGGACTTCACCACCGATCCCGGAGCCAAGCCCGACGGGGTTGCGCCCGTCGTATTGACCCCGCCCACGCAACTGCTATCGCTTGGCGGGCTTACCGGCCTGATCGACCAGACCCGCAAAAGATTCGGGAACGCCGACGGCTACCGGCTGGTGATCTACCCCACTTACGCCGTGCTCGACCGCCCGGATCCCAACGATGGGCGTCGGGTGCTGACCTACGACTATCGCGGCGGATGGGACGATCCGACCAACTCGGCCAAAGGCGCTGCCGACGGAGCGGTCCCGGTTGACATGAGCAAGTTCGACCCAACGGCGGCCGTGGGCATCCTGCGCGGTGCCCCGGAAACCCTTCACATGAAGCAGACCGATGTCAAAACCACGTACCTGATCATCGAGCCGGCCACCGACCCCACCACGCCCGGGGCATTGTCGCTGGCGGTGTATGTCTCCAGCGACTACGGCGGTGGCTCCATCGTCTTCGCAGGTGACGGCACCATCAAACGGGTGAATCTGCCCTCGTAGCGCCCTGTCCCTGGCCGGTTTCACTGCGACTGATGGCGCACCAACAGCAGGTTGTGTTGTGTCTAATATATCGAACCGATACAATGGCACGACGCGTCGAACCATCGTAACTAACCAGGCGAAGGGGGTGAATCGATGCTGGAGCTCGCCATCCTGGGTCTCCTGATCGAATCGCCTATGCACGGTTATGAGTTGCGCAAACGCCTGACCGGCCTACTCGGCGCGTTCCGGGCACTTTCCTATGGTTCGCTCTACCCCGCGCTACGGCGCATGCAGTCCGAGGGATTGATTGCCGAGAATGCCGCCCCCGCGGGCACCCCGGTGCGGCGTGCCCGGCGGGTCTACCAACTGACCGACGCAGGCCGCGTGCGCTTCGGCGAGCTGGTGGCCGACACCGGCCCGCATAACTACACCGACGACGGCTTCGGGGTACACCTTGCGTTCTTCAACCGCACCCCGGCCGAGGCACGGATGCGCATTCTGGAAGGCCGCCGCCGTCAGGTCGAGGAACGCCGTGAAGGTCTGCGCGAAGCGCTGGCGCGGGCCAGCAACTCGTTCGACCGCTACACGCGCCAACTGCATCAACTCGGACTCGAGTCCAGCGAGCGCGAAGTCAAGTGGCTCAACGAGCTCATCGCCGCCGAACGGGCGGCACCCGGCCGCGTCGAGCAAATGTGAACCCCGGCACCAACCCAGCACCAAACGAACACCCACGCACGCAGACAGAAGTTATGAGGTTAGGAGAACGCCCTATGAATGAGCACAGGCCGTTTGGGGCGCCAGAGGCGCAGACCGATGTACGAGTCGCCATCATCGGCGTCGGCAACTGCGCGTCCTCGCTGGTGCAGGGCGTCGAGTACTACCACAACGCCGACGAGACGGCATCGGTGCCCGGCCTGATGCACGTGAGGTTCGGCCCGTATCACGTCCGCGATGTCAAGTTCGTGGCGGCGTTCGACGTGGACGCCAAGAAGGTCGGCTTCGATCTGTCGGACGCGATCTTCGCCTCGGAGAACAACACGATCAAGATCGCCGACGTGGCACCCACCAATGTGGTGGTGCAGCGCGGCCCCACCCTCGATGGCATCGGCAAGTACTACGCCGACACCATCGAGCTGTCGGATGCCGAGCCGGTCGACGTGGTCCAGGTGCTCAAAGACGCCAAGGTCGACGTGCTGGTCTCCTACCTGCCGGTGGGGTCGGAAGAGGCCGACAAGTTCTACGCTCAGTGCGCCATCGACGCCGGCGTGGCGTTCGTGAACGCGCTGCCGGTATTCATCGCCTCCGACCCGGTGTGGGCCAAGAAGTTCGCCGACGCCGGCGTGCCGATCGTCGGTGACGACATCAAGAGCCAGGTCGGTGCGACGATCACGCACCGGGTGATGGCCAAGCTGTTCGAGGACCGCGGCGTGCAGCTGGACCGCACCATGCAGCTCAACGTGGGCGGCAACATGGACTTCCTCAACATGCTCGAGCGCGAGCGACTGGAATCCAAGAAGATCTCCAAGACCCAGGCCGTCACATCCAACCTGCAGCGCGAGTTCAAGACCAAAGACGTCCACATCGGTCCGTCCGACCACGTCGGCTGGCTCGATGACCGCAAGTGGGCCTACGTGCGGCTGGAAGGCCGTGCCTTCGGCGATGTGCCGTTGAACCTGGAGTACAAGCTCGAGGTGTGGGACTCGCCGAACTCGGCGGGCGTCATCATCGACGCGGTGCGGGCGGCCAAGGTCGCCAAAGACCGCGGGATCGGCGGACCGGTGGTCGCGGCGTCGGCCTATCTGATGAAGAGCCCCCCCAAGCAGCTGGCCGACGATGTGGCCCGTGCTCAGCTCGAAGAGTTCATCAGCGAGGGCTAGTCGTTTAATTCTTCGCCGAGTGTGTGGTGTGCAGCACCGGGTTGCTCACCACGCTGTGCAGTTGCTTAGCATTACCGGCAAAGCACAAGCGCGGGAGCACACATGCCATCGACCGAACTTCAGCCCGCTGCGTTCCTACGAACGACCCTGCCCCTTGACCTATCTCGGCTCAAAGAACTGGACAGCGGCCGGTACCACTCGATCTGGCTGCCCGATCACATGGTCAGTTTCTGGCCGGACTCGATCTGGACTCCCGAGTTCACCGATCTGGCCGACGCCTCCCCATCGCCGCACCGCCACCTCGACGGGCTGGCAGTCGCGGCCGCGGCCGCGGTGCTGACCGAGAACGTTCCGCTGGTCAGCGCCGTCGTCGACACCGTGCGCCGCCACCCCGCCCTGCTGGCCCAGACCGCGCTGACCATCGATCATCTGGCCAAAGGACGTTTCATCCTGGGCCTCGGCAGCGGCGAGAGCGAGAACACCGTGCCGTACGGGTTCGACTTCTCGCGGTCGGTCAGCCGCTTCGAAGAAGCGTTGACGGTGATCCGGCTGCTCTGGGAAAGCGACGGTCCAGTCGACTTCGACGGACAGTTCTACACACTGCGGCACGCCCGCCTGGACACCGAACCATATGACGGTCGGTTACCGCAGATCTGGATCGGCGCCAGTGGCCCGCGCATGCTCGATATCGCCGGCCGTCATGCTGATGGGTGGTGGCCGGCAGGCGCCTGGACTCCTGAGCATTACGCCGAGATGCTGTCCGCGGTGCGTGCGTCCGCGGAGCGCGGCGGCCGCGATCCAATGGCGATCACGCCGTCTTTCATTCAGGTGTGTCTGATCGGCGAGGACGAGAACGCGCTTGCCGACATCCTGCAGGCACCTCTGGTCAAGGCGTTTCTGCTGCAGGTCTCGGCAGAGACGTTGCACGGCTTCGGGTTCGAGCACCCGATGGGCGACGGTTGGCGGGGCTTTCAGGACATCGACCCGGCGGTACTCACCCGCGAAAGAATCATTGCGTTCCTGCACAACGTACGACCTGAGATGATCCTCGCCGTGGTGCCGCATGGGACGCCGAAGGAGGTCGCGAAGATCATCAAGACTTTTGTGGATGCGGGTTTGCGGGTGCCTAAGATCCTCGATTATGGCGCCATGGCCGGCCTGAAATACGCGGCGTCTTCGGCGGCGAACGTTCGCGCGGCCGAGGACGAACTGATGCAGCTTTGCGGTGATCTACGGTGACCGCGCACTTGGACGCCGCCGAAATGTTGCGCGGCGCCCAGGCCGCAACCGGATTGCACGACTACGGCGACCCCACGTTGCCGGAGCGGTTCGCAATAGCCGTCGACCACCTGAACAGTCTCGGCATGGACGCCGACGGTAGATTCCAAGCGGCGCAGGTGTGCCAGTGGTTGCTGACGTCGCGCCTGGAGTTCATCGAGGACCGCAATCGATACCCGATCGATGACGAAGTGATCGCCGCGCCGATGTTCGTCACCGGCGAACCACGTTCGGGCACAACGCTCATGCACGCGCTGATGTCTGTCGATCCACACGCGCGGGCACTGCGCTTCTGGGAAGTGATGTATCCATCGCCACCGCCGGGCGTCGCCGGCCCGGACGACGACCGACGCGAGCGGGCCGCCGCGGACTGGCGCGAGATCAACGCCAAGATGCCCAAATGGCTGCACAGCCACCCCTACAACGACATGCTGGGCGACGGCCTGCCCGAAGACGAACGCACCTGGGCGTTCGATTTCCGGGTAATGACCCCCACTGCGTGGTGGCGGGTGCCGATGCCGTCGGTGGTTGGCGGGCTGGCCACCGATCCGGTAGCACAGTACCGGCTACACAAGGCCATGCTGCAACAGTTGCAGTACAACCGGCCGCGAAAATACTGGGTGTTAAAGGGCTTTCACGGATTCCGGCTCCGAGAGATATTCGAGACATATCCTGACGCCAACCTGGTCTGGCTGCACCGGGACCCGGTACAGGTCGCCGCGTCGCGCACCATGATGATGGCCGACATCATGGACGGCATCGTCGGGCCCGTCGACCTGCACGCCGAGGCAAAGAAGCATCTCGAGATGACACGCGCCAGCATCGCCAACACGATGAGCAATCCACTGATCGACGATCCGCGCATCCTGCACATTCGCTACACAGACTTCATCGCCGATCCGGTCGCCACAGTCCAGCGCTACTACAGTTTCTGCGGTCGGCAACTGACGTCGGAAGCCGCAGCAGCGATGCGCGCTTATCTGGCCAACAATCCCGGCGACCGCTACGGCAAGTTCAGGTACTCCAGCCAACTGCTGATCGACATCGGCGAGGACCTCGATGCCCTGCACGCCGAATTCCGGCCGTTCCGTGAGCGATTCGGTGTCGTAATCGAGAACCGGTCTTGACGTGACAGGCCCACGCAAACAAGCACACAAGCGAGCCCACAAACGTCTGTCGGTGCACAACGTCACTTTCTATGGCGAGCCGCTGGCCGGCCTCGAAGCGCATTGGGCAGCGCTCGGCGTATCCCGTTTAAGCGTCCTGGATAGTCAACTGCTGGATCCCGAATTTCCAAGGCTGTTGCAGCGCGACGACTATACGGTGGAGGCCGTCTACCACCTTTTCGCCGGCGGCCGACTGACTACCGACCCGCATGCAGCGCGAGATGCACTATCGACGGTCATCGAGACCGCGGCCGGCGTAGGCGCGCGTACCGTCTACCTGCTCACCGGTGGTCGGGGTGCCCTGACTTGGGCGCAGGCCGCCGAACAGTTCTGCGCCATGGTCGCCCCCTGCGTCGAGCACGCTGGGCGGGTGGGCGTCTCGCTGGCCATCGAGAATGCCTCCAGCCTGTACGCCGACATTCATCTTGCTCATACCCTGCGGGACACCATCACGCTGGCCGAGATGGGCGGCCTGGGCATCTGCATCGACGTGTTTCACTGTTGGGCGGAGGGCGATTTGGAAGCGCTGCTGCAGCGCGCCCTGCCCCGAACCGACCTCATCCAATTAAGTGATTACGTGTTGGGTGACCGTGCGCTGCCGGCCAGGGCGGTACCCGGGGACGGAACGATTCCGCTCGAAGCCCTTGTCGCCGAGACTCTCGCCGGGGGCTACGCGCACGGCTTCGACCTGGAACTGATCGGTCCCCGAATCGACCAGGAGGGCCGGTTCGAATCCGCCCGGCGCGCATGCGATGTCGTCGGGGCAATGCTCGACAGATTGGCGATGTGACAATGGATTTCCATGGCCTTCGGTGACGCGCCCGACGACGCTGCGCTGCGATCAGCGTGGGCCGCATTCTGCGGGCAGCTGCAGCGCGCGGGCGAGCAGGCCTTCAAGGATGCCAACGCCGCCTCGGGACCGCAGCGTGTCGATGCATTCCGGTTTCTCACCCAGAACCTGGGCCAGGCCTTCGATCTGGCGCTCGAGACCCGCGACACCCACTACCCGGTGCTGCATGCTTTCTGTGGCCCGACCCGCAAGCTGGGCGGCGACTGCGCTGACTTCACCTATCAGCAAGCGTGGATCGACGGGCAGTCGACCTACCGACTTTCCGGAACCCGCGGCACCTCGCGGTTCTTCAACGTCACTGTGCAGGGCCCACGCACACCTGGGCCGGGCATCCTGCACGAGCCCTTCGGTGACGCACCGGAAGCCAACATGTTCGGCCAGCAACTCAGCACCGCCGACGACGGAGAGTTCGAGCTCTACATCGGTGGGCCCGAGCGCGGGCCGAACTGGTTGCCCACAACCCCGGGATCACGCAAACTGTTCATCCGCCAGGGATTCGACCGTTGGGACGAGCTGCCTGCCCAAATGCGCCTCGAGCGGATCGACATGGCCTCCCCCAAGCCCCTGCCCACACCTGCGGTCATGATTGAAGCGATGGAGTGGGCCGGCGATTTCGTCACTGGCCTGATGTCTGATTGGCCCGAGTTTCCGTTCACCCACGGAGGCGTCGACGCCGCCCGTCCGAACACGTTTCCCACTATTTTGAAGACCGGCGCAGACCGCAAGCGCGGACGGGCCGCCGCCAACATGTACTGGGAACTGGCCTCCGACGAGGCGCTGGTCATCGAGTTCCACGCGCATGAGGGGCTGTGGATGTTCACCAACATGGGTGTCTTCTTCAACAGCATGGACTACCTCTACCGCCCGGTGAGTTACACGCCGAGCCGCACCAAAACCGACGGCGACGGCCGGATTCGCCTCGTCATCGCACATCGTGATCCAGGTGTGCACAACTGGCTGGACACCCAGGGCTTCGAACGTGGCAACCTGACCTACCGTCACATGCTCGAGGGCGAACCCGCCGTGCTGGACACCCGGGTGGTCAAGTACGACGAGCTGCTCAGCGCGCTCCCCGCGGACACCACCATGGTGAGCACCGCGGAACGCAGCGCCGCGATGTGGGACCGGTTCCACAGCATTCGGCAACGCTATGTCTTGTAAAGATGTCCTCTGAAGTCGGACGTAGATGTCCTCTAAAGTCGGACTTTGTGACCGACATTTCCGACGACGAACTGGCCGGACTAACCGAGTTCTCGCTGCTTCCGGAAAACGCTGAGCAGGCCGGAGCTACGGGTCCGCTGCCCGACGTAGCGCGGGTCGAGGTGGACACGCCGGACGGCAGAATCAGCGCACTGCGCTGGGGTCACACGCCGCGGGTTGTTTTTCTGCATGGCGGCGGCCAGAACGCACACACGTGGGACACCGTCATCGTCGGCCTGGGCGAACCGGCGCTGGCAGTGGATCTGCCCGGCCACGGCCACTCCGGCTGGCGCGAGGACGGCGACTACTCTCCGCACCACAATGCCGACGCCTTGGCGCCGGCACTGCGCCAACACGCGTCGAGAGCCGAACTCGTGGTGGGCATGTCGCTGGGCGGACTGACTGCGATACGACTGGCCGCGGTGGCACCCGACCTGGTGCGCGAACTCGTCCTCATCGACGTCACCCCGTCGGCGTTGCAGAGGCACGCCGAACTCACCGCCGACCAGCGCGGCACGGTGGCCCTGATGGAAGGCGAGCGGGAGTTCCCCAGCTTCCAGGCCATGCTGGACCTGACGATCGCCGCGGCACCGCACCGCGAGGTGAAGGCGCTGCGCCGCGGCGTGTTCCACAACTCACGTCGGCTCGACAGCGGCAACTGGACCTGGCGCTACGACGCCATCCGCGCCGTCCCCGACTTCGGCAGTTTGTGGGACGACGTGGACGCGTTGTCGGCGCCCGTCACCCTGGTGCGAGGTGGCTCATCGGGCTTCGTCACCGACCAGGACGCGGCCGAACTCAGCAGACGAGCAACACATTTCCGCACGACACAGGTGGTTGAGAATTCGGGCCACTCGGTGCAAAGCGACCAGCCTCGCGTGCTGGTAGACCTCCTGCGCGGGGTGCTCGACGCACGCTGAGCCTCGCGGATGCGCCCGGCTACGGTGGTCATATGACTCCCGATCTCCCCGTTCGAATCGGCGTGCAACTGCAGCCGCAGCAGGCCCCGCATTACAGCAATATCCGCGACGCCGTTCGCCGCTGCGAAGACCTCGGTGTCGACATCGCGTTCACCTGGGATCACTTCTTTCCGCTCTACGGTGATCCTGACGGCCCACACTTCGAATGCTGGACCGTTCTCGCGGCCTGGGCCGAGCAGACATCGCGTATCGAGATCGGCGCCCTGGTGACGTGCAACTCCTACCGCAATCCTGAACTGCTGGCCGACATGGCCCGTACCGTCGACCACATCTCTGACGGCCGGCTCATCCTGGGGATCGGATCAGGCTGGAAGGAAAGGGACTACGACGAGTACGGCTACGAATTCGGCACCGCCGGTGGCCGTCTCGACGATCTGGCGGCCGCACTGCCCCGCATCAAGTCACGGCTGGCCAAGCTCAACCCGGCACCCACCCGTGACATCCCGGTGCTGATCGGGGGTAAGGGACCGCGCAAGACCCTGCGATTGGTCGCCGAACACGGCAACATCTGGCACGGCTTCACCACCGTCGAGACCTACCCGGCCGCGGCGGCCATTCTGGACGACCACTGCGCCGCGGTCGGGAGGGATCCGGCCACTGTCGAGCGGTCGGCCGGGGTGGAGGACAACAGCGGTGTGCGCCGAGGTGAAGGTACCGCTGGGCTGATCGCCAACGCAACGGGCTTGACGGCCCTCGGCGTGACGCTGCTGACCGTCGGGTGCAACGGTCCGGACTACGACCTGACCGCCGCGGAAGCGCTGTGCAGGTGGCGCGATAGTCTTTAGGCCGGTCGGCTCGCATTTGCCTCGGCTTCATCCGCCGAACACCTGGATGCAGGCGCTTGGTCATGAGAAGCTTTTCCTGCGCCGATAGCCGGAGCGGTGCTGAAAGAGTGTGATGCCGAAGAGATACGGGCTCAAAGAGAAAGACCAGGTTGTATCGCACATCCTCAACCTGGTGCTGACCGGGAAGCTACGCAGCGGCGACCGTGTCGACCGCAACGAGATCGCGCAAGGCCTGGGGGTTAGTCGCGTCCCCATTCAAGAGGCGCTGGTCCAACTCGAACACGACGGCATCGTATCGACCCGCTACCACCGGGGCGCGTTCGTCGAGCGGTTCGACGAAGCCACCGTGCTCGAGCATTACGAACTCGACGGGCTGCTCAACGGCATTGCCTCGGCGCGCGCAGCCACCAACCCCACGCCGCGGATCTTGGGGCAACTCGACACACTCATGCGCTCGCTGCGCGCCACGAAGGAATCGCGGGCCGCTGAGATCGCTGCAGAGTACCGGCGCACCGTCAACGACGAGTACGCGGGACCGCGGCTGCACGCCACAATCCGCGCCTCCCAAAACCTCATCCCCCGCGTCTTCTGGATGACCCACAAGGCCGGCCGCGACGAAATGCTGCCGTCCTACGAAGACGAGACCTCCGCCATCCACCGCCGTGACCCGGAAGCCGCACGGGCTGCTTGCGTCTCCCGCTCCCACCTGATGGCCCAAACCATGGTGGCCGAACTGGTTCGACGCAGAGTATTCGCCGCGCCCGGCCCCGTTGGTCACGTTGATCCCGGCCGTCTTGGGGTACTTGCCGGGGCCGATGCGGTACGCAGCGGGCCGCCGCTCGCGCTCTGAGCGCACCGAGCCGCGGATCGCTCGATACGGTGGCCGTGATGAGCTTGGACCAGAGCCCGCACGCGAAGCGCGGCGCAAAGTTGTTCGGATTAGCCGCGACAATCCTGATTGTGTGTGGCCTGACGCTGGCGGCGCCCGCACTTGCCGACCGGAACCAATGCGAACCGGCCGGGTTGGACAGCGCGAGGGTGTTGCCAGAGAACCTCACCATCGGCGCCGCGACCGGCCACGACGACGCCACGACAGCCGCGGTCGAGCCGCTGAGCTCGGTGAACGTCGGCGCATTGGGACTCGACACGCCCGGTGTGTTGACCGTCGGCACGCTGTCGGATGCGCCGCCGAACATCTGTGTCAATCCCACCGGACAATTCAGTGGCTTCGACAACCAGCTGCTGCTTGCCATCGCCGGCAAGCTGGGCCTGCAAGTCAGCTTCGCCGCGACGGACTTCTCCGGGCTACTCGCCCAGGTGGCGTCGCGGCGCTTCGACGTCGGCTCAGCCGCGGTGAAAGCCACCGAGAAACGGCGTCGCACCGTCGCGTTCACCAACGGCTACAACTTCGGCTACTACTCGCTCGTGGTGCCCCCCGGCTCGGCGATCAAGACATTCAGTGATCTCGCCGACGGCCAGCGCATTGGTGTGGTCCAGGGCACCGTCGAGGAGTCGTATGTCGTGGACACCTTGCACCTGCAACCGGTGAAGTATCCGGGCTTCGCCATGGTGTACGCCAGCCTCAAGACCCGTCAGATCGACGCGTGGGTGGCGCCGGCAACGCTGGCAGCCACCACGATCCGTCCGGGGGACCCGGTGGCGATCGTCGCGAACTTCTTCAACCCGGGGATGTTCTTGGCGTACGCGGTCGCCAAAGACAACCAGCCGCTGGTCGATGCGCTGAACACCGGGCTGGATGCAGTTATCGCCGACGGCACCTGGGCGAAACTGTATTGCCAGTGGGTTCCGCGCAACCTGCCGCCGGGATGGAAACCCGGGTCGAAAGCAGCCGCCGCCCCGACACTGCCAGACTTCGCCGCGATCGCCGCGAGCCGGCCCCCCGTGCCGGTCGGCCCGGCCACGCCGAAGTCCACTCTGGCCCAGTTGCGCGAATCGTTCTTCGATTGGGACCTGTACCGACAAGCCATCCCCACCCTGCTCACCACGGGGCTGCCTAACACGTTGATCCTGACGGTCAGTGCCAGCGTGATCGGGCTGGCAGTGGGCATGGTGCTGGCAATGGCCGGAATCTCGCATTTACGCTGGTTGCGCTGGCCGGCGCGGGTGTACACCGATATCTTCCGCGGCCTGCCCGAAGTAGTCGTCATCCTGATCATCGGGCTGGGCGTCGGGCCGATAGTGGGCAAGCTGACGAACAACAATCCCTTCCCGCTCGGGATTGCCGCATTGGGCCTCGTAGCCGCTGCCTACATCGGCGAAATTCTGCGCTCGGGAATCCAAAGCGTCGATCCCGGCCAGCTCGAAGCCGCCCGTGCGCTCGGGTTCAGCTACTCGGCGGCGATGCGGCTCGTGGTGGTGCCACAGGGCATCCGCCGGGTGCTGCCGGCGCTGGTCAATCAGTTCATTTCGCTGTTGAAAGCCTCCGCATTGGTGTACTTCCTGGGCCTGGTCGCCCACCAACGAGAGCTGTTTCAAGTGGGCAGGGATCTCAACGCGCAGACCGGCAACTTGTCACCGCTGGTGGCCGCCGGTGTCTTCTACCTGATCCTGACTGTCCCCTTGACACATTTGGTGAACTACATCGACACTCGGCTTCGCCGCGGCCGAGTCGCCGGTAAGCCTGAAGAGCCCACCGACATCACCTCGCTGTTCGGCCAGGAGATGACATGACTGCCGACGCCGCACGCCTTGAGTCGGTAGCGTTGGCAGCCAACGGTATTCACCAGACCCTCGGCGGGACGACGGTGCTGCGCGGCGTCGATATCGAGGCCGCCGCGGGTACCACAGTGGCCGTTATCGGACCGTCGGGCTCCGGTAAGTCAACGCTGCTGCGCACCTTGAACCGCCTGTACGAGCCCGATAGCGGCGACATCCTGCTGGACGGCAGGTCGGTATTGCGCGATGATCCCGACGAGCTTCGCCAGCGCATCGGCATGGTGTTCCAGCAATTCAATCTGTTCCCGCACTTTAATGTGCTGGACAACGTAGCGTTCGCACCGCTCAAGGTGCGACAGCTGTCCGCAGACGCGGCCCGGGATCTGGCACTGACTCAGCTAAACCGAGTTGGCCTGAAGCACAAGGCCGGTGCCCGCCCCAGCATGCTGTCAGGCGGCCAACAGCAGCGGGTCGCGATCGCCCGTGCGCTGGCGATGGCCCCGCAAGTGATGTTCTTCGACGAAGCGACCTCAGCGTTGGATCCCGAAATGGTCAAGGGAGTTCTGGAACTCATTGCCGATCTCGGCGCCGGCGGTATGACGATGATTGTCGTCACCCACGAAATGGGATTCGCTCGGTCGGCATCCGACACCGTCGTTTTCATGGATCACGGCGCGGTGTTGGAATGCGGGACTCCCGAGCAGATATTCGAGGACCCACAGACCGATCGGCTACAGCGTTTTCTGTCCCAGGTGCTTTGACGACCCGTAATTGGTATGCGCTAGCCAACTTGAACGCCTAGCGATTGGCGTTAGACTGCCGACTTATGGCGGACAGCAAAACCACCGCTCCGGAGGTTGCGGAGCTGGCAGAAGGCTTGCACCGAGCGCTGTCCAAACTGTTTTCACTGCTGCGCCGCGGCGACCCCAGTGGGGCCGCCGCCGGTGACTTGACGCTGGCCCAGCTATCGATCCTGGTCACGTTGCTCGACCAAGGCCCCATCCGGATGACGGATCTAGCCGCGCACGAACGGGTACGAACCCCCACCACCACGGTGGCGATCCGCCGACTGGAAAAGGTCGGGTTGGTGAAACGTTCCCGTGACTCCTCCGACCTGCGGGCCGTACTGGTGGACATCACCCCGCGCGGGCGGGCGGTTTACGGCGAGTCGCTGGCCAACCGGCGCGCCGCCTTGGCCGCGATGCTCAGTCAGCTTCCCGAGTCCGACTTGAACACTTTGATCACGGCGCTGGCACCGCTGGAACGCCTTGCGTCCGGGGAGCCGACATCTGGACCTGCGGGAGAGCCGCCGGCGCGCAAGCAGGCATGAAAATAGCTGATTTCCAGCGGTATTGGCAACCTACATAAGCTGTCACTCATGCCAACTGCACTTATCACCGGCGCCGGCGGCGGGATCGGTTCCGCCATCGCCACAGCGCTGGCGCCGACGCACACGCTGCTGTTGGGCGGTCGGCCCTCCGAGCGGCTGGACGACGTTGCCGAGCGGCTCGGCGCCACGACCTTTCCGCTGGACTTGACCGACATCGATGAGATCGAGTCCAGCTGTGAAATCGTCGACGAACTCGACGTGCTGGTGCACAACGCGGGGCTGTCCATCCCCGGCCGTGTCGCGGAGTCCAGCGTCGAGCAGTGGCGCGCCACCTTCGACGTCAATGTCTTTGGAGCGGTTGCCCTTACGCTGACTCTGTTGCCGGCGCTGCGAAGCGCCCGCGGTCAGGTGGTGTTCATCAACTCCGGGGCGGGGCGCAAAGCTTCGCCGACTATGGCCTCCTATTCAGCCAGCAAGTTCGCGTTACGTGCGTTCGCCGATTCGCTGCGTGAGGACGAGCCCGAACTGCGGGTTACCACGGTTTATCCGGGCCGCACCGACAGCGCTATGCAGCGTGAGCTCGTGGCGTTCGAGGGCGGCGAGTACGATCCCGCCGAATTCTTGCACCCCGACACCGTCGCGGCCGCGGTCGCCCATGCGCTGGCCACCCCACCCGACGGTCATGTCCACGAAGTGGTGATCCGGCCCGCCGGGCGCTGATCGGCCTGGAGCGACATTTAAACGACTAAGTTGACCAGCCGGCCCGCGACCACGATCACCTTGCGCGGGACCGCACCGGCCAAGAACGCCTGGACTTTTTCGTCGGCCAACGCGGCGGCTTTGAGTGTGTCGTCGTCGGCATCGGCGGCCACCACCACCCGGCCGCGGACCTTGCCGTTCACCTGCACCGGGTATTCGACGGTGTCGTCGACCAGGTAGGCGGGATCGGCCTCGGGGAACGCACCGTGCGCCAACGAGGCGGTGTGACCCAGGCGCAGCCACAGCTCCTCTGCCAGGTGCGGAGCCAGCGGCGCCAGCATCAGCACAAGCGGCTCCACGGCCGCCCGGGGCACGGAGTCGCGATGCTCCTTGGTGAGGTGGTTCGTGTACTCGATCAGCTTGGCCGCAGCGGTGTTATTGCGCAGTGCCGCATAGTCTTCAGATACTCCGGCGATCGTGCGATGTAGGGACCGCAGCGTATCGGTACCCAACTTTTGTTGGCCCGCGTCGTCGACCACTCTGGATTCGCCAGTGCGCTCGTCGACCACCAGCCGCCACACCCGCTGTAGAAAGCGGTGCGCGCCGACCACATCCTTCGTGGCCCAAGGACGGGATGCCTCCAACGGGCCCATCGACATTTCGTAAACCCGCAGCGTGTCCGCACCGTATTCGGTGCAGATCTCGTCGGGTGATATCGAATTCTTCAGGCTCTTACCAATTTTCCCGAATTCCTGAAAGACTTCGATCTCACCGTCGGGCCCCGGATAGACAAATGCGCCGCCACGTTCAATCACCTTTTCTGCCTGCACATACGACCCACGAGCGTCGGTGTAGGCGAAAGCCTGAATGTAGCCCTGATTCACCAGTCTGCGGTAGGGCTCCTTAGAGCTGACGTGGCCCAGGTCGTAGAGAACCTTGTGCCAGAACCTTGAATACAGCAGGTGCAGCACCGCGTGTTCAGCGCCGCCAACGTACAGGTCGACACCTCCCGGATCGTCGGGGCCGTGTTCAGCCGGCCGCGGACCCATCCAATAGAGCTCATTCTCCCTGGCGCAGAACCGCTCTGAGTTATGCGGATCGGTGTAGCGCAGTTCATACCAAGAGCTGCCTGCCCATTGCGGCATCACGTTGGTGTCACGGGTGTAGGGCTTCAAGCCATCTCCGAGATCCAACTCGACATGCACCCACTCGGTCGCTTTGGCCAGTGGCGGCGATGGCTCGCTGTCGGCGTCGTCGGGGTCGAACAGCACCGGCGCGTAGTCAGGCACATCAGGCAACTCGACGGGTAGCGCGGCCTCGTCGAGTGCGTGCGGGCGTCCGTCGCTGTCGTAGACGATCGGGAAGGGCTCCCCCCAATAGCGCTGTCGCGCGAAAAGCCAGTCACGAAGCTTGAATTCGATGCGCGCCCGGCCCCGGCCTTCGGACTCCAAACGAGCGGTGATGGCTTCCTTGGCCGCTGCCACGTCCATGCCGTCGAGGTAACCCGAATTCACCAGCACACCGTCGCCCGTATGCGCGGCCTCCGAAATATCCCCGCCGGCAATGACTTCCACGATTGGCAGGTTGAACTCGCCGGCGAAGTCCCAGTCGCGCTGGTCGTGACCAGGAACCGCCATGATCGCCCCGGTGCCATAACCAGCCAGCACGTAGTCGGCGATGAAAATCGGGACGGGTTTACCGTTGGCCGGGTTGGTCGCGTAGCTGCCCAAGAAAACGCCGGTCTTCTCCCTGCTCTCTTGGCGCTCGAGGTCAGACTTTGCGCCCATCGCGCGGCGGTAGGCGGCGACCGCCTCCGCGGGAGTGGCGGCACCGTATGTCCACTTTGGGTCGGTCCCGTCGGGCCAGGCGGCCGCGACCAGCTCGTCGACCCGGTCATGCTCGGGAGCCAGCACCAGGTACGTGGCGCCGAATAGGGTGTCGGGCCGGGTGGTGAACACCTCGATGTCGACTTCTGTTGCCGCGGAGGCCCCGCCGGGGATCGCGGAGAACAGCGCCTCCGCTCCGGTGGAGCGGCCGATCCAGTTGCGTTGCATGCTTTTGATCTGGTCCGGCCAGTCCAGCAGGTCGAGGTCGTCGAGCAGCCGGTCGGCATAGGCGGTAATACGCATCATCCACTGCCGCAACCGTTTCCGGAACACAGGGAAGTTGCCTCGGTCGCTGCGGCCATCGGCGGTGACCTCTTCGTTGGCCAGCACAGTGCCCAACCCCGGGCACCAGTTGACCATCGAGTCCGCGCGGTACACCAGTCGGCAGCTGTCGATCACGTCGGCCCGCTCCCCTGCCGACAGCTTGGCCCAGTCCCGATCGTCGTCGAGACGACGCGTACCGGAATCGAATTCGGCGATCAGCTCGGCGATCGGACGCGCCTTATTGGTCGCGGTGTCGAACCAGGCGTTGTATATCTGCAGGAAAATCCACTGAGTCCACTTGTAGAACTCGACATCGGTGGTCGAGAAGCTTCGGCGACTGTCGTGGCCCAGACCCAGCCGGCCCAGCTGCCGCCGGAAATTGACGACGTTGGCCTCGGTCCTGATGCGCGGGTGGGTGCCGGTCTGCACAGCGTACTGTTCGGCAGGCAGCCCGAAGGCGTCGAACCCTAGCGCGTGCAGCACATTACGGCCGGTCATCCGGAAGTAGCGAGCGTAGACGTCGGTCGCGATGTAGCCCAGCGGGTGTCCGACGTGTAGTCCGTCACCCGACGGATAGGGAAACATATCCTGCACGAACAACTTGGAGTCAGGCGCCGGCAAGATATCCGTCCCGTCCGTCGGAGCCAGCGACCCGACCGGGTTGGGGACGTTGAACGTCCCCAGCCTCGCCCAGTTGTCCTGCCAGGTGGCTTCGATGCGGCCCGCCAGCTCCGCGGTGTAGCGGTATCGCGGCGCATCTGAGTCCGTCTGAACGGCACCGGGGTTGCTGCCAGGCGCTCGGGTCGGGAATTCGGTCACCTGAACAGGGTATAAGGGCCGGCCCGGCGGGGACGCCGGCCACAGGTTGGTCTCGGTTCCGTAGCGCGCGGATCAGGGCTTCATCCCAGGTCTATTTCGACCCTGTTCACCAGGCTTGACCACTGGTTACAGTCGGCCTCTAACCACGGGCGGTGATGCCCGAACCTTGGGAAGGACCGACGGAGATGATTCAGATCGCGCCCGCCTACCGGGTATTCGCGGGGGGTATGATCGCCGGCCTTGTCAGCGTCGCGCTTTTTGCGAGTGCCAAGGCATCGGCAGATCCTTTGCCGTCGCTGCCGTCGCCAGTCCCCGCGGTCCCCGCCCCGGCCGCATCCGGGCAGAATGTCACCGCTCCGGGCGGAACCAACAGGTTCATCGCCGCGCCGCCGGCGCCGAATGCTTTCCTGCCGTCAAATCCCGCTACGGCGCCCGGGGCGCCGGTACCGGCTGCAGCGGCGCCGATGCCCCCCACGCTGACTCCCGCGGTCTCGGGAACGCTTCGTGACTACCTGCAGGCGAAGGGAGTCAAGCTCGAGGCGCAAAAACCGCAGGGATTCAAGGCGCTCGACATCACGCTGCCAGTGCCCGGTCGCTGGACCCAGGTTCCCGACCCCAACGTGCCCGATGCATTCGCGGTAATCGCCGACCGGCTCGGCACCAGCCTGTACACATCGAACGCGCAGGTGGTGGTGTACAAGCTGGTCGGTAAGTTCGATCCCAAAGAAGCCATCACGCACGGCTTCGTCGACAGCCAGCAACTGCTGGCGTGGCGGACCACGAACGCCTCACAGGCTGATTTCGGCGGCTTTCCGTCGTCCATCATCGAGGGCACGTACCGGCAAAACGACATGACGCTCAACACTTCCCGCCGCCACGTCATCGCCACGTCCGGGTCGGACAAATACCTGGTCTCGTTGTCGGTGACCACCGGCCTTTCGCAGGCGGTTACCGATGGACCGGCCACCGACGCCATCGTCACCGGGTTCCGGGTGGCTGTGCCGGGGGCTCCGGCCCCCGCGCCCGCTCAGGCGCCCGCTACGGCACCGGTCGGAGTTCCCGCTCAGGCGGCCGGCACGGCACCGGTCGGGCTCCCCGGGCAGGCGGCCGGCACGGCACCGGTCGGACTCCCCAGGCAGGTGGCCCCCGCCGGCCAGGCATCCGCCCAGCAGCCGGTACCAAACCTGTTGGCCTTGGTGCCCGGGCTGCCGCCGCTGCCCAACTTCAACGTCGGGCCGCAGCGCTAACTCGGCGCCGGCGCGGCGCCGATAGGCGCAACCGCGGGCCCGGGAAGCGGATCCGCGGCCGGACTCGTATTGTGGGGCCATGTTGATCGCGGGCGTGCTCTGCGTGTGTGCGGCGGTGGCCTCCGCCGCATTCGGAACCCGGTCGCTTTCCCAAAGCCAGACCGTCGATACCACCCAGGTTGCGGTGCGCGCCATGGCGCCGACGCAGTTGGCCGCCGCGGTAATGCTGACCGCCGGCGGTGTGGTGGCGCTGACCGCGGCCCCGCACACCGCTTTGGTAGTGCTGATCGTTTGTGTCACCGGCGCTCTGGGCACGCTGGCTGCCGGGTCCTGGCAGAGCGCTCGCTTCGCGCTACGTCGCGAAGCCTCCGGCTTCAAGCCGGCCTCTTGCCTCGGCAGTTGTGCGGTGTGCACCCAGTCTTGCCGCTGAGCACCCTGCCCACACGCGACGACGGTGGTGGGGCAGAAGCCCTAGTTTCGGCTGACGTCGATTGGGTGGGTGGCAAGCAGCGAAAGCGGCAGCGGCTGGCGCCGCAACACCTGCGCCCACAGGTCGGCCCTGGGCCCCACCAGAACATCAGACGGCAACGCCGACAACACAATCCAGTCGTCGCGTTCAATCTCGCCTTCGAGTTGACCGACGGTCCAGCCCGAGTACCCCGCGAAGACTCGCACGCCCTCTACCAACGGTGCGATCAGATCGGGCTCAGCGTCCAAATCGACCATTACCATCCGGCCGGCTACATGGCGGAGACCCAGCACGCCGTTCGGATCGGCGCCGACCCGTAACGCCGCCAGACACAAGGCCGCGTCGCGTTTCACCGGCCCACCGATGAACATCGTCTTTGGCTTGGCCACCAGTTTGGCCCACTGCGGCAACACGTTGTAAACGGCGGTCTCGCTAGATCGGTTGAGGACCACGCCCAGCGTGCCGCCATCGTTGTGCTCGACGATGTAGATCACGCTACGGCGAAACGTCGGTTCAAGAAGATCGGTGTTGGCCAACAACAAGGTCCCCGCACGCACCCGCTGCGCGGCGGGTGCGACAGAGTCTTCGGGATCTTCGGACTGCGGCACCCGACCATCATCGCACCCTCGCAGCATCACCCGGGGCAAACGAGCGCGGCTGACAAATATTTGTACTGTTGGTGGGGCGACGTCGGGCGCCGCGAGCCTCGCTACCCCCAAATCCTGAAAGTCGGTTCTGTGTTTGAAACCCGGATGCAGTCGCGGACCCCCCGCGACGTTTGGACGTCGGTGCGCAGTTTGCCCGACTTCTGGCGACTGCTCCAGGTTCGCACGGCAAGTCAGTTCGGTGATGGGCTCTTCCAGGCGACACTGGCCGGAGCGCTGCTGTTCAACCCGGACCGGGCGGCGGATCCGATGGCGATCGCACGGGCGTTCGCGGTGCTGTTTTTGCCCTACTCGCTGCTGGGACCGTTCGCCGGGGCCCTGATGGACCGCTGGGATCGGCGGTGGGTGCTGGTCGGCGCCAACCTGAGCCGCCTGGCGCTGATTGCTGGGATCGGCACAATTCTGGCGGCGCGGGCAGGCGACATGCCGCTGCTGCTCGGGGCACTATTCGCCAACGGCTTTTCCCGATTCGTGGCTTCCGGCCTCTCGGCGTCCCTGCCCCATGTGGTGCCGCGGGAACAGGTCGTGACGATGAACTCAGTCGCCACTGCGGCCGGCGCGATCGCGGCCTTCTTGGGGGCCAACTTCATGCTCGTGCCTCGCTGGTTCGTCGGCGCCGGCGACAAGGGAGCCTCGGTGATCATTTTCATGACCGCGATTCCGGTGTCGATTGCCTTGCTGCTGTCGTTGCGGTTCGGCCCCCGCGTACTCGGCCCGGACGACACCCCGACGGCGATCCACGGATCGGCCGTCCACGCGGTGATCAGCGGCTGGCTGGACGGCGCGCGTACGGTCGTGCGTTACCCGACGGTCGCTGCCACCCTGTCCGCCTTAGCCGCGCACCGGATGGTGGTGGGTATCAACTCACTGTTGATCTTGGTGCTGGCGCATCACACGAAAGACCCGGCGGTCGGTGGCTTGGGTATCGCGCTGCTGGTCTTGGCGGCCTCAGGGCTTGGATCCTTCGTGGCCACGATGCTGACTCCGCCCTCGGTGCGCCGCTGGGGACGCTATGCCGCGGCAAACGGAGCGTTGGTGGCCGCTGCGATGATTGAGCTCGCCGGCGCCGGGCTACTGCTACCGGTCATGGTGGCGTGCAGCTTCTTCCTCGGCGTGACCGGCCAAATGGTCAAGCTATGCGTCGATTCGGCGATGCAGATCGACGTCGACGACGCGCTGCGCGGGCATGTGTTCGCGGTACAGGACGCAGTGTTCTGGGTCGCGTTCATCGTCTCGATCACCGTGAGCGCGACGTTGATTCCCGACGACGGGCGCGCGCCCGCGTTTGTGCTGTTCGGGTCGGTGATTTACCTGATCGGCCTCGTCGTTCACAGTGTCATCGGCCGGCGCGGCCAGCCTGCGACGGCCGACAGTCAGAGGCCGTGATGGCGGGACCCGAGCCGATCGTGGCCGACCTGCGCGCCGAAAGCGACGAACTCGACGCGTTGGTCGCGCCGCTTCCAGCGGACGCCTGGGCCAATCCGACGCCCGCGCCGGGTTGGACCATCGCACACCAGATCGCACACCTGTTGTGGACAGACCGGGTGGCGCTGATCGCGGTCACCGACGCGGAGGGGTTCGCCGATGTACTGGCCGAAGCGGCATCCGATCCTGTCGGCTTCGTCGACGCGGGTGCCGAGGAATTGGCGACCATAGCGCCGCCCGACATGCTGACCGACTGGCGGGTCACCCGCCGGCGGTTGCATGAGGCGCTGCTGACGGTTCCGGAGGGGCGGAAGTTGCCGTGGTTCGGGCCCCCGATGAGCGCGGCGTCGATGGCTACCGCGCGGTTGATGGAGACCTGGGCACACGGCCTTGACGTCGCCGACGCCCTTGGCGTCAAACGGCGCGCCTCCCAGCGACTGCGATCGATCGCCCATCTCGGGGTGCGCACCCGCGACTATGCGTTCTTCGTCAACAATCTGGTTCCACCAAGCGAGTCGTTCCTGGTCGAACTGCGGGGGCCCGACGACGACACCTGGTCCTGGGGACCGCAGGATGCCGGCCAGCGCGTCACCGGCTCCGCAGAGGACTTCTGCTTCCTGGTCACTCAGCGCCGCGCCCTGAGCACCCTCGACGTCAAAGCAGTCGGTGGCGATGCCCAGCGTTGGCTGGAGATCGCTCAAGCCTTCGCCGGCCCGCCCGGTCCCGGTCGATGATAGCTGCGCCCGCCGCTTATAGGTCCTTGTCGCCACCGTCGACGACGACGCGGGCGCGCGTCACGGCGTCCTTGTCAGATTCGCTGCCGTTTCCGCGCGCCAGCATGCCGGCCGAGGACATCGGCATCGGGGTGCCACCCATTCCCATCGATGCTGTGGGACCGCGAACCTCGGCGGCGTTGAGCACGCCGGCCCGCAGGCTGGTTGGCCTGCCACCGGTCTCCGACTCGAAACTGCTGGTGGGACGGGTGTAGCTGGTCAGTCCAGCGCCCGGGAAAGCACCAAGCCCACCCGCGCCGGCTGCCGACGCGGAGCCGAGGCCCCCAGCGGCGCCGCCGGCGAGCACGGGTTCAGCAACGACCCCAGCCTCAGCAGCATTCGGAGTCCCCGCCGACTGAAATAAACTTCCCATCGACTGGACAAGCCCTTGTGGCAGGCTCGTTATGCCTTGAACCGCCTCCATTGGGGTCTTGACCACTTGTTGCAGCGGTTCGGTCAGGCCTGACACCATCGACATCGGCTGCTGGACGAGCGAACCGAGCTGGCCGCCGGCATCGGCCGGCGAAGATGCGGCCTGGCTGGCGGGCCCCGCCGCTTGCACCGCGTCGCTCATGCCGGTCTGTCCCGCCGCTTCCGCCACCGCCTCGCCCGCGGCTGCCGGCGCGGCTGGCGAGGCGCCCATTGGGGCGGCCGGCGGCGGAACGGCCAAAGCCGCGGTCAGCGCACTCAGCGCGCCGGAGTACGCCCAGCCCACGCTCGAATTATGCGGCCAGTGTTCGCCGAAGTACTCCGTGTCTCGTTCGACGATCGCCGGGGTGTTGATCCCGAGGAAGTTGGTGTCGTTCAATACTTGCTCCTCGGCCCGGTTGGTCACGGATACCACCGAGGGGATGACCGAAGACTGCGCGAGCATGAAGGCCTGCACGGCGGCCTGGGTGACGGCGATTTTGTGCGCTGTCCAGCCCACCAGGGTCTGCAAACCGAGGTTGAGTCCATTATTGGCCACCATCGAGGCAACCGCACCAAACCCCTGCCACTGCGCGGCCGTGGCCAGGGCGTTTACCGCGGACAGGCCCATCGACAGTTCCTTGTTCGCGGTCTCGGTGACCCAGACCACGTTATTGGCGAGCACCGACGCCGCATTGCCTGCCTCGAAGGTCAGGGCGATTGCCTCGGGGGGACCTGCCCACCTGGGGTCGGGCACGCTGTCGTCTTACGTCGGCAACTACAACTGGCTGAGGGCAGCGCTGATCCCCTCGACGACGCCAGTGGTGGTAGAAGCAAGGCTTTGCGCACCCGAGTAGGCCGAGCGTTGCCCCACATGCTCGGTCGCGGTGGCAATGTAGGCAGTTCCAACGGCGTTCAGCGCGGCCGCGAACTGAGCGGAGTCCTCGTCCAACGCCATCGGTATCACCCCGGTGAGCGCGGCCGCTCCGGCCCCGGTCGTGGCTGCCATCTCCTCGCTGATCCCGGCCTCGGCAGCTGCCGACAAGTCGACGGCGCCCGGCACCATACTGAACAGCCCACCCATATTTGCCTCCCAGTTTTTGGCTACCCTACGCGGCAGGATGTCCCCCCGGGCCGCTGTCAGGAAAAGTTGTGTCCGCGGAACTTCGCGGAGCCTCCGAGTCTAAAGTGGGCCGCGCGGGCTGTCGACTCACCTTCGTGGCGGCACCCGGCCCACCGTGGCGATCGCCCTATTCCGGGACTCCTACCAGCACTCCCTCGATCGCGCCGTCGGTTGTGACCAGTAGGCCACGCCCCGGGGGCAGCTGCTGAGCGCCTACCCTGCCGAATACTTTCACCGCCGCCGGATCGTTGTCCATGAATAGCGTGGGCGCTCGCGAACTGGTCATCTTCTGCAGGAATGGGTTCGTCACCGACACCCCTGCCCAGTTCCCCGGTAAGCGTGAGGCGATGACGTGCAGGCCGATCTCGCGGCTGCGTTCGAGCAGTCCCCACAACGGCGCGGTTGCCGCGCTCTTGCCAATCACACCGTGCGGCCGGAGCTCTTGCTCATCGTCGATCAGAAGGAAATGGTGCGGACCCTCCCATGTGCTGCGGTTCAGCAACTCTTCCTGGCTCAGACCTGAGGGAGGAAGACGGTCGCGCATGATCTCCGCCAGTCCAGCGATCACTTCGTCGATGTCATCGGCGGTATACGCGTAGGCGCGCACATGCGGACCCTGAATCTTTCCGATCAACGATGTCTTGGGATCGATGATGGTGATCTGCGCCTGCTCTGGGCTGAGCCTGCCGGTGAGCGCCTGCCCGAACGCCGCCAGAGTCGTTGTCTTACCGCACAACTGGCGTCCCAACACGAGCATGTTGGGCACCGATCGGGACCATAAAACCGCAGGTTGCAGTGCGCTTTCGCCGATTGCGAACGGGATGTTCAGCGGGTCGGCCGCCTCGGCGGTGTCCGCGAACGCGGCGACGACCTGGCTGAGCTGAATCCGGTCGGGCAGTCGTGCCAACTTCTCCAGCCTGCCGGCACCGGTCACGTCGGCGATGACCGAGCCAATCTCGCGCGTCAGCACTCGTTCACCGATTGCCCCGGTGATCTCCGGCACTCCAACGAGCAACTCGTAACCGTCCCGGGTGACTCCGAAGCCGGGCCGGTCCAGCGTGTTGCGGGCAGCCTTTCTGCGCTCGAAACCCTCTCCCATCTGCGTTTCGTCAGGATTGCTCAGCCGCAGCTGGATCCGCGCGTTGGACACATTGACCAACTGCTGCTTTTGCCCCACCAGCCACGCCGTAGCGCTGGTAATGACATGGACCCCATAGGAGAGGCCCTGCCGGGCGATCGCGATTAGACGGTCTCCCATTGCGGCGGCCTTGTCGTAAAGGTCGCTGAAATTGTCGACGACGAGGAAGACATCGCCGAACTTGTCGTCAGGATCGGTGCCGCCATTCCCGCCGGTGCCGAATCGTCGTTCCCGGAATTCGGAGATGTCGATTTGGTACTGCTTGAACGACGCCTCCCGGGCCAGGATCAAACCCTCGATCGACGCGAGGGTCCGCGATACTCCCTCGCTGTCTGTTTGGCTGACGACAGACGCCACATGCGGCAGCTCTTCGACCGGGTACAGCGACGCACCGACGCAGAAGAACGTCACACGTTCGGGCCGATACATCAACGCCGCCGAGGCCATCAATGTCATCAACGTGGTGGACTTTCCTCGCTGAGCGGTCGCGACCACCATGATGTTGTCCATCTCGGCGTCGATCGCGTGTACGCGTTGGGCGTGCTCTTCGGGGATGTCCACAATTCCCACCGGGAACACCAGGCCCGGGTTGTGCCCGTAGTCGACATCCCATGGCCTGCCGCGCCAGCGGGCCACGAGCGCATCGATGGGTTCGCTGACTTCCAAAGGCGGGAGCCATATCTGGTGCGGTGGGCGCGCAGGGTGAGAGAGGAGTGATTCTCGGATGATGTCGACTAGTTTCTTCTTACGGAATCCGTCGGAATGAAACAGAAACTCGTCGGGTTCGGCTGGCTGATCGGCGATGGCTAAGGCAGCGCTGTCTTCTTCACTTAGTGGTTGATACGCCCAGGTGTATGCGCGCGGCTGGGAAAAGCTCATGGCTACCGTCTTGTTCACATTGACCACTCGCTTCGGCACCACGAAAGGGGCTGACACGTAAAAGCACCGGAACTGGTCCAGGTCGCGCGGCCCAACCTTGAGTAGGGCGTACCCGTTCTCTTTCGACGGAAGATGCAACGCCGAGTCACTACCGATCACGTCACGGGAATCCTCCGCGGTCTCGGCGCGCAAGGCTACTCGGAAAGCGATGTTGCTCTTGGCTTTACTGAGTGATGAAAGGTCCAATCGCTGACCGCCGAGTGTGAAGAAGACATTGCAGCCACGGCCCTCCTGGCCGATGTGGATAACCAGGTCGATCCACTCCGGGTGATGAATGAATAACTCGAGATACTCATCGATGATCACCAGCAGAATCGGAACCGGCTCCAGATCTCGGCCGGCCAGCCGCATCTCCTCGTGCTCGTTGGCATCGCGCGCCCCGGCATCTTTGAAAAGCCGGTAGCGCCTGGCGATCTCGCCGTTGACCGCCTTGCGCATCCGCTCGGCCAAGTGCCGGTCGTCCTTGCCCAGGTTGGACAACGAACCGGCGACGTGCGGAAACCCTTGCAGATCCTGGGCTGCCGACTCGAACTTCATGTCGACGAAGATCACGATGAACGTTTCCGGTGAGTGCGTCAATGCTATCCCGCTGCACAATGACAGGAAATACTCCGACTTCCCTGAACCAGACGTCCCGATCACTACCGAGTGAAATCCGAAGCCACCGAAATCCTTGGCGCGCAGGATGACATACTGCAGCTCACCGCTTTGTTTGACGCCGACGGGAATCATCGCCCATTTGTGATCGCCGCGGCCACGGCTCTCGGACCAGAGTCTGTCGACGTCGAGTTCTCGCGGATCGTTGATTCCCAGTGCCCGTAGCAGTTCACCACCTTGACTGTCGGTCTCAGATAGTTCCCCGGCGCTCATCGGGGACCAGCGAGCGAGCGCTCGCGCGTACCGATTGGCGGTGCTCTCGGCGAGCATGTCTGCCATGGCATAGAACGTGTCGCGGTGCGTCAGCCTGCCGTCACGCAGCCCGAAACGCTGGCTTTCCTCTGCGAACCCGACACCGACACCAACCCGGGTCGCCAGCCGCAGGACGGTAATGCCGGCCATGCCCTTCTGGCCGGTCACACCCTCCCATTGCTCAGGAGTGCCGACGTTGTCATCGACGATCACCCAGTGCGGACCCAGCGCCAGGCCGGTGGTCGACTCCATTGGCGAGGGCATTGACGTCGGACTCGTTCCGACCGGTGGTGTCCACGGCCCACGGCCCTTGCGGTGCAGTTCGGCATCGAGCGCCTCTTCTAACTCGGTAGGAGAAGCGAACACCAACCGGCGCAGTCCGCACGCGTCGAACATCTCGTCGTGCTGGTTGTGCGGTAGCCACACGAGCCAGGACCAAAGCTCGGGATGTCGGGTGACCACCATGAGCTTGAGATCGTTGGGGCTGTGGTATACCGCGAGGGCGCACAGTATCGAGCGGGCGAGGCTATGCAGTTCGCTCGGATCGTCGCCGATGAAGCTGAAGCCGGGTTTCGATCGCAGGCTCAGCACCTTGCCGATTCCGCGAATCTTGCTCTGCTCGAGTATGAAATCCCGTAGCGCGCCGCCGGTAACCGGCTCTAGCTCTTCCCCGATCGGGACGTCGGGCCATTGCAGTGAAACCGCGGACTCGCTGGCTTGCTGCACGCCGATCCCCAGGCGGACGTCGAGGAAATCCGGGTCACTCGCGCGCCGCTCCCACATCCGCGTGCCACCGATGACAGTGTCCAGCTTCTGCGGGTCACCGTTGACGAAGAGCTGACTGCGTCGCTGCTCCTGGGTGGCGCGCTGCACTTCGTCGCGGTCGTCGTCGAGTTGGCGCAGGTAGCTGCGACGCAGCTTTTCTTGTTCCCCCCAGCTGATCCGGCGCCCCCGCCCGAGACGCCCGCTGAACATGAGCGTGCCGAACCCGACCAGTCCGATCATCGGGAAGAATCCGGACTGCAACGACCGAATTCCCGACGCATACATCACCACTAGGGTGCCGACGATTCCAACCAGCAGCGCGGGAAGCGCAATCATCAGCAGGATGTTGCGCGGCTCACGCTCAGGCAGCGCCAGCGGCGCGGCGATCCCGATTCGAACGGGCGGAACGCTCGGCGGTGGCTTGCGGGAGCCACGGACGAAACCTCGTTTGGACATACCTATCCCCCGACGGGTGCTTCGTTGGATTCGGGAATGGGCGCCACCGCACCGCCTCCAGACACGGCGTCGCGCGCCACTAGGGCAGCTTCGCGGCTGATTGCCGGTCCGGCCGCGAAGGTACGCACAATCGGCCATGGTGCTTGCACGGCATAGCGGGCGTCGAGCCCTAGCGCCTGCAAGGTCGGGTGATCCGACTGGATCCCATACCGAACGCCCTGGGGCGAAAGCCAATACAAACTTTCTCGACTGCCGGCCGTGGCTACGCCACTGGTGGTCGCTACGAAGTTCGCAGCGCCCGGCAGCACCAATGTCTGGTGCGCTTCGGCTGAATCGGGATCGCGATTGTCGCGGACCAGTTGCACCAGGAGAGAGTCCATGCTGATCGGGATCGGCAGCCCACGCCCGGTGAAGATCGTGATCCTGGCCTGCGGGTCACTGGACTGCTTCTCCCACCCGACGCAGGTCACCGGATTAGCAGATGTGTCAATGAAGTCCAGCTTGCCCGACGGGTAGTAGTCGACGTCGAGCACATCGACCACCGGGATGTGGATCAGCTTGTCCGGGGCAACCAGCGTTGGCGTCGTCGAGCCCTGGGGGTCCCCGGTGCGCAACAGATCCGCGACGAAGCCGGTGATCTTCTGCACACCGCCCGGCAGCAGCACATAAAAGCCGTTGACTTCACCGCTCGCGTCCCGGGATTCCAGCACGCTGCCGACCATTGCGCCGGGCAGCCACCGCGAGCGTGTTCCCGCTTCCGGGATTGCCGGTAAGACAAGGGGTTCCGTTGACGGGATGGCGTCGAAGAGAGGGTTGGAAATTTCGATCGGATACGTCACCCCTGGATCGAGGCCGAGATTGAATGTCACCGATCGGTCGGTCGGGTCAATGCGCGATCGTTGCCCTCGCCAGATCACATAGGTAGCGCCCTTATGGGTCGCGAGGACCGCCTGAGTCGGGCCCATCGCCGCGGCCCGGCCGAACGGCGTGAGTTGGCCGGCGATGGATGTCACCACCGGAGCCGTCCCGCTGCCCCGGGCAGCTCCGCCGGTTTGCGAGGTATCGCAGACCGACCATGCCGATACGGCGCTCGACGTGATCGGCAGGCTGTTTGGCACACCCGGAATGCCGATCAGTGGGCCCGTCGGGTATTTGGCGATCTCGTTCGCCTTGACCCAGGTTGGGCTGGCGGAATTGCCGACTGCCAACCGCGCGGAGGTCAGGTTGAGCGCGGGGTAAAGGCGCCCGTTGATCTTCGCGTAGACCGCGCCGGTGTCGCGGTCGCCGATGATGGCCGACTCACCGATCAAACCTGCCGGCTTCATGAAATGAAGTAAGGCCATCCAGCCGACACCGATGACGACGAGCACGATCGACAGTGCGACCGCCGCTTGCTGTTTGCGATCGTCATGCTTCATCCGCACCGAAAACCTGGTGATCGCGGCTCGCAATCGCCGGTTGTAGAACAGGTGCCCTGAATTCTGGTCCCGGTTGGACAGATTGAGTGGCACAGCCTTGCTCCTTCTTGGGACGTCCTCTCTTCCTTTTTGGAAGTCCGATTTTGGGAAGTCCTTTTTCTGGAGGTGATGCCGATCCTGTTACTGGATCGACGCCGGCATCACTTCAGGTGGCCGCCGTACCTCGCCTGGTTCTCGGCCTCGGCCTCTTCACGCAGCGCTGCGATCGCGAGGTTCAACCTGTCAGCCAACTCACCATGGGAATAGCCGGTCATCACGCCCCGGTGCAACGCCAACTTGAGTAACCTGCCGTCGGAATTCGCGACGGCGTGAATATCACCCAGGTCCACACTGTAGGTAATGGTTTCGGCTTGGGCGACGAGGGCTTCCCACTTGTCGGCCGCCTCGTTGAGTTCACGCAGAACTGATTCGACGAGATCTCGGTCTTTCAGGTCGCTGTGCTCCCTGCGACTGCCCGATCCCGACACGATGCCAGTATCGTCGCCCCCTCCCACCTGCGTCAATTCATATTCGGGGGCCGTATTCCCGCCTCCGGACAGGCTGCGAGGGTGGTCGCCACACCTCAGAACGGCTACTTCGCGGCCCACCTGCTGGCCGGTGGCGCGCTGAGTTTCAGAAACCAGGCGAAGTGATAGTTCGCCGCTACGTAGTCTCCGATGACCATGGCCTCGGTGGCAGCCAACAGCAGACAGTTGAGCAGGAGCGCGGGATCGACATCCGGATACTGGCCCAGCAGTCGGTATCGCGCAGTATCGAGATGCACCCGCAGCACATCGACTTCTTCATGGACGACGCCGGTTCCCGCAGCAGCGGCCCTGGCCAGCGTGTGCACCATCCGCGGCAGTCCGTCGCGCCAGTGCGTCGCTTGACCCAGCACCCATCCCAGATCTGCAATGGCCGGCAGATCGCGCGGCCGCACCGAGGAGTGCGTCGCAGCGAAATCGACCGATCGGCCCAAGGAATCGCCGGGTGCGTAGCAGGCCGCGCATGTTGTGTCGCCGACCAGCGCGGGGGCGTTGCCGCTCCGCCGCTCAGGTTCCAACAACCGCACGCCTTCTGGAAGCGTGATACCCGGCGGTATCCAACCGTGGGCGAGGTCGGTGACCAATACCGTCGTGCCGGTCGCCTTGTCGCCGACAGACCAGCTCAGCCCCGGCTCTTGGCGAACTACGTACGCGAGAAGTCGCTGCAATCGTTCGCTGTCGGATTCGGACTCAACTGCAGGCACTGGGGCCCCTGAGGCCTCCGGGACATCTGCGACTTCCCGCTCTGGCGCCTGGGCAGCGGTGTCGCCGGCAGGGGCTCGGTGCCGACCCTGCGCTGCGGATTCCACCGCGGGTTTCACCGTCTTGGGGGCGGACACGATTTGCGTCCTTGGCATCTCAGCTGTCACGGTCCGCAAGTGACGAATTGCCGACTCGACTCGTCGCGTCGCGCGGGCGCGGGCGTCGTCTATGACGCGGGCCTCCTCTGCCTGCCGGGCCGAATCAGCCATTCCCCATCGCCTGATGATCTTGAGCTCGTCGTTGGCGCTGCCGGCGATCCGCTGCAGATCAATCTTGAGATACTCTGCGAGCGTGGCGTTTTCGGCATTGATGGTCGACAGCTCGTCAGGCCAAAGGTCACCTATCACCCAGGGGGTGCAATCGACAGGAGAGCTGAAGGCCGGAATCGTGAGGGATTCTCGGGTCGCTCTCCGGAGGCGCTTGCGCGCCGTTATCCGACCGAAGATCGCCACCAGCTAAGCGTACCGGGATCTATCGGTGTGCTTCGCGAGCGGTGAATTGTGCGGCTGCGATGGGCTGGGTAGCGTGGGGACATGGCTGATTCTGCGCTGCAGCAGCAACTCGACGAGGTGCGTGCCATGCTCGGCCGGGCGCGAGAGTTGTTTGGCGCCAATCCTATCGAGCCGCCAAGCGATATCGCACCCGATCCCGGTACCGTCAAGACTTGGCTTCTCTAAGCTGTCAGCCCATTTCAGACCTATTTCGCACGGTTCAATCCGCGTTGTCGCGGCGGCGTAGTTGATGCGCCAGCAGCTTCTCAATCGCCGAATCGAGATCGTGAGGGGTGGGAACCTCCGCAGACGGGGTGTGCCCGGCCGCGACGATCTCGGCGCGCACTTCAAGTAACGCTTTGAGGCACGAGACATCGGCTGTCAACAAAATGCCCTCTGCCAGGGTATCGGCGTCGGTGTCCATCGCCTCCGCGCTCAACGCAACGCTGTGCATATATCCGCCGCGGCAGGAGCGGACCAGGATGTGTCCGCTTGGGTGAACGGTGTCGAAGGCAGAATTGGCGTCAGTCATCGACCGCCGTCAACGATGCCGCCAAGGTCACCGGCAGCATCCTTTTCGTGCTGTTCCCACATGGCCGCCGACGTCGTCAGTTTGTGCGCCATATCGGCGTGGTCGTCGGCTTGTTGCTCGTAGCACTGGCGTCTCAGCTCGAGCAGCTCACGTCCCGCATCGCGAAGCTCACCGAAGATCGGCCCGAGCGAGTCCAGGCTCGCCTGGATCGCGGCATGCGATGCCGGAATGGTCCGCAAGTAGTCCGAGGTGTCCTGATGATGTCCAGCGGCTTCACGTAATTGCGCGGGCACTACATGGATTCGATCTGCCATCCGCTGTCTCCTGTTCATGCGCCGCCGACCGGGCCGGCCAGCGAGTTCATTAGGTGGTCGACGTAGCCGCTGGCCGGGTTGGTGTCGGTGCTTCGGTCTCGGCCGGCGCGGTCGCGGTGGCCGCGGCCGGCGGATGCTCCCAGCCTAGAAAGCTCGGCCCGCTCACGGTGGCAATCTGTTGAATCTGGCCGTCGAGAAGGGCCTTACTGTGGCCGAGGGCAAGCGCGTGACGATCGGTGAAGATACCTATATCTCCCGGTGTGACCCGCGATGAATCGATTGGGGCGGTGACCGTTGTTCCCGGTGGGGGAATGGTAATTCCCTGCTGGTGGAACGCATCCGCGATCGGCGCTCCGCCCACCGCGGCGTTGATGGCGGCGGCCAGCTGTGGGCTGGCAGCCGTCACAGTCTCACCGTCGGGCAGGGTCACGGTTGTCGGAGCCGCCGGCAGCGATTCGGGCTTATCCGATGCTGCTTCTTCACCGTGGTCCTCGTCATCTTTGTGGTCTTCTGCGTCATCTGCCGAGGCGGCGTGGTGGTCGGGGTCTTCGGATCCCATCTCCCCGTCATCGTCCAGACGCTTCAGCGCCGGATCGATTCCGCTGCCCCCTTGCAGCCCGGGAAAAGGTGACCCGCCCAGCGCACTCGGCATCAGCCCGGCACCGAGGTTGGGAATGGTTGGCATTACCGGCGCCATCGGCATCGCCGGACTTGCGGTGCCCTCTGTCCCACGTTGCCCCGACGCATCCCCGGCCGGCAGGCCCGGGTCGTCGGCCAGCAACGAATCCAGCAAGGGATCCCATCCGGCGTCCGCCACGTCCGGCGGCTGTTGGGCAGCGCCGCGGGCGGGGGCCACAACGGGGACCGCCGGTGCCGGCCGGGGTTCAGAGGGATCGCCCGATTCATTTTTGGACGCGTCGTAAAGCGATGTCCACGCCGCCATCAGCGCTGACTTCGACGTGTTGTCGAGACTCGCGCTCGCGACCACCGCACGGATGTCTCTGAGCTTACCGATGAGGAACCGCTGGAAATCACGCGCACCCGTCGGGGTGTCCAGATCTGATCGCGTACGTACCGCGGCTTCCGTCTCCTGCTGCAACGTGGTGAGCGCTTCGCTGCCCTCGATGGTCTTGAGGTGCGCATTCAGGATGGCCGAAATCACCTGCAGGTCCAGCTGAGAACTGGCTGAATTCTGATGCGCCAGAGCAGCTTCAGCGTCGGCTATGGCTTCGGCAGCTTCGCCTTGTTCTCGATCCGATGGCATCGCTCCGATGCCGAACAGGTCAGGATGTTGTTGGCGGATCTTACCCACAATCACGTCGAGTTGTTCCGATCGTGTCGTGGGGATGACCACAGCCGCCACTTCTTTCGGCGTCAACCCGGTCTGCCACGCGTTTGGATCGCCGGTGCGGTCACGTACAGACTTCACGACGGCAAGCAGCTCGTTGTACGTCGACATCGTCTAGGAAAACGGCGCTGCGGCCCGTAGCGGGCTGTGCTGCGTGCCGTGCCGCGACCCCTCCATGCCGGGCGACAGTACCCAGGGGGATACTTCGCGACAATTCACCCTGGGAGTTGTCCACAGAGCAGCTAACCGGCAACGACAGCGTACTGCGCCCGCAGGCTTTCCAACACAGCCCTTTTCGAGCGATCGAGTTCGTGAGCGCGCGCCACCACTGCCGCGATCTCTCGTTGTTTGGCAATCAGGAACGTCTGGAACTCACGAGCGCCCAAAGGAGTGTCGACGCCCCGGTCTTGCTGGTCCGGTGCGGCGCGGTCGATCTCGGCGGCGATTGCGTCAAGCCGACTGATGCTCTCGCGTATCGCGGCATGAGCGCTGGCAAGCGTTTCCGCGAGGACACGGTCAGCCTCAGCAACCGTGCTGTGTTGACTCGCAAGAGCTGCCTGGCGCGTCTGAATGGCAACTACCGAAAGTCCGGCTTGCTCCGACATGGGTTCAACCTATTCATCATGCCCGCGGACGGGCGGATGTTGCCTTCTCATAGTGGCCGACGGATCGCAACGTAGTTGCCCAGGGGACTGATCCGGACCGAAGCACCCGAGTAAGGCGCTTCGACAACCAGGTTGTGGCCGATAGCCATCTGTACGTGCCCGGCATGGGGGAAGACGAGATCGCCCGGGCGGACTTGCGAGCGCGGCACTGGGATCCCATCGTTTATCTGCTGATAGGTGGTGCGGTCCAGGTGAATACCAGCCTGCGCGTACGACCACTGGACCAAGCCGGAACAGTCGAACCGGTCAGGCCCCGTCGCTCCCCATACATAAGGATGTCCAAGTCGCGACAACGCGGCGCGCACAGCGATTCCGGCGCGGCTATTGGCCGCCGGCAGCAGCAATCCGGTCAACCCGCGGCCTGGTACGTGGTGCGACATGCGGTAACGCAGCGCCCTCAGTGCCGAAACGCGCCGTCGCGCCCGCGAGTGGGCCGACATTACATGCGCCCGCTGCGCTCGCAGCCGCGCCACGCGACGGCGCATCGCGTCACGCTGAGCCATTGGCGTAGCCGGAGCAACGGCGGCATCCGCGCGGGCCTCGTCGAGGACGCTCTTGGTGAGCTCGCGGGCGTGGGCGCGATCTTGGTGGGCACCGGCGATGACGCCCGCCACAGCGACATCGGTTCGCGCCGCGGACAGCAGCGCTTCCCGATTGTGGTCTACCGCGCGCTGATAACGGCCTTGTGCCGCACCGCTATTCAGGTCAGCGGCTCGCTGCAGTAATTCCCGGTAACGCGCGGTGCCCACGTCCAACGTCGGGTGCCGAGTGCTGCCGGCGAACATTTGATGAGCCCGACTCAAAGCCTCGATGTCGCTTTCGATCACGAGTCCCCCTCGCCGCTGTCCTGATCTGTCCGGTCCTGGACCTTAAAGGACCCAGACTCGACCGCCTCAGCGAAGGCGCGAACGCGGGGGAGCGCTCCGGGCGGGATGACCCCTCGGTTGCGGATATCCCACATTTCGTCGCTGCCGACACCAAGCAGCGCCGCGATGATCGACTCCGGTAACGACGACTGCGCGCATGCCCGATCGAACCGTGTACTCAAGCTCGTGGGCATCCGCTTCAGCAGGGCGCTTCGCGTTGCTTCGAGCGCCTCTAGATGCTCCATGAGCCGGCCCGTCGAGTCAGCACCCGCATTCACTGCCACCCGCCAGGAGCTGGCTGCCAGCATCTCTGCCTTCACGCACTGCGCGATCACAGATAGAATATACGTCTCGTATTCGTTTGATGTCGTCGCAGGCAGTCGATCGATGACCGATTTGAGGGCATCGAGTTGCGCTTCGGCGTAGCCCTCGAGCACATCCGTGTCGCTGTGGCGGTCGACCACCACCGCACCGGTGCGTCGCGCGGACATGGGCTCAGGTGGTTGCGCGGCGATCAGCCGCGCCAGCTCAGCATCGGGATCAGCGGCCACCAAGAGCCGCGAGTAGGTGCCGGGTGGCAGGCCAAGACCGTTTTCAACCTTCTGAGCGGTACTTTTGTGCGGCTTGCGGGCGCCGCGCTCCAAATAGCTGAGCCCCATGATGCTGACGCCGGTGGCGGCGGCAAGTTCAGCTAGAGACCAGTCGCGTGACTCCCGCAATGCCCGGATGGCCGCTCCGGCCGATTCACGGCTCACCGCACGCTCCGGCCATAGGCCGGATATTACACACGCAATGCGTGCATCTTGTGGATATACGTTTTCATCACGTTTCTCTTGCGGGCAAACTAACTATGTGTATACGCTTTTACCTACGTTTCGGCCCGGACAAGGAGATGAACATGGGACACCCCTGCGCAGCCAACCCGGAGTTGTGGTTCGGCTACCCCGACGACGACGGTGGTGACGGCGCGGCAAAGGCACGCGCTTACGAACGGTCAGCGACCGAAGCTCGGATCCAATGCCTACGCCGCTGCCCGTTGGCGCAGCAGCGCCGGTGCGCCCAATACGCCATCGCGCATCGGGAAGAGTACGGAGTTTGGGCCGGCGTCAAACTTCCCGGCGGGCAGTACCGGAAGCGCGAGCAACTTGCTCGGGCCCACGACGTCTTGCGGCGTATCGCGGCGGGCGAGATCAACTCCCGGCAACTACCCGAGAACGCGGCTCTATTGGCGCGCCGTGAGCATGCGGCCATGTCGGTGTCCGCGGTGGTGTTGCACCTGCCGACCGCCCGGATTGGGCCCCGGTCGGCCGCCTAGCGACATGGCGGGGCGCCGTGTCCCGGTCGGCGGTCCGCTGAACTATGCCCACCGGTACTGTCGCCGTATCGGCGCTGTAGCAATCCCACGACGAAGGGTCGGCCTCGCGGTACAGGGAAGAAATGAGCAACCTTGAAGCTGCGCCGGCCGAAGTCGAGTGCAGCGCTGCACAGATTGTTGGTACCGAGGTGCTGCATCCACGAGAGGTGCCGCTTGGTGGGCCGAGGGCGATCCGGGTACAACGCACACTTCCGCAGCAACAACGTTCGCTGATCGGCGCGTGGTGTTTTGTCGACCACTACGGCCCGGTGTCCGCAAGCATGGACGTTCCGCCTCATCCGCACACGGGACTACAGACGGCGAGTTGGTTGTTCAGTGGGGGAGTGGAGCACCGTGACAGCGCCGGAGTGCGCGCCCTGGTTCGCCCCGGCGAGCTGAATCTGATGACCGCGGGGGCGGGGATCTGTCACTCCGAGGTATCGGCGGCGCCAGGTGCCGTTCTGCACGGTGTGCAGCTGTGGGTGGCACTACCTGACTCCGATCGTGACACTGGGCGCGACTTCGCCCACTACACACCCACCCGGATTTCGTTGCCGGGTGCGGTCGCTCGGGTATTTCTCGGCGAGCTGGCCGGCAGCCGTTCGCCGGTGCACACATTCACTCCGCTGCTGGGCGCCCAGATCGACATCGACGCGAACGCTGCGCTGGACATTGACATCGACGCGGCGTTCGAACACGGTGTGCTGTGTGACACGGGCACCGTAGAGATGGGTGGGACTACCCTCTCGGTTGCCGACCTGGGCTACCAAAGCGCGGGCAGCGTTGTATTGCACGTGCGCAATGTGGGGGATGGGCCGGCGCGGATAGTGCTGCTGGGGGGCACCCCGTTCACCGAAGAACTGCTGATGTGGTGGAACTTCGTCGGGCGCAGCCACGACGAGATCGTCAGCTATCGCCAACTATGGGAGGACGCCGACGAACGCTTCGGCGCTGTCGCGGGGTACCGGGGCTCAGTCACCCGACTGCCCGCGCCGCCACTGCCGACTACCCGGCTGCGGCCCAGGCCTTTACCGGGCCGCCAGCCAACGACCAAACAGAAAAGGGCATCCGAATGACTGCAGACAAGACCGGCGCGCCGACCACGGTCACCGCGGGACACCAGAGGTACACCATTGCCGTCGAGGGCGAAACCGTCGGCTACGCCGACTACGCCGACCGCGGTGACCAACGCGTTTTCTACCACACCGTGGTCGATCCAGAATTCGGCGGACGAGGCCTGGCAACGATTCTGCTCGAAGCGGCGCTGGATGCCGCCCGGGACGCCGGCAAACGAATCGTCCCCGTGTGCTCCATGGTCGGCACAGTGCTCGAGAAGCATCCCGAATTCGACGACATCACCGACCCCGTCACCGCGGAGGTCCGGAGCTGGGCGCAGACCCAGCCGAGCAGTTAAGCCTGGGCCGCGGGTCGAAGACGGGGCCCCGGGTGGACCGCTTAGACCAAATGCGCGCTGCCGTCGTGCAATTCGCTACGGCGCAAATTCATTGGAGTGACAGCGAGGATGTCGCCCCCGGCAACCACGGCCCGGGTGATCGGCGTGAGCGCCTGGAACAGCGATTCCACCTCATCGTCACTGAGCGCGTCGAGCGCCGACAAGCCGAGCGTGTCGGTTGTCGATTCGATGTGTTCCTTCAGCTCCCGGCCGGCCACGGTCGGCGACCCGTCGTCGTTAAGCAGCCCTCGACCGGCCAGCCGTTGTTCGTGGTGACGCCACGCCGCCTCGTCGTAGTCGCGGGTGCGCGCGATGAAGTCGCGCGGGATCCCGCCGGCCGCGGCGTGTAACACGTTGGATTCCCGACCTGAGATGCCGGCGGCGGCCAATACCGCCACATGCGCATCCCCGCGTTGCTCGCGCAACAGAGTCGCGGCATGCCACAGCGCGGCCAGTGGATTGTCCGGCCAGGGCAGCGCCAAATTCGCCGCGAACAACGGGCGTCCGTCATGCGGCGCCTGGCGCGCCGCCTTTCCCGCCAATTCCGCGGCGACACGGACGTTTTCATCTGCGCCGAGACCGTAGCGGAGCAGTGCCGCGACAGCGGAGTCCTGCCGGGCGCGCAACGCGGCTTCGGGATCGGCGATCTGCCACGCTGCCGGTAAGGCCTTGGCTACCCGCTCGGGGGCGAAGTTATAGAAGACCGCGGTGACCACCTCTGGCGGCACCACCCCCAACGGCGCCGACCGAGCGGCGAAGTAGCCCATCCAGTAACCCCGGTAACCCAGCCCGTCCAACGCCGCCCGCGCCTCCGGCGCGAAGTAGGTCACCGCATGTACCGGCTCGAATCGATCGAAGAAGCGGCGCGCCAGCCCGGGTTCTCTGCACACGGTCGCAGTTAACCACCCACTGCCCACCATAACCAAGCCCGGAGGCCTGAATGGGAGTCAGCCGCGACTCGCCCTACAAACACAGGGGCGCAGCCTCATTGAGCCGCGTCATTCGTCTCGGCGTTCGGAGTCCCAGGTGGAGGGCAGCATCGGGCTGGTTGGAGCGCCACCGAAAGCGTCTGCGGGCAGGGCGATCAACCCGGTCGCATCCGCGTTGTCCTTGGCCGCGATACCGCCAAAGCCCATCGGACCCGCGCCGCGGGTCGATGCGGCGACCAGCGGAGCGTTGACGGACTCAGAACCGGAACCATCGTCGCTGTCCAGATCCATGAACTCGTCGCCGTACTGACGTTCCGGAATCGTGGCACGGCCCCGGCTCCGGGCACGCCGTTTGTCCCGCGCCGAAACCGCCGCGGCCGCGGCGGGGATACCGACCGACGGCGCCTTCGCGCCGGTCTTGCCGCCCACTGTGGGCGTGAAACCCCCGCCGGGGTCGAAACCACCCACGGCATAGGCCACCGCTGGGGCCGTAGCCGCCGGTGCTGCTGAAACGGGCGCGGCGCCCGCGCTACCCACAGCCGAAGCGGCAGGCGCGGCAACGGGAGTCGCCACGGTCGGAGCGAGACCGACGACCGGCCGGCCTGACGGGTGAGCGGCTCGCGCCGGCGATGCAGCGACGTCAGCTCCTGCGCCCGCGGCCGCAGCCGGAGCCTGGGTCAGCAGCTGTTGACCAACCCCGAGCACCACTCCGAGCGTGATCGCCAGCAGTGGATCGAGCAGCAGCTGCGGATACGTGAGCGACGCTCCCACGTCGGAGAAGACCTGATATGCAACGGCGAATAAGAAGGGCCCGAAGGTCACCAAGGCCTGCGACGGGTTGGTCAGGAAATCGGTGATCAACTGCATGGTGTTGCCCAGCGGATTCTGCAGGAAATTGATGATCGGCGCGTATATCTCCTGGACATAGTTGATGTATGCCTGCAGCAGTTGGGTAATGATGTCAGCGAGGTTCAATTGACTGCCCGCGTCCGCCGCGGGTGCCGCCGCGGCCGACCCGGCCTCGCCGACACCGGACTTCAGCACCACCGGTGCAGGCGGTGTGGCCGGGACGGCGCCCGCGGCCGCACCCGATACGGTCTGATATGCGCTCATCGTGGTGGCCGCCTGAACCCACATCCGGACGTAATCCGCCTCGTTGAGCGCGATCGGAATCGTGTTGATGCCGAAGAAGTTGGTCCCGACGAGCACACCATGAACGACGTGGTTGGCCGCCAACTCGGCCAACGTCGGCATCATCGCCACCGCCGCTGTGTAAGCCGCCGCGGCGGCCTCAAGCCCCGCCGCGGCGGCATCGCTCTTACCGTGGGCCTGCGCAAGCCATGCGAGGTAGGGCGCATGCGCGGCGACGTACTGCTCGGCGCTCGGACCCTGCCAGAAGCCGGCCTGCACCGCGCTCAGCACTCCGATGAGTTCGGCGATTGCCGAGGCGTACTCGGCACTCAACGCCTGGTAAGCCCCCGCGGCGGCCAGCAACGACCCGGGCCCCGGGCCGCTGGACAGCAGCGCAGAATGCACCTCGGGTGGCAACGCCATCCAGATCGGGGCCGTCATGATCGGCCGCGCGCGAGGATTACCACGGTCACCAACGCCGTGGCCGCGGCATTTGCAATGGTCATCCGGTCAATCCGCGCAAGTCTAGCCCCCTGGCACTACACGTAACGCCATCAAGAATTCCCCATGCGTTGCCCTTCATTCATTAGTTTGCGCCAAGCGATGTCAGCATCAGCGCAAAGGGGGACCCTTTGACTACGGATCCTCCACCCAAATCTGATCCTTCTCACGCATCCGATTTTGCGCACCCGCGACGCCCCGGCCAAAGCACTGGCGTGCTCGTGTAGATTCTCAAATCCGATGTCATACAGCGGCTGTGTGACCTGCAGTGATGCAGGTCGTCTCACGCCGTGTCATCTGGCTTCTGTCTCAAACTCGTGTCATTTTTACGCGCCAAGACATCCTCGACCGCGCCGACTCCCGCGCGGACGCCGCGCGGACCCGCACGTTTTCCGGGCAGCACGGCGTGGTCACTCAAAGTTCATGGATCAGAGTCCGCAGGGCGTCGAGAAGGCCGCTTGCCTCTCCGTGTAATTCTTCCACTTCAACAGTGTAAAAGGCGTAGGCCTGTTGCAATGCCAGTTCATCTGCCTCGTTCATCGGGCTATTCTCGAACGCCTGGAACGCCGTCAGCAGCTCGGCGTCCGCCTCCACGTACCCCACCACGATCTCCGCAACATCCTGCTCGACGATCTTCAACAACAGGGAGGCGTTCGCGGCCTCGGTGGCCGCATACGAATTCCCAGCGCCAGCCAACGCCTGCACAAACTGGGAATGAAACGCCGCCGCCTGCGCGCTCAGCGCTTGAAAGTCCCGCGCGTGGCTAGAAAACAGCGACGCGATCGCCGCCGACACCTCATCACCCGCAGCAGCCACCACCTCCGTCGTCCGGGCTGCCGCCGCCGCATTGGCCTCGCTGATCATCGAACCGAGGCTCGTCAGATTCGAAGCCGCTGACGCCACCATCTCCGGTGCTGCGATCACAAACGACATACCGCACCCCCCACTCGGTCATCATCCACTCATCGGTACGGCAAAGCATCGCACGAACTTGATCGCAGCCCGGAAAAGCGCTCCCCGGATCCAATTGAATCATGCACGTCGAGACAGTTTCTCTGTTAAGGTGACACGAAAGTGAGACTAGGACAACGGTTTTGACATGCGACAGCCAGCAATGAGCGTTCCCACTTGGGTGTTGGGCTTCGAACAAAACGAACAGGTTGCAATTACAGTCTCCTCTCGACAAGTTCGGACACGTCTTACCGTAACCTCAATAATCTCTTACTTTTCTTATTTTTGGTGTACCGTGCTGTCTTGTGGGTGGGTCACAGCAGGTTGACGTAGTGGTCGTTGGTGCTCGCTGCGCAGGATCCCCGCTGGCCGCAATGCTGGCGCGGCGTGGTCTAAGCGTCTGCGTGCTTGATAAAGCGCAGTTTCCCTCCGAAACCCCGTCGACCCACGTGATTCAGCCGTGTGGCGTGCAGATCCTGGATCAGCTCGGGGTACTCGAGCAGCTGCTGGCCGCGGGCACGGCTCCGCTGGACCGCTTCACGATGGTCAATGATGACGTGCGCCTGGAGACCACTCGCGACGGATCGCTCGGGCATCCGGCGCTGTGCGTGCGCCGGGTAACCCTGGATGCCCAGCTAGTGGCTGCGGCCAGCGCGGCCGGCGCGCAGGTACGCACGGGGTCACGCGTGACGGGGCTGCTCACCGAACGCGACCGGGTGACTGGCGTGCGAACCGATCAGGGCGCGATTCGCGCCCGCCTGGTGGTCGGCGCCGACGGTCGGCACTCGACGGTCGCCGCGGCGGTGGGCGCGCCGGAGTATCACGTGTCACCGCCGGGCCGGCTAGCGGCCTGGGGGTATTACGAGGGCGTGGCCGACCGAGACGGGCACCTCCGGTTCGGGCGGGTAGGAGAAACGGGCTTTCTGGCCGGCCCTACCGACGGTGATCTCTACATGGTCGCCGTCGCGCCGGATCTGACAAGACAGCCCGAGTTTGACGCTGATCGCGTGCGCTATTTCACAGCTGCTCTTCGCATTTGGCCCGAACTGGCCGACGTAGTCGGCGGTGGGCAGCGGGTCGGTCCAATCCGAGTGGTGAGCAAATGGCATGGCTACTTCCGCCGATCCGCCGGCCCGGGCTGGGTATTGGTCGGCGACGCCGGGCATTTCAAAGATTTCACACCCGGGCAGGGCATCTCTGATGCGCTGCGGCAGGCTGAGCAGCTCGCATACACAATCGAGAACGCTTTGGACGCGCTGGATTTCGACGCTGCCATGCAATCCTGGTGGCGCTGGCGCGACGAAGATGCCTATGAGATGTACTGGTTCGCAAGTCTGATGGGACGCCCCGGAGCAGCGTCGCCACTGACGAACCGGCTACTGCGAGAAGTCAGTACCGACGCTGAGGCGACTGGATCATTTCTACGGGTGCTCAACCACGACCTGCGTCCCTCCCAGCTGTTTACCCCGGCCCTGCTGGCGCGCGCTACCGCAGGAACGGTTCGAGATGAGCCCGGCCGCATCGTCGCAACCCTCAAAGAAGCACTCGCCTCCACAAAAGAAAACGTGCGGCAGGCCCGGCACAAACGCAGGAGGCCGCCAGGCATGACCAAGACCGCATGGCGAGGATGAGCCGGCCTTCTCAGACTGAGCGCGGGCGTCGTCCATGGTGATGTGCCGGCTTGGTCAACATCAGAGCCAGCCGGTGCGGGCGGCGGCGACCGGCTCGGCGGGGGCCGGCGCCAATTCCCCGTCCCGCACGCCGTCGAGCATCCGTTTCACTACGGCGACAATCTCCGGGGCCGCCGCGGCGAGTCCGGTCTCATCGGCTTTGGTGACCTCATCAGTACCGACGCCCGCCCTGACCAGCACGGCGGCCGGGTCGGCCAGCTGATCGGCCAGCCAGGACAGCGGGTCGGCTGACAACTCGGCGACGAAGTTCCGGCGCCCGGGTTCCCAACCGTCGAAACGGGGGTGGTGGTGGGCCCGGTCCAGCGTCCCGGGCGGGCTCTCTGTGGATCCGAAAAGGTCCACCCGCCATACCGGGCGGGTGAAGGCGATCGGGACGCCGGCGTAGATCGACCCTTGGGGCTCGGCCCGGTCGACGACGCGGAGTTCCAGTCTGACTCCCCGTTCCGGGGTCTCCTGACCGGCGAGCGGGGCCGGGTCGATGAAATACATGTCCCCGACGACTACACCCAGGGTTTCGAACCCGAACGCTGCGAACATCGCGTACCTTTCCTTGTGCCTCCTTGAGCGTAGACCCGGGCGGTGGGGGTTGCGACAAGCTGCAATCACTCCCGAGCTTCCAGATAGAGACGGGAATCACACCCGCTTGCAGCGGCACTAGGGCAGCAATACGGACCAAGATGCGTTTAACGCTGACATAAAGAGCAGCTCTGCTGCGATCTGCTACAGGGTAGGCATGACAATGGCGACGTACACGGACTATGACACTCCGCGCGGTCTCGATACTGAGGAGGCGCCTGAGGACTCTCTCAAGGGCCTGAAGGCACGCGCTAATGAAGCGGACGCGGCAGTTTTGGATGTCGAAGAATCGGATGCGGCGGAATCGTTCGAGTTGCCGGGCGCCGATCTGTCCGGCGAAGAGTTGTCGGTGCGGGTCATCCCGAAGCAGGCCGACGAGTTCACGTGTTCGAGCTGCTTTCTGGTGCACCATCGCAGCCGTCTCGCCAGCCAGAAGGACAGCGTGATGATCTGCACCGACTGCGCCGCCTAATACGAACTTGCGACGGCTCGAGTGGGTCGCGGTAGGGCCGTGGCTCGACGGCGGATTGGTAGCTGACCGCCCCGCCGCCTGGCGTCCCGTACCGCTCGATGCTCATAATCGGTGGTCTCGCTGATTCCTGAACTTGCTTTGTCATGCAGTGATCGTCGACCGACCCAGTCATCGAGCACATGAGGCCTTTGCCTCAAACTCGGCCCGATGACTTCTGAGAGCTGTACCCGCGAATCGTGGACCGGACGTGCGGGCCAGGACTACGATTTTCACGGCAACCGGATGCAGTTGCGTGCGGCTTGTCTTGGAGCATTAGCGCCCCCATTTGGGAGGTCCTCGCATGGCTCATCCGTCGATCGATCCGACGTTCTACCGGACCGCTGCAGAGGCGGCGGCCGCTCCCGGCGAGCAACTCGCGTACGTGGTGGCCTTTGACCGCGCCGCACAGCAGCACGACGCGATGACCGTCATCGATGTGAATGCGGCCTCGGACAGCTATGGGCGGGTGGTCGGTTGGACAGACGTGCCCGGCCGCGGCGACGAGCTTCATCACTTCGGTTGGAACGCTTGCAGCAGCGCCCTGAAGCACGAGGGCCACGACATGCACGGCCTCGAGCGCCGATACCTCCTGGCTCCCGGGCTGCGATCGTCCAACATCCACGTGTTCGACACTCAGCCGGACCCACGCAACCCGACGCTGATTAAGACGATCGACGGCAAGAGCCTGTCCCAGAAGGCCGGATACTCGCGTCCGCACACCCTTCACTGCGGACCAGACGGCGTATTCCTAACCTGCCTCGGGGGTCCCGAGGGCAACGATGATGGACCGGGCGGCATCGCCCTGCTCGACCATGCGACATTCGACGTCTTGCGCGCCTGGGAGACCGACCGCGGGCCGCAGCACTTCCACTATGACGCCTGGTGGCACCTCAATCAGAACGTGCTGATCTCAAGCGAGTGGGGCAGCCCCTCGATGATCGAGAACGGCATCGTGCCGGATTTGTTGCTGGGCCAGAAGTACGGCCACGCCGTCCACTTCTGGGATCTTGCCAAGGGTGAGCACCTGCAGCGGGTCGACCTGGGCGCCCAGCACCAGATCGCATTGGAGGTGCGCCCGTCGCACGACCCCGAGGCGACCTGGGGCTTCGTCGGTGTGGTGATTTCCACTGAGGACCTGTCCGGCTCGGTCTGGCGCTGGTTCCGCGACGAGCACGAGTGGAAGGTCGAGAAGGTCATCACCATTCCCGCGGAGCCCGCCGACCCAGACCTCCTGCCTCCTGTGCTCAAGCCGTTTGCCGCAGTGCCGCCGCTCATTAGCGACATCGATCTGTCGGTCGATGACCGGTTCTTGTACGTGTCGTGCTGGGGTACCGGCGAGATGAAACAATTCGATGTGTCGGACCCCGCGACCCCAAAGCAGGTGGGATCGGTGCGGCTCGGCGGCATCGTCGACCGCGCACCCCATCCAGCGATGCCCGATATGCCGCTGGCAGGCGGCCCGCAGATGGTCGAAGTCAGCCGCGACGGGAAACGGGTCTACTTCACCAACTCGCTGTACGGGGCATGGGACGACCAGTTCTACCCCGACGGTGTCGGCGCGTGGATGGCCAAGCTCGACGCGGATGTTGACGGCGGGCTGAGCATCGACGAGAACTTTCTCCCACACGGCGAGGAGTTCCGCGGCCTGCGGGTGCACCAGATCCGGCTGCAGGGTGGCGACGCTTCGTCGGACTCCTACTGCTACAGCTGATTCCCACCGCACCTCCAGCACCGCTCCAAGCATTACCTATGGTCGCGACCGTCGTCGTGCACCGCCGGTTTGGTGGCGTCATCTTGGACCTCCGCAGCACTCGCCTATTTGTGAAGTGAATGGCTGATATGGGTGACATTCGTCCTACGCATATCGACCAGGTGGATCTGAACCTGCTGCCGCCGCTGGTGGCGCTGCTGGAGGAACGCCACGTCACGCATGCGGCCCACCGAAACCTTCGACCCGGCCACCGCGGCCCAATCGTTTCGCCTCGCCGTCAGCGACTACACCGTCTCAGCGTTCGGCGCCGCGCTGGTTCACTCGATTCTGACGCGGTCGCCCCACTCGACGGTGACCTGTGAGGCCCTCGACGCGCACGTCTTCGACAAATTAGACGCCGGGACGCTCGACCTGGTGATCTACGGGCGCGCACCCGAGCGATACAGCAGCCAACACCTTTTCACCGACCAGTTCGTGTGCGTCGTGGCCGCCGAGCACCCGCTCGCGCAGCACGCATCGGTGTCACTATCGCAGTACCTGCGGTGGCCACATCTGAGCATCGATCTCAGCCAGCCTTAAAATATCTAAAGTTTGTTAGGCGGGTATAGATCGTGCGTGCAGTACGTAATATCATTGAGGCCTGGGCTATCGGTTTGCTCACCGTGCCTCAACCGCCAGCAGCAGTTCCAGTCGCCCTGTCGCGTTAGGAGAAGCCTCCCCGCAACGACAGAAAGGCCGAGTCAAATGACAACGCACACTACGAAAACGGCTGCCCGCAGGATCTTGCCGCTGGCGGCAGCCGGCCCGCTCGTCCTGGCAAGCGCGGTGTTTCTAGCTACGCCCGTACACGCCGCCGCCACATGGATGGCGGGAGCGGTGAACTCCAGCTCGACGTTCTTTTACACCGACGCCTACACCGAGTCTGATGCCGAGCAGCACGCGATGGCGAACTGCGAAGCGAAGTTCCCGACCGGCTGCCAACTCGCCGGAAGCACCACGACCTGCATGGCTGTCGCCCTCGGTCAAGGCAGTGACTACGCCGTCGCCTACGGCCCGACTGTGCAGACGGCGCAGATGCTGGTGGCGACGAAGATCCACGACCGCGTCAACCGACCCGGTGGCGGGCACTGCAGTTGGGACTGAAGGTGTTGTGCGAAATCCATCTGCTGTGGCTGCGGGCTTGAGTTCGACGGACATATCGCGTGTGCCGAGGCGATGCACTGACGACCGTCGGTCGCGATGCCCTGCACGCTCTGGCTTGTCTCCGGATAAGAAACGAGTTTCGAGAGGCTCAAAAAGTCACTCGCAGCCACCCGGCTTCGACTCGAACGAGTTCAATTGGTCGTGACGTGAGCCCCGGCAGGTTGCGGCGATGCCAATTAGGTTGGAGTCATGAGCGATACCCAGTCCCAGTTTTCGGTTCTGAAGCAAACCGCCGATCGGGCCGTCGCGGATGCCATCGCAGGGCTGATCGAGGACGGTGAAGATCATGAGCTCAATCGAATCAACGCCCTGGACTTTTCCAAGCGCACCGGCTTCGACGAAGAGAAGGTGATTTCCGGCTTCCTGCACGCCTCGCGGCTTGGCCTGTTCGATCTCACCTGGAACGTGCTTTGTCCCGGTTGCAGCGGCGTGCTGGACGCGCATGACACGCTGAAATCCCTGCGTAGTGACGACTACCATTGCGGATTGTGCGCCTGCGGCTACGAGCCTTCCGTCGACGAGCAGGTCGAGGTGGCCTTTACGGTCAGTCCCAAGGTCAGACGGATTGCCGCCCACGATCCCAACACGCTGCCGCTATGGGAATACTACAAGCAGGTGTTCTGGAGTTCGGGCATCGATCTCGACAAGGATTCCTTCGCCTCGCTGACCGAGGAATTGACGCTGGATGCGCTGGAGCTGCCCGCCGGCGAAAAGGCGGTGCTGTCGATGCAGCTTCCGCCGCAATTCATCATCGTTTTCGAGCCGGTGACGCATTCCGCGCATTTCATTGACGTCCAGGGCGAGCCGACCGAGGAACGTCAGCAGCTCGGGCTGATCTTCAACAAAGCGCATCCGCCGACCGGGTCGACCACCTTGCGTCCGGGTCCGCTGCGGCTCGCGCTCGACAATGAGTCCAGCCTGCGGACGCTGCCCACCGTCTTTGTCGCGGCCGACGCGCTCCACCATCTGCTGGGCAAGCGCAGGCCGTTCCTCACCGCCAAGCGGATGCTCTCGAACCAGACGTTCCGCGATGTGTTCAAGGCCGACAATCTCAACATCGATCAGCGTCTGAAAATCACCTCGCTGACCTTTCTGTTCACCGACCTCAAGGGGTCGACCGCGCTTTACGAGCGGGTCGGCGACCTCGTCGCGTTCGACTTGGTGCGCGCGCATTTTCATGCGCTTCTGGAAATCATCGCGGCCGAAAAGGGCGCCGTGGTCAAAACCATCGGGGACGCTGTGATGGCGACCTTCGTCGAGCCGGAACACGCGCTCGTCGCGGGCCTGCGGATGCGGGCCGCGATGGGCAAGCTCAATGCCGAGCGCGGCAAGTCCGACCTGATCGTAAAGATCGGCATCCATGCGGGGCCGTGTCTCGCGGTGATGCTGAACGAGCGGCAGGACTATTTCGGCCAGACCGTCAATATCGCGGCGCGGGTGCAGGGCTTGTCGACCTCGCAGGAGATCCACATCACCGGTCCCGTGATCGACGCGCCCGGCGTCGCCACCATCCTGGAGAAGGAGGCGATCCGGCCGATTCAGAAAGAGGCCGCGCTGCGCGGCATCGCCGACAAGATCGTGGTGTATGAGATTCCATAGCTTTGCATGCCGCCTATACGCAGCCGCTCTCGATCAGGGTCTCAACTTGTCCAGGCCCGAATGTCTCAGAAGGTTTGATGTCCCGCTAACCAGCCCGATCTGACCTGACGACGCTTATTTGGGCGGCCGCTGCAGCCCAAGATGATCGCGCAGCGTATGCCCGGTGTACTGGCTGCGGAACCGGCCACGGCGCTGCAGGATGGGCACGACGTGATCGACGAACGCCGTCAGCTCATGGGGCAGTGTCGATCCCATGATGGTGAATCCGTCGATGGCGCCCGCGTCCTGCCAAGCGATCACATGTGCGGCGAGCTGCTCGGGTGTGCCGATGAAATGAGTCTGCCCCGCGCCACCGGTCAGCTGCTGGGCGATCTCGCGCAAGGGAGCGTCGGGGCGCGCACGTGCGGCCGCATAGAGCTGCTCTGCGCGAGTTGACGGTGTCGACTGGTCGGCCCAGACTTGCGCGGGCAGGGGAGCATCGGGGTCGAATGCGTCTGGGTCGAGCCCGGCTGTGTACAAGGCGTTTTGCCAGCGGAACTCTGGACTTGCCAGTTCTTCCAGCTGCCGTGCCCGGGTTTGGGCTTCCGCCTCGGTGCCGCCCAAGGTCACCATCAATGCGGGAAGGACGAGCACCTGCTTGGGGTCACGGCCGGCGGCGATGACCTGAGCGTGCAGGTCAGTTCTGAACGCCACCGCCGCTTCCAGCGACGGTGGTCCGGAGAAGACCATCTCGGCGTAGCGCGCGGCCAGCCCGATGCCGGCCGCGGACTGTCCCGCCAAGACGAGCACCGGGTGACCTTGAGGGGCGCGGGGGAACGGCAGGACTCCTTCGACGTCGTAGTACTTGCCGTGGAAGCGTGGTGCATGCAGCTTGCTGCGGTCTGCCCACACGCCGCCCTCGCGGTCGCCGATGACCGCGTCATCCTCCCAGCTGTCCCACGAATGGATGACGACCTCGACGAATTCGTGAGCACGGGCATAACGGTCGGCGTGTTCGGGATGGCTGCGCTCACCGAAGTTCGCCGCGGCCAGCGGTGTGACGGTGGTGACGATGTTCCAGCCAGCGCGACCGCCACTGAGATGATCCAGCGTGGCAAACCGCCGGGCGAGCTCCCACGGCGCGTTATAGGTCGTCGAGCCGGTCCCGATCAGCCCGACGTGGCTGGTGACTGCGGCTATCGCCGAGAGCACCGAGATCGGGTCGAATTGCGTCTGAGGCAAGAAGGTTGCGCGGTATTCGGCGATGGCGATGTTGTCGGCCAGGAAAATCGAGTCCATCAAACCGCGCTCGGCGATCCGCGCGATGTCGGTGTAGTAGGAAAGCCCCAGGACGTTATGGGCATCATCGTCGACCACGCGCCACGCAGATTCGTGATAGCCGTTCGGCCAGATGAAGGCGTTGAAGTGCAATGACGGTGCGGTCATCGAGAGTCTCCTTGGTCAATGTTCGCTGGGCGACGTCGTGCGCAACCTGGACCCACCTAGCGACAACACCGCGCTCTACCGCAGAATTTCGTCTCCGGCAGGACGTCGGCCGACTCTGCGAAGTGGGAAGGTATCGCTGCACTCCGCTGCTTCGACGCTGATTGCGCGATTTCCAAACCCTGGCCGGCTGGTGCCCTTTGGCTTTTGCATACAGTATTCGTGCGGTGTGGGAATGTCCCTCTGCCGCGATGCATGCCCTGAAAAGAGGTTGCGCTTATGGCCACGTTGCTGCTGCACCATGCCAGTTTCGCCGCCGCCCATCAGACGGCTCCTGGCCATCCAGAGCGGCCGGACCGTTACCGCGTGGTGGAAGCGGTGCTCAGTCGGCCGCAGTTCGACACGCTGGTGCGGGAAGAGGCTGAGCCCGCCGACCTCGCGGCGACGCGCTATGTGCACTCCAATCGTTACGTGGACGGGCTTGAGGCAGCGCGGCCCGAGGAAGGTTATGTCTACCTCGACGGTGGCGACACCATGATGGAGCCCTCGACGTGGGAGGTGGTGTTGCGCGGGGTCGGCGGCACGCTGCAGGCGGTGGACAAGGTTCTCGCCGGGGAGGTCCAGAACGCGTTCGTCGCGTGCCGTCCGCCCGGTCATCATGCCGAAACCGAGCGGGCAATGGGCTTCTGCTTGTTCAACAACATCAGCATCGGCGCGCGTCATGCACAGGAGAAGCACGGGCTGGTGCGGGTCGCGATTGTCGATTTCGACGTTCATCACGGCAACGGCACACAGGAGATCTTCTACTCCGATCCGAGCGTGCTCTATGCGTCCACCCATCAGATGCCGCTGTTTCCCGGTACCGGCGCGGCCCGCGAAACCGGAGTCGGGAATATCTTCAACTCACCGTTGGCACCCGGTGATGGCGGCGCCGAACTGCGGGAGGCCTTCCTGGACCGGATACTGCCTGCGCTAGACGTTTTCGCGCCGGAGCTGATCATCGTGTCCGCCGGGTTCGACGCTCACGTGCGTGATCCGCTCGGCTCACTGACCATGACGGCCGACGACTTCGCCTGGGTCACCCGGGAATTGATGAAATCGGCGGAGAAGCTCTGCGACGGCCGGTTGGTGGCGGTGCTCGAAGGTGGTTATGACCTTCAGGGACTTGCGGATTCGGTCACCGCTCACGTCGGTGAGCTGCTGAAGGGCTGAGCCACCACCGCATCCTGAACGGCGCTTGACAAGATCACCTGCATAAGTACAACCAGCAGCGCCGCATGCACCGCCTCGGCCGTGTCCCACCCGCCGAGGCCGAAGCCCCGTACTATTCCGAAGGCGTGACCGACCAACCGGCTGGCTCACAGAACCCCGAGGGTGCATGAAACTCGGGATGCTTCACCGCATGTCGTACCACTGACGATGAACGGAGATCCTTCATGAGCGAGCATCGCATTGCCGGCAAGAACGTACTGATCGCCGGTGGCGCCAAGAACTTGGGCGGACTGATCGCCCGTGACTTCGCCGACCATGGCGCTAAAGCGGTCGCGATTCACTACAACAGCGACGCCACCCAGCCCGCCGCCGACGACACCCTGGCAGCCATCAAGACCGCCGGGGTCGACGCCTACGCATTCCAGGCAGATCTGACCTCGGCGCCCGCAGTGTCGCAACTGTTCGATGATGCCAAAGCGGCAATGGGATCGATCGACATCGCGATCAACACCACCGGCATAGTCATCAAGAAACCCATCGCCGAAATCGCCGAAAGCGACTTCGACAAGATTTTCGCAGTCAACGCAAAGACGGCGTTCTTCTTCATCCAGCAAGCCGGCCAGCAACTCTCCGGCGGCGGCAAGATCATCACCCTGGTGACGTCGCTACTTGCCGCCTTCACCGGCGGATACTCCATCTACGCGGGATCGAAGAGCCCGGTGGAGCACTTCACCCGGGCCGCGTCCAAGGAATTCGGGGAACGCGGCATCTCAGTCGTCGCAGTCGCCCCCGGACCGATGGAAACCCCGTTCTTCTACGGCCAAGAGACCGAGGAATCCGCCAAGTTCAATCAAAGCGCCGCCGATCTCTCTAAATTCACCAAAACCGGGCTCACCGATCCCCACGACATCGTCCCCGTGGTGCGATTCCTGGCCGGCGAGGGGTGGTGGATCACCGGACAAACCATCTTCCCCAACGGCGGCTACACCACCCGCTAAGCCCCGCAGAGACGCAAACTCACGCGACCGCCCACCGACGTGGCGAAACGACCGACGTCAGAACGGGCCACCGAAAACAATCCGCTCGCATCAATTGAGACAGGATCTGGTCACTCCCCAATCTAAAACGGGACAGCGCCGGGGCCTGCCCAGCGGGGAGTGGTGCGGCCTAGAACCTTGAGACCGGCGCACGAACCGCCGGCAGCACCAACGTGTCGAAAACCTGTCGCACGAACTTGGCGTCGACGGTTTGTCCGCTGATGGCCCGCATCAGTCCCATGGCGGTGAGTACGTCGGTGACGAGTGACCAGTCGCGATCACCCGATATCTCGCCGCGGGCAGCTGCTTGCTTGAGTATCGCCGACATCGTCCGCCGACCTTTGTGAAGTATCAGGTCGTCGAGGGCTGCAGCGAGTTCGGGGTCGTGCGCGGCCTCCGCTGCGACGCGTAGCACCAGGTCGTTGGAGATCAGGTCGTCTTCGTGGCGGGCCGCGCGTTCGACGACGAGTTCGAAATCGCCTGTGAGGCTGCCGGTGTCGGGGGCTTCGTCGCTCACTAGGTCGGGCCGCCAGTAGACGAGGGCATCCGTGATCAAGGCAGCCTTCGAGGACCAGCGGCGGTAGATCGCGGCTTTGCCGACGCCGGCCCGCGCGGCGACGTCGTTCATGTTGGTGGCCTGGTAGCCATGCTCGGCGAGCGCCGCCAGAGCGGCGTTGAGAATCGCGGGATCGCGCGAGCGGTCCAGCCGCCCCTCGGTGCGCTGGCGCAGTCTCGGTTTCGGCTCTGCCATGGGTTCCGATCTGCTCGCTGATGACGACGTTGCCGTGGACAGCTTGGCAGAACCGCGCTCCAGTTTCACAGTGTCGATAGTTGGGGGATCGGCGTGGTGTTGTTGGCGTCCGGTTCGGATTGGTGTGTCGGTTTGGGCGGATGAGTGATCTTGAAGGTGTTCAACGGCCACCAGAACCAGCGTCCCAGCGCGGCGGCTATCGAGGGCGTCATGAACGATCGCACGATGAGCGTGTCGACCAGCAGGCCGATGCCGATGGTCATGCCCAGCTGGCCGACCACGCGCAGGTCGCTGACGATCATCGACATCATGGTGAACGCGAACACCATGCCGGCGGCGGTGACCACGCGTCCGGTGGCGCCCATGCCGCGGATGATCCCGGTGTTGAGGCCGGCGTGGATCTCTTCCTTGAGTCGCGAGACGACCAGCAGGTTGTAGTCCGAACCCACGGCCAGCAGGATCACGATCGACAGGGGGATCACGATCCATTGCACGCCGAGTCCCAGGATGTCCTGCCAGAGCAAGACGGACAGTCCACAGGCGGTGCCCAGGGATGCGGCGACCGTGCCGATGATGACCAAGGCGGCTACCACGCTGCGGGTGATCAGCAGCATGATCGCGAAGATCAGGATCATCGAGGAGATGCAGACGATCAACAAGTCGACCGTGACGCCTTGCTGCATGTCGCTGTAGAGCGAGGCGGTGCCGGCCAGTGAGACCTTCGCGTTCTCCAGCGGGGTGCCCTTGACGGCGTCGGCGACGGTTTGCCTGATTCCGGCGACGTGCTTGATCCCGTCCACTGAGGCCGGGTCACCCTGGTGGGTGATGATGAACCGGACGGCCTTGCCGTCGGGGGAGACGAACATCTTCAGGCCGCGTGCGAAGTCGGGGTTCTTGAACACTTCCGGCGGCAGGTAGAAGGAGTCGTCGTTCTTGGCCTCGTCGAAGTAATTGCCCATCAGCGTCGAGCCCTGCGCCAGTTCCTGCTGGTGGGCCTGGATGCCGGCCATCGTGCTGTGCGTGGCCACCATGAAGTCCCGCATCTTCATCATGGAGGCGATGGTGGGCGGCAGATCAGCCAGAATCTTGGGCATCAACGCGTCAAGGTGGTCCAGGCTTTTGGTCAGGTCACCGAACTTGTCGGCGATTTGGTCGATGCCGTCGAGGGCGTCGAAGATCGACCGCAATGCCCAGCAGACGGGAATGTCGAAGCAATGCTTTTCCCAGTAGAAGTAGGCCCGCAGCGGACGGAAGAAATCGTCGAAGTTGGCGATTTGATCACGCAATTGGTTAGTGGTGTCCATGATGTCGTGCGTCTTGCTGATCGTGTCGTGCGTGGTCGCCGTCAGATCCTTCATCGTCTCGTACATGTGCTGCATGGTGGCGACGGTCTTGCTCAACTCGTCGGCCTGCTCGAGCATCTGGGCGGTGTTGTCGTTCTGAATCTTGGCCGTCTGCAGGGTGCCCGAGTTCTGCATGGCGATCTGGAACGGGATCGAACTGTGTTCGATCGGCGCCCCCAGCGGCCGGGTGATGGTCTGAACCCGCTCGATGCCATGCAAGTGGAACACGCTCTTGGCGACCCGGTCGATCACGAGCATGTCCGCCGGGTTGCGCAGGTCGTGATCGGCTTCCAGCATCAGCAACTCGGGATTCATCCGGGCTTGGGAGAAGTGCCGCTCGGCCGCCGTCATCGCGACGTTGGCGGGCATGTCGGTGGGCGTGAACTTCTCGTCGTTGTACTGCGGCACGTAGGTCATCAGACTGATAAAGCCGATGATCGCGATCGCCAGCGTCACGACCATGATGGGCACGGGCCAACGGACCACGGCCGTGCCGACCTTGCGCCAGCCCCGCGTCGAGAGCTCCCGCTTAGGATCGAGCAGACCGAACCGCGACCCCACGGCCAGGATCGCCGGCGCCAACGTCAACGCCGCAGCCACGATCACCAGAAGCGCGATCGCACACGGCAGACCCATCGAATTGAAGTACGGCAACGTCGCCATGGTCAGGCACATACACGCACCCGCAATCGTCAACCCCGAACCCAGGATCACGTGCGACACGCCATGATAGGCCGCGTAGAACGCATCTTCGGAGTCCTGACCCGCCGACCGCGCTTCCTGATATCGGCCCAGCAGGAAAATCACGTAGTCGGTCCCCGCGGCAATGGCCAGCATCGTGACCATGCTCACCGCATACGGCGTCAGACCGATGATGTTCAAGTTGCCCGCGGTGGCCGTTATGCCCTGCGCCGCAAAGAGTTCGATGCCAACAATCACCAGCGACAGCATCGCGGTCACGACCGAGCGGTAAACGATCAGCAACATCACCACGATGACGCCGATCGACACCGCCGCCATCAGTTGGAGGCTCTTGTGCCCCGCGACGCTGACGTCGGCATTCAGCACGGTGTTGCCGGCCACGTAGGCCTTCACCCCTGGCGGTGCGGGTACCGAGGCGACGATGTCGCGCACGGCGGCCACCGACTTCTTGCTGGGGCCGGTGCCCTGAGCACCGACAAGGAAGACCTGCACATAGGCGGCCTTGCCATCCGGACTCTGCGAGCCCGCAGCGGTCAGCGGGTCACTCCAGAAGTCCTGGACGTTCTCCACGTGCCCCCGGTCCGCGTGGAGCTTCGCGACGATCTGGTTGTAGAACTGGTGCGCGCTGTCGCCGAGCTTGTCCTGCCCCTCCAGGACCACCATCGCCGTGGAATCCGAGTCGAACTGCTTGAACACGTGACCGATGTTCATCATGCCCTGAAAGGCCGGCGAGTTCTGCGGCGCCAGCGACACCGAATGCTTGTCCGCGACGGCGTCCAGAGACGGAGCCAGCAGACCCAGGCCCACCGCGACGAGCACCCAGAACACGATGATCGGGATCGACAGGACGTGGATCAGCCGGGCGACGACCGGGCGGCGCGGCAGAGTATGTGCGTTGCTCATACAGATTTCACCAGACAGTAGATGAACGGTTGATATTCGTCGGTGCTGCGGTCATCGCGCACCTGGCCGTCCACGACGACGCGACACCGAAGACCGTTGACTCCGTGATCGCCCTGGGCAACAAGGTTGGCCGACATCGACGGCAACGTCGTGACAATCGTGAAGGACCACGGCAACGCGGCGTTGTCCACGCGATGAGGCTGGCCGTTCTCGTCGAGGTAGTCGACGTTCACGCTGCCCCCCGACCCCGTGATCTCGTATGCGATGTGTTTCGGGTTGAACGGCTTCGTATCGTCATTGCCCGCGCCGGCCGACGCCGATCCGTGCGCGCCGGTCGTGTCGCGGATTCGGACTACCGCGTATGCACCGAGCCCGACCACGACGGCCAGAAGCAGCGGCATCCAGATCTTCTTGAGTACTCGAAACACCGTGTACATCCCACCCTCTCAGCCATACGGCGGACATGGCGTCCGTCGAGTGTCGGCGTCCGGGCGCAGCATCACGGACTCGGCAAGCCCGCGATGCGCGATATCCCCAATCAGACGGAACTTGGGTTCCGTCAAAAGGGACCTTACCCCATCGCAAGATGGTCTGCTCGCCGCCTCGCCCTGTCAGTAGCCGCGGTCCGAGGACAGGATCTGATCACCTCGAATCTCTAGAACCGGGACAGGTCGTTCAGATTCCTGATCACAACTCGGCGTCGCATTTAAAGGCTGCGCCGCCCGCGGTGTATCTTAAGAGAACTCTAAGATGCTTTGTTCGGTGACGGCTGCTCATCGGCCAACAGGGAGAAAGGGTGTCGGAGCGTGGCCGAATACCTGCGGGGATCAACGCCGAAACACACCGTTCAGCCAGAAGACCTCAACGCCGTCACAGCGACCATGTTCGAAGGCCACATCGGATTGCAGTTCACCGAGACCACTTCCGAACTCGTGCGGGCCACAGTAGAGGTCAGTCCCGTTCTACGGCAGGCCACCGGCGTCGTCCACGGCGGCGTCGACTGCTCCATCGTGGAAACCGTCGCCAGCTGGGGCGCGCTGTTGTCTCTTGACGGTGCCGGGCACGTCGTGGGCGTCAACAACAACACTGATTTCCTCCGCGGGGTCCGCGATGACACCCTGCTCGCCGAAGCGTCGCCCGTGTTCCGCGGCCGCAGCCAACAGCTGTGGCGGGTAGTGATCACCGATGCCGGCGGACGCGAATGCGCCGTCGGACAGGTCCGGCTGCACAACGTCTTCAATGATGTCGCTTGAGATGGGCCACAGGAGCGGGGACGCCGCCGCAGAGGAGGGTGGCAGCCAGTGAAAGTTCTTGTCGCAAAACGGCCACCACCGCCGCGCCGGGAAGGCGATGTCTGGTCGGCGATGCACGGCGAGATCGTCGTCGCCCCGTTCGTGTGCCAGGACAGCGGATGCGATTGCGACCGCGTGCATCAAGGCATCATCTCGCATGGGTACTCAACGGAGGCTGAGGTGCGTGACGTTGATGCATCACCAGACGCTCTTGTCGTGGCCTGCCGGTCGCACCTCGATTTCAGTCAGTGGGCGGCTGTTGTCGAGCACCCAACTGAGTTGGAGATGTTGGCCTCCGACCTCATCAACGACATGTGCGAGGTCGCCGAGCGCTACCCCGCCGAAACCGTGCTGCGCATGACGTTCGATCATCGAGCCTCCAAGTGGAGCTACACGGCCATGTAGGGGCGTTGCCGCCAAACGCGAGACAAGACGACAAACACAGGCGAGTGGATGTGATCATCCCTACCAACGAGACCCGGCAGGTGGATTGCCCGGAGAGGACCGGGAGGCCCCGTCCGCCGACTCTGGGAGGATGAACGCTTTGGCTTCTTTCCGACCCGAAGGACCGCTCCTTGAAGCAACGGTTGGTTGACATCAACGGTGTACAGCTGCGGATCGCCGAAGCCGGTGATCGTGGGGCGCCTGCGGTGGTGCTGGCGCACGGTTTTCCGAACCTTGGTTACTCGTGGCGACGTATCATTCCGGCGCTGGCCGACGCCGGCTATCACGTACTCGCCCCGGATCAGCGTGGCTACGGTGGCTCGTCCCGCCCCGAGGCGGTCGGTGCCTATGACATCGCTGCACTGACCGCCGACCTGGTCGGCCTGCTCGACGACGCCGGCGCGGAACGTGCGGTCTGGGTCGGTCAGGATCTAGGTGGCATGGTTGTGTGGGCTGCCGCCCATTTACATCCTGATCGGGTAGCAGGTGTGGTGGGGCTGAACTTTCCGCCGACGCCCCGCGGGAAGCTGCCACCCACGCAGGCGTACCGCAAGATGGTCGGCGACAGCTTCTTGTACATGCTCTATTTCCAACAGCCCGGTGTCGCCGACGCTGAGCTCGATCAAGCCCCGGCCCGGACACTACGTCGAATTATCAGTTTCGACCTGCAATCGCTTGCCGATCCAGGTGTAGCGGCCCGCATGATCGCCCCAGGCCCGATGGGCTTCGTTGACCGCTTGCCTGAGCCGGGCGAACTACCGGATTGGCTCAGCGCAGGCGAGTTCGATTACTACGTCAACGAATTCACTCGCACCGGATTCACCGGAGCGCTGAACTGGTACCGCAACTTCGACCGCAACTGGGAGATCCTGGCCAACCCGCCGGCGGCCACCATCGCCGTGCCGGCGCTATTCATAGCA
>Ga0209693_10000011_pt1 | contig 74482 bp, 62 predicted proteins | sample HubBroMetageWRM3_FD_188345 | JGI IMG/M metagenome (GOLD analysis project Ga0209693, IMG submission 188345) | Warmed soil microbial communities from the Hubbard Brook experimental Forest, New Hampshire - Hubbard Brook CCASE Soil Metagenome WRM 3... | ecosystem: Environmental > Terrestrial > Soil... | reverse complement strand
GGTGAAGGTGGTCTCGCCGCGCAGGCGGGTGGGGGTGTCGTCGATCCCGCCGATCGGGGCCGACGCCGCGAATGTGGTGTGGGCGATCGACTTTCAGTTTGATTCGACCGTGGAAATGGCAGACCAGACTCAGGACACCGCGCTCATCGATGTGCATGCGCATTTCCTGACCTATCACTATGTGCGCGCCGCGCAAGCCGCGGGTATGACCCAACCCGACGGCATGCCGATGTGGCCCAGTTGGACCGTCGACGATCGCCAGGATCAAAGACTGGCAAATCCTGCGGCAATGCCGACGAAGCGGCCAAGCCATCAACCACAGCCTCCACATCGTCGCCGGACTCCGGAACCTCAAGACCCGTGGACAATTACGGGTCAACTCTTAGGCGCCGACGAGCTTGAGCGGTGGGTGGTCGTGTCGTCGGATGATGTTGTTGACGGCCCAGCCCGGCGGTGGTTTTCCAGCCGCGCCAAACCCTGAACAGCGCGCAGCGCCTTTCGCGAGAACGCCCGCAAGGGCGGCTCGTAGCGGACCAGGCAAGCACGCCGGCTATGTCAGCTGCCGTTGCTCCCAGGGCCACTGTCCCCGCGCGCGTGCAGCTTTTTGAGCGATCGCACCAAAGAGGCCTCGATCAACTTGTCGTTGTCCTTGGAGATGAAGTCGTGGACCCGCTTCTCAAATAGGGCCCGCATCAACGGGTTGAACACCTGATAGGTCTCGCGGAAGTAGACCCGGGTCGTGCCGTTTCCGAGATCCTCCAGCCGGGTCCAGCCGGAGGCCTTGGACCACAGCGGCTTGCCGATGGCGTCGTACCGCCACGACACCGGGCGTTGGGCCTCGGTGATCCACTCCCAGGACTGGGCCTTGCCGCCCGAGAGCAAATACTTCGGCACTGGAAAGTAGCAGTGCCGCACCAGCCCGTTGCCTTCCTCGTCGCCGGGGTGGAAGATCTCGATCTTCACGGTGTCGGTCTCGATGCCCGCCCGGGTGCTTTTCCACATCACGTCCCACACCTCTTCGGGTGTGCCGTCGACGACGAAGTCAAATCTGTGGTCCTGCACGGTCTCTCCTTCTGCTCGTGATGTCCTTGGAGCTCATGTCGGGCCTTTCGTGCCTTCCGGGGCACTGGCCAATCGGGACTTCAGCACCTTGCCTCCGGGGTTCCTCGGCAGTGCCGGAAGGTAGTGCACCTGACGGGGCACCTTGTAGTCGGCGAGCCGCTCACCGGCAAAGTCCTTGAGCTCGGCGGTCGATACGGTTGCCCCCGGTCGCAGAACGACATAGGCGGCGATGTCCTCACCCAGCACTTCGTGGGGAATGCCGACCACCGCGGCCTCGACCACGTCCGGGTGGGCCTGCAGGACCGCCTCGACGTCGTCCGCGTAGACGTTCATGCCACCCCGGACGACCATCTCCTTCTTGCGTCCGACGATGTAGAGGTAGCCGTCGGCGTCGAGATGGCCGACGTCGCCGGTATGCAACCAGCCGCCCTCCCACATGTGCGCGGTGGCCTCGGGATTGCGGTAGTACTCGCGGTGACCGCGGGGGTTGCGAGTGATGACTTCGCCGACCTGTCCGGCAGGCAGGACCTGGCCCTCGTCGTCGACGATGCGCACCTGCACGGGCGGCGTCGGCCGCCCGACGGCACCCGGCCGCGTGCGGGCCCCCTCGGGATCCATCGAGAACGTGGCATGCCCACCTTCGGTCATGCCGTAGCTGTTCAGAACGGCGGCTCCGGGCAATCGGGCCTGCAGACGCTCCACGGTGTCCGGGGACAACGGGGCACTGCCCAGGACCAGACGCTTCAGACTCGAGAGGTCGGCCGAGTCGAAACCGGGGTGGTGGATGAGGAGCCTGGCCATGGCCGGCACCACAAAGGCGATGACCGGCCGCTCGTGCCCGACGACGTCGAGCCATCGACCGGCGTCGAACTTGGGCAGGTACAGCACCGTCATGCCCGTCTTCATCGGGGTGTAGATGAAGCCGAGGCCGGCGAAGGTGAACACCGGGGTGGCGGTCAGCCACTTCAGTCCGTTCCATGACGGAAGTGCGTTGGGCAGCAAGGCGATGTTGCCGTGCCGCACGGCCACCCCTTTGGGCATGCCCGTGGTGCCGGACGTGTACATGACGTCGGCTAGATCGCTCTCGTCGATGGGTACCTGGATGGCGGCGACGTCTTCGCTCTTCAGGTCCTCGAGGTCGGCGAACCGCCCGTGCCCCGATGAGCCGACGGTGGCCACGACGGCCAACGATGCCAGCGACGCCGACAGCGGGGCGACAGCGTCCTCGAAAGCGCTGCTGCAGATGACCGCGGTGACCTCGGCGTGCTCGAGGATGGCCCGCATCTCGGGAGGGGAGAGCCGGTTGTTCATGGGCACGGACACGGCGCCGATCTTGTGGACCGCGCTATAGGTGACGATGAAGTCGAGGATCTGTTCAGCCTCGAGATCGATGGCGACCAGGTCCCCCTTCCGGACACCCTTGGCTTGCAGACCATGGGCCAACCGGTTCGACTCCCGCTCCCAGCAGCCGAACGTGATGGACGCCCCTTCGCCTACCCGGCCGAGGTTGCGGTACGCCACCTCGTCCGGGTAGGCCGATGCCATCAGCCGCAGCTGATCCGGCAGGAGGTCAACCACGGGGCTGCTTTTGCAGGAGCCGCTCGGCGGTGCCGCCGAGGAAGTCGGCCATGGGCCCTTCCTCCAGCGCAAGCGAACGGGCGGCCGACAGGGCCTTTTCCATCGGGAGGAACGGATGGTCCGAGGCGAACAGGACCCGGCCCCTGCCACGGCGCGAGCCCATGAACTTGACCATCGAAGGATGCATGTACTTGGCCAGGTAGGCCGAGTTCGAAAGGTAGAGGTTGGGCCACTTGAGCATGTACTCGATGAGCAGCTCCTCGAAGGGATGGCCCATGTGGGCGCCGATGACGACCAGATCGGGGAAGTCGATCAACACGTCCTCTAGGAGCACCGGGTCCTGGCACCGGGACCGGACCCTCGGTCCGGGGATGCCGATATTGATCGAGACGGGCAGGCCCAGCTCTTCGCAGGTGGCGTAGACCGGGTAGTAGAGGGCGTGGTTGAGGGGGTACTGGTCGACAAGCGGCGACACCCGGACAAGATCGACGGTTCCCTCGGCGGCCCGCTGGCGGATGGCCATGCTCTGCCGTCTGGGCCGGTCGGGCCGGTCGACCGAAGTGGCCAGATAGAGCCGGCCGCGTTGTTCGGCGGCAAAGGCCAAGGTGTCGTCCTGGACCCTGGACAGCGAGGTGCTCAGCACCGCGCGGTCTACGCCGACCCGGTCCATCTCGGTCACCAGGTCGAGTGGGGTCATCCCCTCCCGGACGCCGACGCCGAAGAACCCCTCGACCGACCCGAACCCCGACTTATCCAAAAACGCGGCGGCTGCCTCTTTGGAGAGCGAATTCACCCAGAGGTCGATGACCATATCTGCTCCTCGGATCGGGGCCATCGCGGATCGTACCGCCCCAAAGCCCGCGCGTAACCTCATTGCCGACCGATCTGTTGTTGGACAAGGCTCCGGCCGAATGCACGAGGGAAGGGCGCCGTCATGCCCATTGCGATCACTGCCGAACACCAGGACCTGGCCGACTCGGTGCAGTCTCTGGTGGGGCGGATGGTGTCGTCCGATGCGCTGCACCAAGCGTTGAAGACGCCGATCGCCACGCCACCACCGTACTGGCGGGCCGCCGCGGATCAGGGACTCCACGGTGTCCATCTGGCGGAATCCGTTGGCGGGCAAGGGTTCGGCCTCCTCGAGCTGGCCGTGGTCTTGGCTGAGTTCGGCCGCGGTGCCGTGCCGGGCCCGTTCGTCCCGTCGGCGATCGCGAGCGCTTTGATCTCGGCCCACGATCCGGACTCGAACCTGCTCGGCGACCTCGCGTCGGGCGCGGTGATTGCCGCGTACGCGCTGGAGTCGTCGCTGACGGCCAACCGGCAGGGCGATGTGCTGGTGGTCTACGGCGAAGCGCGTTCGGTGCCGGCGGCCGCCCAGGCGACGCTGCTCGTGTTGCCGGTGGTCACCGATGTCGGCATCGAATGGGTGGTGCTCGATGCCGGCCAGCTCGATGTCGAGCCGATCGCAAGCGTGGACCCGCTGCGGCCGGTCGCCCATCTTCGTGCAGAAGCCGTCGAGGTCGGCAAGGACCGCGTGCTGAGCAACCTGACCCCCAACGCCGCGCGGGCGATCGTGTCCACGCTGCTGTCGGCCGACGCCATCGGCGTCGCGTGCTGGGCCACCGAGACTGCTTCGGCCTACGCCAAGATCCGCGAGCAGTTCGGCCGGCCCATCGGTCAATTCCAGGCGATCAAGCACAAGTGTGCCGAGATGATGGCCCGCACCGAGCGGGCAACCGCGGCGGTGTGGGATGCCGCCCGCGCCATCGACGAAGGGATCGACAAGCCGGAATCCGCCTTGAAATCCGCCTTCGAATTCGCCGCTGCCGTGGCGGCGACGTTGGCCCCGGCCGCCGCCCAGACGTGCGTCCAGGATTGTATCCAGATACACGGAGGCATCGGCTTCACCTGGGAGCACGACACCAACATCTATTACCGCCGGGCGCTCGGCATCGCCGCCGCGTTTGGGCGCGCGGCGGACTATCGGCAGCGCGTCGTCGATACGGCCACCACCACCGGGGTGCGCAAGCTCGACATCGACCTGGACCCCGAGACCGAGAAACTGCGCGAGGAGATCCGCGCCGAAGTCACTGCCCTCAAGGCGATTCCGTCCGAGGAACGCACGACTGCGATCGTTGAGGGCGGCTGGGTAATGCCGTATCTGCCCAAGCCGTGGGGCCGTTCGGCCACCCCTGTCGAGCAGATCATCACCGCGCAGGAATTCAGCGCTCTACGGGTCCGGCGCCCAATGCTGGGCATCGCGAGTTTTCTCGTCCCTTCCATCGTCGCGTTCGGCAACGAAGACCAGAAGCAGCGCTTCCTGCCGCCGACGCTGCGCGCTGAAATGATCTGGTGTCAGCTGTTTTCCGAGCCCGGCGCCGGTTCGGACCTGGCCAGTTTGTCCACCAAGGCCGTTAAGGTCGACGGCGGCTGGCGAATCACTGGCCAGAAGATCTGGACCACGCTCGCGCAGTACGCCCACTGGGGTGCCCTGCTGGCGAGAACCGAGCCGAACGCTCCGAAGCACAATGGCATCACCTACTTCCTACTGGATATGGCCAGCGAGGGGGTTGAGGTACGGCCGTTGCGCGAGCTCACCGGCGCCGAATTCTTCAACGAAGTGTTCATCGACGACGTCTTCGTGCCGGACGGCATGGTGCTCGGCGAGGTCAATCGTGGCTGGGAGGTCAGCCGCAACACGCTCACTGCGGAGCGGGTGACCATCGGTGGCAGCGAGAACCCGAACCTGCCCAGCCTGGACCGTCTGGTTGAGTTCATGCGCAACGGTCAGTTCGACCAGATCGCGCAAAACCGCGCCGGCCAACTGATGGCCGAGGGCCACGCGGTCAAGGTTCTCAACATGCGCTCGACGCTGCTGACGCTCGCCGGTGGGGACGCGCTGCCGTCGGCCGCGATATCCAAGCTGCTCGCTATGCGCACCGCCCAGGACTACGCCGAATTCGGGCTGGCATCGTTCGGCGTCGACGGCGCCATCGGCGACACCGGGCAACCGCAAGGCGAGTGGGCTCAGTATCTTCTGGGCAGTCGCGCCACCACAATTTACGGCGGTACCTCGGAGGTGCAGCTGAATATCATCGCCGAACGCTTGTTGGGGTTGCCCCGCGACGCGTGACCCAACCGCATGAGTCCGCGGCCAGACACAACCCGCCGATTAGGTTTTAGCCCCATTTCGCATTAGTCTTGCGCGCGGTTTGTCGTCGACTCAGGAAAAGCCCTCATGCCTATTCAGACCACTCTGCGGCGTACCCAACCGTTGCGCAGCGGCCATACCCAACGTGTCGCTCGTCGGATGAAATTCCCGACGGTCGGTCAGTGCTTCGACATCGAAGTCACTCGCGAGACGGACGGGTGGATGATCCGGATCCCCGAAATCGGTGGTGTCGCCCGCGCTGGCCGCCGAGCCGCGGTCGAGTTGGCGGCGCGAGAATGCATCGCCGCCAGGACGGGCATTCCCATCGGTTACGTCGCCATCTTTGTGGCAAGCGAGACCCGTTAGCGCCGTGTAGCTTTCGCTGCCCGACGCCGCCCAAACCGGACGGTTCAGATCTTCACGGTCAGCGGCCAGACATCCCAGATCTCTTCGCAGTACTCGGCGATAGCGCGGTCCGACGAGAACTTGCCGCTGCGTGCGGTATTCAGGATGGACATCTTCGTCCATGACTCCCGGTCCTGCCACGCCGCACTCACCTGGTCCTGGCAGTTCACGTAGGACGCGTAGTCGGCGAGGACCAGGAAGGGGTCGTCGTAGCGCAGGTTGTCCACCAGCGGCTTGAACACCTCAGTGTCGCCGTGTGAGAACGTCCCGCCGGCAATCAGATCCAGCACCGCGCGCAGCTCGTCATTGCTGTCGATGTAATCGGCGGGGCGGTACCCGTTTGCCTTGAGGGCCACGACCTCGTCCTCTGTCAGACCGAACAGGAAGAAGTTCTCCGGCCCGACCTCTTCGCGCATCTCGACGTTGGCTCCGTCGAGCGTGCCGATGGTCAGGGCACCGTTGATCATGAACTTCATGTTCCCGGTTCCCGACGCTTCCTTGCCCGCAGTGGAGATCTGCTCGGACAAATCAGCGGCCGGGTAGATCAGCGCCGCGTTCTGCACGCTGAAGTTCGGCACGAACGCCACTTTGAGGAACCGGTTGACGTCCGGGTCGGCGTTCACGGTCTCGCCGACGGCGTTGATCAGCTTGATGATCCGCTTGGCCATGAAGTAGCCGGGCGCGGCCTTACCGCCGAAGATGAAGGCCCGTGGCGGAATCGACAGCCCGGGGTTCTGCTTGAGCCGGTGGTACAACGCGATGATGTGCAGCACGTTGAGGTGCTGGCGCTTGTACTCGTGGATGCGCTTGACCTGGATGTCGAACAACCAGTCCGGGTTCAGCTCGACGCCCGCCGCCTTGTCGAGGAAGGCAGCCAGGCGCGCCTTGTTGGTGCGCTTCACGTCCCGCCACTCGTGGTGGAAGGACGCATCGTCGACGAACGGCTCCAGTCCGCGCAGCCGCTGCAAGTCGGTCAACCAGCCCTCACCGACGGTGCGGTCCAGCAACTCCCGCAGCCCGGGGTTGGCCAGCGCCAGGAAGCGGCGTGGCGTGACGCCGTTTGTCTTGTTGCTGAACCGCTCCGGCCACAGCTCGTAGAAGTCTTTGAGCACACTGGCTTTCAGCAGGTCCGAGTGCAGTGCGGCGACACCGTTGATGGCGTGGCTGCCGACGGTCGCCAGGTGAGCCATCCGGACGTTCTTGCCGCCCCCCTCGCCGATTAGCGACATCCGGCGGACGCGGTCCTCGTCGCCGGGGAACCGGGCGCGCACCTCGTCGAGGAACCGGCGGTTGATCTCATAGATGATCTCGAGGTGGCGGGGCAGCGACTCGGCGAACATCTCCAGCGGCCAGGTCTCCAGCGCCTCGGGCAGCAAGGTGTGGTTGGTATAGCCGAAGGTCGCGACCGTGATGTCCCAGGCCTCGTCCCAGTCCAGCCGGCGCTCGTCGACCAACAACCGCATGAGCTCGGCGACCGCGATCGACGGATGTGTGTCGTTGAGCTGCAAGGCGAACCGGTGGGGGAGTTCCTTGACGCCCGCGTCGGCGAGGTCGTCCATGATGTGCAGCACGTGTTGCAGCGAGCAGGACACGAAGAAGTACTGCTGGAGCAGGCGCAGCCGCTTGCCTGCCTCCGGCTCGTCATTGGGGTACAGAACTTTGGTGACTGTCTCGGATGTGACCTCGTCCTCGACCGCCTTGTAGTAGTCACCGGTGTTGAAGGCTTCCAACGCGAACGACTTGACGGCCCGCGCGCTCCACAACGTCAGCACGTTGCAGGTGTTGACGCCGTAACCCTGGATAGGTGTGTCGTAGGCGACGCCTTTCAGCAGCCGCCCCGGCACCCAACGGACGCGGTCGTGGCCGGCTCCAGAGTCCGGGTCCGTGTAGTGCTCGGCGTAGCCGCCCCACTTGACCAGGTAGTTGACGTCGGGTTTGGCAATCTCCCAAGGGTTTCCGCTGTCCAGCCAGTTGTCGGTCTGCTCGACCTGCCAGCCGTCATGGATCTCCTGGTCGAAGATGCCGAATTCGTAGCGGATGCCATAGCCGATCGCCGGACGCTCGAGGGTGGCCAGCGAGTCCAGGTAGCATGCGGCGAGTCTGCCGAGGCCACCGTTGCCCAGTCCCGGCTCTTCCTCGCAAGCCAGGACCTCGTCGAGATCCTGGCCCATCGCCGCCAGCGCCGTCCTTGCCGAGTGTTCCAGCTGGAGGTTCAGCAGATTGTTGCCCAGCTGCGGACCCATCAGGAATTCGGCCGACAGGTAGCAGGTCACCTTGCGACCGAGATCGAGTGAGGTCTGTGTCGACGCCACCCGGCGGTCCTGCATGCGGTCACGCACGGCCAGCGAGAGCGCCCGGTAGTAGTGCTCGGGCCGCAGGCTCGCGGCCGGACGGCCGATCGAGTAGCGGATGTGGTCGGTGATCGCCCGCTGTAGCGCGGGTGCGCCCATCCCGGTGCGGGAATGCTCGACCAGGTCAGCCGGTGCGGCGCTGGTCGCGGAGATTCCGTCGGAGGGCGTGCGATCGAGATCGGTCATTCAGAGTCCTACTCCCTAGAGACTGTGCCAGCACCATACCGAGGTGTCCGGCGGCGCGCAGGCCGTCAGTCTGGCAGCGATGTTTGCACACCAGGCGCGCAATCGACGTCGGCTACGTGAACGCAAGGCCACGTGCCGGCGACGAAACGGCGTTGCGGCGGACTGTCCGTCGCCGCACGTCCGGGGCCTGACTACTCCGCATAGCCGGGTGGAGCCACAAAACCGCCGTATTCGCGTTCCAGAAGCTCGGCAAAAGTGATCGTGGTGCGATCCTCGAGAAACGGGCCGACGATCTGCACGCCGATCGGCAGGCCGGTCGGCGACTGATCGATCGGTGCCGCGGTTGCGGGGAGCCCGCAGGTACCGGCAGGGTCGGCCCACACGAAACACGCGTCGTAGTAGGGGTACTGGTCACCGTCGATCTCGAGGTGTCGCGCCTCGATGGGCACTGAATGGTCGTGCGGGAAGGCCGGTACCGAAGCCGATGGGTACACGACGACGTCCCAGTCGCGAAAGAACTCGCTCCAGCGCTGCTCGATCCGCAGACGCGCCCGGTCGGTTTCCAGCCAATCGCGATGGGTCATGACGGTGCCGCGGGTGCGCTCGGCTTGCAAGCTGGTATCAGCGGGATCCAGCGAGGCGGCCGCCAGTTTCGCCTCCTGATAGTGGTCCCGCGGCATGCCCACGCTCTTGGCCGACGTCAACAGGCGCATGTACAGCCGCGCAGAATCCGCGAGGTCAGGCAGCGAGGCGGCGGAATGCGCGACCTTGGCACCCGTCCTGGCGATCCGGTCGGACAACCGATGGATCGCGTCACGGACGGCGGTGCCCGTCGGCATCAAGGGATGGGTGTCAATGACAAGGACACGGAAGTCCGCGAGGCGGGTGTGTCGCGGCGGAGGGAGCGCCAGCCGATAGCCGATTCCCTCGCTCTGCTCATCGGGACCGGCGACCACGTCCAGTGCCAGCGTGAGGTCTGCCGCGGTTCTGGTCATCGGGCCCAGCACGGCGAGGTCGCCGTGGCCCGGTAACGGATCAGACGGTGGGGCGTTGTAGCCGCGCATAGGAACCAAACCGAGTGTCGGCTTGTGCGCGTAGACACCGCAGAAGTGCGCAGGCATCCGCAGTGAGCCACCGATGTCTGACCCGAATGACAGTGGACCAAAGCCCGCGGCGAGCGCTGCGGCAGATCCACCCGAGGAGCCGCCGGGCGAGCGGCCCAAGTCCCACGGATTGTTCGTCGTCCCGTATATCTCGTTGTACGACTGAAAATCTGCCAGTGCCAGCGGCACATTCGTCTTGCCCACGACGATTGCACCTGCGCTTCTCAACCGGGATACGACGAGTGCGTCGTCTTCGGGCACGAAGTGGGCGAACCGCGGTGAGCCCCATGTCGTGGGAAGCCCGGCCACGTTGAAGGCTTCCTTGATAGTCATCGGTACGCCCAACAGCGGCCTTCGCTCGCCGCGCGCCAGCGCGGCGTCGGATGCTTTGGCCGCCGCTCGCGCGCGCTCGAAGTCGCGGACGACGACGGCGTTGACATCGCTATCCAGAGCTTCGACGCGCGCGATCGTGTGGTCCACGACTTCGGCAGCAGAAATCCTTCGGGACCGCAACCCCTCGACAAGCGCCGTGATCGTGCAGTAGTCCCACTCCGACGACGGGATGCGGTGCCTGTCCGACTTCACGTTCGCGATTCTATTGCGGTGCAGGGAAGTCGCGGTGCGCACGTGTGAAAATAAGCGAGATCCATTGTTCCCGTGCTATTTCCGCCGGCGCAGCGGCTGCTCGGTCGCGACATCCGACAGGCCGGGACGCGTCCGCCAAGAGCGCTGTTCGGCTGCTGCCAATGGCGATTTGTTAGTGTGGCTAGGCAACCTCGAGAGGGAGAGGCGTCGTTGGCCGTCAAGGAATTCGAAATCAAGAGCGTCGAACCCTACGTCGACCCTCGGTACGAGTGGGTCACTGCCGTGGTGTCCTTCGCGGTCGACCCAGACCACCCGGCGAATCGATGCATCGTCGATTTGGATCGCGCTCGGCGCGATGCCGACGGGTGTGTGCACTTTGACGCCGACCTTCGTCTGTTACGTCCCCGCGGCCAAAGTGATGGCCCGTTGCTGTTGGCCGTGCCCAACCGCGGCATGCTGGGCGGTGTCCCGTTCAGCCTTGGCGGCGGCCTCGACCTGCAGAACATGGAGAACGTCGATCCGGGGGATGGATTCCTGCTCGATCGGGGCTGGACCGTGGCGTGGTGCGGTTGGCAGTGGGACGTGCTGCGAGGTCCGGGCAGGCTGGGCCTGACCGCACCGGAGGTCGAGGTTGACCCCGGATGGCTGCGGATGGAGTGGCGCCCCGACACTGCGAGCAATGAGCAAAGTCTGAGCGCTTCGATGCCGGGGTTCAATCTGTTTCGTTTCGCCGATTACCCGACCGTCGATACCGAGGACCCCGATGCCGTGCTTACTGTCCGCACTTCGCCGGAGGGCGAGCCCGTCCTCGTGCCGAGGGGAGCTTGGCGTTTCACCGACGACATCCACGTCAGCGTCGAGGGGGGCTTTGCGCCGTTTCACTGGTATCAGCTGGTTTATCGCAGTGCACGGGCGCCTGTCGCGGGTTGCGGGTTGCTTGCGGTCCGCGATCTGGTGTCCCATCTCCGCGAAACCGGTATGCAGCGCGCCTACGCGTTCGGCGCATCGCAGTGCGGGCGCTTCCTGCGCCAGATGCTTTGGGAGGGACTCAATGTCGATGAGTCAGGCAGAACCGTCTTCGACGGGATGTTCTGCCATATCGCCGGGGCGCACCGCGGTGAGTTCAACCATCGCTACGCTCAACCGGCGCTGACCGAGGTCCACGGATTCGCCGATCTGCCCCCGTTCGATGACCGCGGTCTGCTGGCGCGCCAACGCCGGCTTGGCGGCGTGCCCAAGGTCATCATGACCAACAGCGGTTGGGAGTACTGGCGCGGCGATGCGGCGTTGAGCCACATCGACGCGCAGACGGGGACCGACCTGGCTGAGGACGCCGACGTGCGGTCCTATCTCATTGCGGGAACCGATCACTTGGGCAACATTCCGATCAAACATCTCCTGGCAGGGTCCAACCCAACTCACACGCTCGACGCGACGCCGGTCCATCGGGCGTTGCTCGTCGCGCTGGACCGCTGGGTGGATGGTGAAGAACCCCCGGCCAGTCGGGTGCCGAGGGTCAGCGATGGAACCGCCGCCACCCGCGGGGACGTACTGACCCACTTCGACCACGTAGCCTGCCCCGACGTCGACGCCCTGCCGTGGCAACGCAGCGTCGACCTCGGTGGCGGCGCCGAGCGCGGGGTTGGACGCTGGCCCGCCCGGCTCGGCCGGCGCTACCCAGATTTCGTCTCGGCCGTCGACGCCGACGGAAACGAGGTGGCCGGGGTGCGACTGCCCGCGGTCGCCGTTCCAGCCGCCGCCTACACCGGGTGGAACCCGAGACGTTCGACCGCAGGACTTCCCAACACGCTCTATGAGCGACTCGGCAGCAAACTGGCGTTCCCGCCTGGCCGGCCGACAGTTGTCGAACGGTATTCCACCCCAGCGGATTACACGGCCGTGGCTCAGGCCGTCGCCCAGCAGCTGGCTGGCGAGCGGCTCCTGCTGCCGCAGGACATCGGTGTCGTCGTCGCCTCCGCGCTCGAGGCCAGCGGACTCGATCAGCGGTAACGACCAGTTCGGCGAAACCCGAGATGGTGCACTGTCGCGGTCAAACCCGTGTTCACCCTTGAGCGAGGAGGCGGTGCGCTAACGCCACATATGCACTGGCCACCGCCGGCCACGCCATCTCTGGTGCCCGTCGCCGGGCCTCGGCCGCCATTGAGCCGGCGAGGCGTGGCTGCGTGATGATCTGGCGCAGCGCTGAGGCCAGCGCGACCGGGTCGTCGTGGTCGACGACGATGCCCGCGCCGCTGTCAAGGAGCTCGGCAGCATGCGGAAATGCGGTTGCCACGACGGGTCTGCCGTTCGCGATCGCGTCGACGAGTACGCCGGAGGTCACCTGTTCTGTCGAGTCGTAGGGCAGCACGACGACAGAGGACTGCTGGATGAGCGCGGTCAGCATCGAGTGGTTGTAGTACCCGGAGTCGAAGGACACCGAATCCGCTACGCCGTTGCGCCAGGCCTGTTCGATTCGGGCATTGCGGTACGCCTCGCCCTCAGCGGCCAAGACCCTGGCATGCGTCGGACCGGCAACGAGGTAGCGGGGCCGACCGGGCAGGTCGTTGAGCGAAGGCATCGCGTCGATGACCCTCTCGATGCCCTTTCCCGGGCCCAACAAGCCCCACGTCAAGATGGTCGGTCTACTCGGGCGCTTGGCACGCGGGTTGCTGGGGATGGTCGCGCCGTGCGGGATCGTGGTGACCTTGCGGCGGTCGACGGCGTAGGTGAGGCACAGGCGTTGTCGTGCGGCCTCGGACATGACAACCACTTGACCCGCCATCGCCGCGACCGCCTCGAGCACCAAACGTTGATGTGGAGTAGGGCTTTTGGGGATCGTATGGGCGATAACAATCGACGGGACACGCAACCCGTCGACGATGTCCAGCACTTCGTCGCCGACCACACCGCCGTAGATGCCGAACTCGTGTTGGATTACCGCGACGTCAACCTGGTTCAGCAAGTCTTTGCATGTCGCGACGGATGGCGCTGAGCCGTTGACCGGCTCTCCGATCAGCTGACCGCTTGAGGAAGGGTGCGCATCGGCCATCCGAACGACGCCGGCCTCGGACCCCTGAGCGCATAGCGCACCCGATAGGCCCGCGCTGAACCTCGTCAGTCCGTTCGGTGTGGGCAGATAGGTACTGAGGATGCCAAAACGCACGGTACCCGAAAGTCGTTGCGGAACAACAGGAGACAGTATCGACTCATGGATGGGTAAAGCGTTCAAGGTCATCCCGACATGCGGTCGTTACCGGCGTGTCCGGCGTGAGCGGTTGCTCGGCGAGATCAGCGGGAAAACGGCTGATACATCCCGGACTGGCTGGGTTCCCAATGACTTGACGTTACACCCAGGGATGCGGCAGCGAGCTCAGCGGCGGAACAGCGCTCATTGAGCAAGCAGATTGACCGCTCTACCGAAGACGTTGGGCATTGCCTGCGCAGCCGGCACGATGCCTGGGCGCACCGTTGCGTGCGAGCTCGCATGAAGCAAGGCCGCGGTCAACACTCGATATCGCCGCGTCATCTGGCGCCACCGGCGGTCATAGGTGCCCGGCTGGTCTGCGACAACGGAGTTCACCAGCAATTCCGCGGCTCCAAACGCCAAACCCAGACCCTCGCCCGTGAGTGCGTCCATATACCCTGCCGCGTCGCCGACGAGTAGAACCCGCCCTGCCGTCCGGCTCGAAACCCGTTGACGCAACGGGCCGGCGGCACGGTCCGGCTCGTGCGGCCGACCTCCGATCCGATCGCGCAAAGCGGGAAATTCCTCGAGATGCGTGTCGAATCCACCGCGCCGGGACTTCAGCACCGCTACGCCGACGCAGTCGTCGGCGATCGGGGTCACGTAGGCCTCGGCGCCGCCCGCCCAATGCACCTCGACATAGTCCGACCACGGCGCGATCTGCACGTGCCGGCGGATGCCCCACCGGCGCGCACCCGGGCTTGGGCGCTCTAAGCCCAGGGATCGTCGGATGGGCGAGTGCAGCCCGTCGGCGGCGGCGAGGTAGCGCGCCCGCCAGTTGCCTGCTCGAACAGAAGTAGCATCTTGGCTTATCTCGCCCACCTCCTCGTGGCGGATTCGCACGCCCGCGCCGGCGGCCGCGTCAAGAAGCGCGCCATGTAGCACCGTTCTGCGCACGCCGCGTCCAGCGCCACGTCTGAATGGCGCCTCGACGTGCCGGTTGCCATCCCGATAGCTGATTCCCCGGAACGGTCTACCGTGCGGATGCACGCCAAGGCGTTCCAAGTGCCGCAGGGTGTGCGGCATCAGCCCTTCACCGCACGCCTTGTCGATCGGTCCGCTGCGCCGCTCGACGACGACCACTTCCAGTCCAGCCTTGGCTCCGTAAACCGCGGTGGCCAGTCCGGCCGGGCCACCGCCGACGACCAGGAGGTCAATCATGTCAGGCTCGTCAGTGCAGCATTTTCGACATTGATCCGTGATCGCAATAGCCACACATTGAGGATCGAGAACACCAGGGCGGTGATCCACGCGGTGTGTACCAGCGGCAGCGCAACACCTTCCGCGATCACGGCGATGTAATTCGGGTGGGGGACAAAACGGTACGGACCGCCATTGATTCGGCCCGCGCCGGGAATGACGATAACGCGGGTGTTCCACTGGCGGTTCAATGTGGCGATGCTCCACCAGCGCAGGGCTTGCGCGGCAAGCACAATCGCGAGCATCGGCCAACCCAGCGTCGGGACGAACGTGCGGTGCAACGCGATTGGCTCGACCAGACATCCCGCCAGCAGGCCCGTGTGGAGTGCGACCATCGCCGGGTAGTGTCGCGCACCGAACTCGATCCCGCCGTGCGCCAGGCTCCAGCAGCGGTTGCGTTTGGTCTCGATGAGCTCGGCGAGTCGCTCCACGGCGACTGCGCCGATCAACAGCACATACCAGGTCATGGCGAGATCACCGCCACCGCAGCATGACGAGCTCGGAGCAGAAGCCGGGACCCATCGCCATCATGACCCCGGGACTGCCGCTGGGGGGCCGCTTGGCGATCGTGTCGCGCAACACGTGCAATACCGAAGAGGACGAGAGGTTGCCGACCTCGCTCAGCGAACGCCACGTCAGTTCTAGTGCGTTCTCGGGCAATCCGAGTGAACCGACGATCGCCTCGATGACCTTCGGGCCGCCGGGATGGCTAACCCAGGCGCCGACATCGGAAATATCCAGGCCGTGTGCGCCGAGGAAATTCGCCACGTCATCGGGCAGGTAGCGCTCGACCACGTCCGCCACATCCGGAGACAGGATAAGCCCGAATCCAGAGGAACCGATGTTCCAGCCCATCGTGTTCTGCGAGTCGGGGTAGAGGTGACTCACCGATCCGAGTATTTCGGGTCCGGTGGCACCGATCTGTGTTGCGCGGCGTTTGCCGACCGCAACGACCGCCGCGGCTCCGTCGCCGAACAGTGCTGTGCCGACGAGCGAGGCCAGCGATGCCGTGGCCGCCGGGTAGGTCAGCGAACACAGCTCCACGGACAGCAAGACTGCGACGTCGTCCGGAGCGCCGCGCAAGTAGTCGTTGAGTCTGCCTATCCCGGCGGCACCCGCGACGCAGCCGAGGCCGAACATCGGCACGCGTCGAATGTCCGGGCGCATCCCCATCCGCGTGGCGATGCGTGCCTCCAGCGAGGGGACCGCGAGACCGGTGACAGTCGTCGAGAAGATCACGTCGACATCCTGCGGCTGCAACCCGGCCTCATCGAGCGCGCCGGCAAGTGCAGCACACCCGAGCTGCACCGCGTTTTCGATGAAGATCTGGTTCGCGTCGCCGAAGTCGGTCAGCGAGGCGTACTCCTCGAGAGGCAATACCAGGTAGCGGCTGTCGACCTTGGAACTCTCGTGGAATTTCCGCAGCGCGTCCCCGTAACCTTCGAACGCCGGAAGTGCGGCAAGCGTTTCGGTGATCTCGCTTTGGGCGTAGCGGTGCTCTGGCAGTGCGCCTTGCACACCCGCTATGACGCCGCCGGCTTTTTGAGCGCGAAATTTGTTGCCGCTCAAGGGTCCCCTCACATTCCTCACCTTTCTCAAGCTGCCTGCGTTGCCGGCGCCATTGCCGCTTCTGAAATCTGTTGTGGTTCAGGCAAATGGTGCACATGAGTGCCACCCTCGCTGATGCCGAAACGCGCGTGCAGCCGGGCCAGCCATTTGGGAGCCCACCAGCACCAGGTGCCCAACACAGGCATGAAGGCCGGTAACAGCACCGTGCGCACCAGCGTGGCGTCCGCAACCACGGCCAATGTCAGGCCTACTCCGAACATCCGCATGAACGACACGTGCGCGGCGATCAATGCTGCGAACGAGATCGACATCACCAATGCCGCCGCCGTCACCACCCGACCGGTGCGAGCCACCCCGAGCGCGACACTCTCGTCGTTGTCGGCGCGAGTACGTCCCGATGCGAGCCAGAATTCACGGATCCGGGAAACAACGAAGACTTCATAGTCCATCGACAACCCGAAGGCGATGCAGAACAGCAGCACCGGCATGTTGGCGACCAGTGTCCCGGTGGATGTCGTTCCGAGGCCGCCGAGGTGGTGGTCCTGGAAGATCCATACCATCGCACCGAACGCCGCTGTCAGCGAAAGCACATTGAGCACAAGGGCTTTCAGTGGCATCACTATGCTGCCGGTCAGTAAGAACAGCAATACGAACGTGACCACAGCGATCAGGCCCAGCACCAGCGGCAGGCGTGATGTGATCGCATTGACGCTGTCCCGATTGGTCTGCGCGGTCCCGCCGAGTTCGGCCGTCCTGCCGCCGGGACCGGGGACCTCGTGCAGGCGGCGCAGCTGGGCCTCAGAAGCGGCGGAGAAAAGCGGAGCCGTGGTCCGGACGGTAAGAAATGCACTTCCCTGAGCCTGACCGGTCGCCGCCGACGGCGGTCCGGCCAAGGACCCGCCCACGAATGTGCCAACAGGGGAGGAGACCGCCGATACGTCGGGAACCCGCGACAGATCTGTTGCGTATCGTGCGATTTCGTCGGATGACAATCCGCTGCTGTCGGGGATGACGACGCTGATCGCTGTCGCTGAGTCGTTGGCGAAGTCGCTTCGCAACTGGTCGCCGACCTGGCGAGCCGAGGCGGAGTCCGGCAGCACCCGGTCATCCGGAAAACCCCATCGCACCCCGAGGAACGGCGTACCGACCAGCAACAGCAGCACAACTACGGCTAATCCGATGGGAATCGCCCGGCGGATGATGAACTTCGTTGATCGGTAGAAGAACTCTTGCTCGACGGGGTTGTGGACCGGCGCCGGCCGCCCGCGCACCCGGCGTACCAGCTGGCGCACATCCAACGCGTTCAATCGATCTCCGAGTAGCACGATGGCCGCGGGTGTCATCACCACCGCCGCAATCGCGGTGAAGGCGACCGTGGCAATTCCCGCGTAGCCGAACGACTTCAGGAAATGCATCGGGAACAGGATCATTGCGGCCATCGACAGCGCGACCGTCGTGGCCGAGAACAACACCGTGCGGCCCGCAGACGCCATGGTGTGTACCAGCGCCTCGTCACGGGTTGCGCCGCCGGCCATCTCGTCTCGGAACCGGCTGACGATCAGCAACGTGTAGTCAATCGCCAGGGCCAGACCTAACGCGGTGGTGAGGTTCAGCGCAAAGATCGACACATCGGTGGTGAACGCGATCAAGCGCAATACCGCCAGCGAGCCCAGGATCGACATTCCGCCAATGGCGATCGGCAACGCGGCGGTGAACAGGCCGCCGAACACCCAGACCAGCACGATGAAACTGAGCGGAATGGCGATCGCCTCCATCACCAGAACATCGCGCTGCGCGTGCTCGGTGATCTGCGCATTGACCATCGCGACTCCGCCGGACCGCACGGTGACGCCGTTGCGGTCGCGCGCGAACCGCTCCGAAAGCGCGTCGGCGTACTTCTGTGAGTTGGTTTCACCGCCACTGATACCGGCGACGATCAGCCCCGACCTGCCATCCTTGCTGACCAGCGAAGCCGCGGCCGCCGGCGGCGCGGTCCACGCCGAGGTCACGCTCGTCACATGCGCTGACCGGCTCAGCTGGTCGGAGATCTCGGTGCCGACCGCGCGGGCCGCAGGGCCGGCAACGCCGTCGGGTGCGGTCACGACGAACAGCAGCTGCACATCGCCCTGGCGGAACTTGTCAGTGAGAAGCGTCGCGGCCCGGGCTGATTCGGAGGTGGGGTCCTGGAAACCGCCGGCCGACAGGCTCTGGGCCACCGGGATTCCGAAGATGCCGGCGGCCACCATCACCAGGGCTGCGACCGCAAGGGTTCGCCTTGGCGCGGCGATGGCCAGGCTTGCGATGCGGTGCAGCAGACCACCTCGAGACGGATGGGTCGTCTCGCCGACCACAGTCCGAGGAGTCGCGGTGCTAAAGCGTCGTGCCATGGGGACCACCTGTCCTCGAAATCCAAATTTCAACAGCCGATGACTTTTGTCAACAATCGGTGACTTGAAACATACGCCGGCCCGGTCCCGGAAGTCAACAGCGGCTGACATAGAATTTTGGGATGGCGACAAGAAGGCCGCGTGACGCCGCACAGACGCGCGCCGACATCCTCTCGGCGGCACGCCGCCGGTTTGCGACGGACGGATTTGAGCGCACCACTCTGCGCGCTGTCGCGGCGGAGGTCGGGGTGGATGCAGCGCTGGTGATCCGTTACTTCGGTAGCAAGCAGGACCTGTTCGCAACTGCGACCGAATTCGTGATTGAGCTGCCAGACCTGTCCGGCGCGGCCCCGGACCTCATCGCCGACATGCTGTTGCCGCGGTATTTCGCGGTGTGGGAGGACGACCACTCGTTCCTGGCGCTGCTGCGTGCGGCAATGACGAGCCGGGTTGCAGCAGACACCCTGAACGAAACGCTGGCTACGCATGTAGCGCCGACATTGAAGGCCGCGACCCCAGATCATGCCGAACAGCGGATTGCGTTGACGGATGCGTTCGTGATCGGACTCGCCGCGACCAGATCCGTCCTCGGCGATCTCCCGGTTTCCGCCCTGAGTCGTGAAGAACTCAGCCGCTGGGCGGCCCCGGTGTTTCGGCAGCTCCTGGTTGGGCCGGCACCGTCGTAACCTCGGCATTCGGCAGAAGTCAACGCCCGGTGGCATACAGTTTCCGTGTGACTGCGACGCGGCCTCGCAATGCCGGCCAAACGCGCGCCGACATCCTGTCGGCCGCACGCCGCCACTTTGGCGCCGAAGGATACGAACGGACAACTTTGCGGGCCGTCGCTTCGGATGTCGGTGTCGATGCAGCGCTGGTGATCCGCTACTTCGGCTCCAAACAGGCCCTGTTCGCCGCGGCGGCCGATTTCACGATCGAATTGCCGGACTTGTCGGGTGTCGATCCCGACGAGGTCGCCGGCATCCTGCTGCCACGGTTCTTCGCGGTGTGGGAAGAGGACGAGACGTTCTTGGCGCTGTTACGGGCCGCGATGACGAGCCCGGTCGCCGCCGAGGCGCTGCGACGGGTTTTCGCAGAGCAGGTCGCGCCCAAACTGATCACCGCCACCCCAGACCACCCCATTCAGCGGATCGGGTTGATGGGTGCGTTCGTCATCGGGCTTGCCACGACGAGATACGTGTTGGTGAATCCACCGATCGCCAGTCTTAGCCGCGAGGAACTCAGCCGTTGGGCTGCCCCGGTTATTCGGCAACTACTGGTTGGGCCGGCCCCGTCGTAACGCCGGATTCCTGACAGCGTGTGCACAGGCCCCAGAACGTGACCTCGGCTTCGCGGACCGCAAAGCCTTGATCGTTGTCGGGGGTCAAGCACGGGGCTTGACCCACTACGCAGTCCACGTCGCACACCGCACCGCACGACTCGCACACCAGGTGGTGATGGTTATCGCCGGTTCGGCGCTCATAGAGCGCCGCCGAGCCGGCCGGCTCGAACCTGCGGATCAAGCCGGCGCGCGCAAGGTCATTGAGCACCATGTACACCGCTTGCGGTGACGTGCCCGGAAGGTCGTCGCTGATCAGCGCGAATACCTGCTCGGCAGACGAATGCGGCGCAGACTCCAACGCCTGCAACACCGCCAGCCGACCCGACGTCGCACGCAGCGCCGCGGAGCGCAGCTCCTGCTTGTAGTGAGCAACTCCTGTCGAACCCATGGACTCAACTTAGCATGACCTAACCGTAAAAGCGAACCAATATTTATATTGACTAGATCAAAAGAACGCGTACTGTTGTTCGTGTAGCCCACGTAAAGCCGACATCAAGGAGATAAAGATGACCACCATCGACCGCGGGGTCTCGACCAACGAGTTCGTCGCCTCGCCGACTCTGACCGCCGACCTGCAGACCGTGCTAGTGGACCTGCTGGAGCTGGGAAACCAGGCCAAGCAAGCGCACTGGAACCTGGTCGGAGCGCACTTCCGCTCGATCCACCTCGAACTCGACGAGATGGTCGAGATGGTGCGCGAGCATGCGGACACGATCGCCGAGCGCATGCGTGCCCTGGATGCGGTTCCCGACGGGCGCACCCGCACCGTCGCCGACACCACGGCGCTGGCAGCCTTCCCGGCCGGGGAGATCAGCGTTGAGCGCGCCGTCGCAGTGACCGCGGAGCGAATCCTGACTGCCGTCAACGTCATTCGCGCGGTGCACGACGAGGTGGACGCGCAAGACCCGACCAGCGCCGACCTCCTGCACGCGGTCCTCGAAGGACTGGAGAAGCAGCGGTGGATGCTGACGGCCCAGCTGCGTCACATCTCAAACTGACCCGAAAGGTGTTGCGGGCCACGCCATTGGCCCGCAACACCCTTTGGATTATCGAAAGCTTGGATTATCGAAAGCCAAGCGCCGCTTAGGTAGTGACGGTCATCTGGTCGTCACTGGTGTCCCACGATCGGGTGAAGATGCCGATCGGAACCTGCTCGTCTCGGCCGTCTTCGCTGCCACTGTCGTTGAGGTGCACGATGCCGGCTGCAGTGTCGACACCAGTCACTACCAGGGCGTGATTGGCTTCGGGTTCGCCGTCGGAGGTTGTGTCTTCGACGGGCTCGCGCCAGATGAGTTCGGCGTTGACCCCGACGATTATTTTGCGGCCCTCGGCCAAATTCTGCTCGAGTGCCTTCACGCCGGTGGGGACACCGGTCTTTTTGGCGCTGGCCTTGTCGGTGTTCACCGCGTGGATGCCGTAGTGGGCAAGCAGCGCCGGTTCATCTCCGAAAAACGTGCCGGTGCCGGCCCTCGGTTTCCCGCGCTTGGCGTAGATCGGTCCATGGTGGGCGGTACTGGGCAGCGTTTGGGCCACCCTGACGATGGCGCGCTCAGAGGGCGCGTCACCGTTTAGCTCACCGATCACATCGGCGACCGCCATTTCCACACAGTCGTCGTCGTATTCCTGGTAGCGCCAGAACGGGGCGGCCGCTGCGGGGTCACCGTAGAGTGTGCCTGTTCTGCTGGGCGGGTTGGGCGTGCCGGGAGCGGCTTGGGCGGTGCTCATCCCTGGGCCCGGGGCTATTCCCAGGGCAGCAGCCAGCGCTGCAACGCCCGAGATCCGTGCTGCCATCGCAATGCCGCCGCCGGTCATGTTTGTCCTTTTCAAGACGGTTGTCGCAGACTCCGTGAGGAGTATCGGAAAACAGCCTCTTTTCGTAACTTCTACGAATTCTTGGAAGATTCTGTACGAGGAAGAACAGCCGGGCGGACGACCCTGGATACTCAGACCGGTGGGCGCCCGCCAAGTTCAGCGTGAGCACGCCGGCGATGATCAGCCGACGCCGGGGCGGGGGCAGCTACTCGATCGACGCCCTGCGGCAACGTTGACGGCCGGCGTCTGCGCCGTGCTTATACTTCGGAGCGATCGACGATAATGACATTCTCTACTTTGGAGAAGTCGTTTCCGCCCTTGGCGGACGGTCCGGAGGAGGTCGACGATGGGCGCTGACCACCGGTGCGACGGGTTGGTGGCTCTGGTCACCGGAAGCAGCCGCGGCCTGGGCAAGGCGATTGCCGCGCGGCTTGTGGCACGGGGTGCAACGGTGGCGCTGACCGCCCGCACCATGGAGCCCGATCCCAAATACCACGGGTCGCTGAGACAGACGCTTGACGAGATTGTGGCCGGCGGCGGTCAGGCTATCGCCGTTCAGGCGGATCTGTCCCAAGCAGAAGAACGGGAACGGCTCTTCGGTGAGGTGGTGAGCACCGTCGGCGCTCCTGACATCCTGGTCAACAATGCCGCGGTGACATTCCTGCGGCCCCTGGACGGGTTCCCCGAGCGGCGGGTCCGGTTGATGATGGAGATGCACGTCCTGGGGCCATTGCATCTGTGTCAGTTGGCGATTCCCGCGATGCGCGAGCGGGGACGGGGCTGGATTCTGAATGTGACGTCGGTGGGCGGCGACCTGCCACCCGGGCCGCCATTCTCCGATTTCGACCGGACCGCGGGATTCGGCATTTATGGGACCGCCAAGGCAGCCCTCAATCGTCTGACGAAAAGCCTTGCGGCCGAACTCTACGACGACGGCATCGCCGTCAACGCCGCCGCGCCGTCCAACCCGGTGGCGACTCCGGGTGCGGGCACCCTCGATCTGGCCAAGACCGACACCGAGGACATCGAGCTGATCACCGAGACGGCATTGCGGTTATGCACGGGTGATCCGAAGACCCTGACCGGGCGCATTGTCCACACCCAGCCGTTCCTGGCCGAAGTCGGCTGGTCGAAACCGGTCGGCTGAATGGCCGAGGTCGATCTCGACGCGCTGCGTAGGCGACTCGCCGCGGCTGAGATCGCCGACGTCGCCCCACTCGCCGGCGGTGCGTCCAGCCTCACCTTCCGTGGTGCGCGTTTTGGGCAGGAGGTGGTGATCAAGGTTGCGCCGCCGGGCGTCGAGCCGGTAGCCCACCGCGACGTGCTGCGCCAGGCCCGTATCATCAAAGCTCTTGCTGCGACACGTGTTCCGGTACCCGAGGTAATCTGGGAGGACCCGGGAAACCCGCCATTGTTCGTGATGTCGCATGTCGACGGCGACTGTGTGGAGCCGCTGTTCGACGGTGTCACGACGGTTCCCGATCTGCCCGAGCGGTACCGCAACGCGTGCCGCGCCATGGCGGCCCTGCACAGTGTCTCGCCGACTGACCTCGGGGTGGACGGTGAACCGGTCGTCGATCCGGTCGCCGAAGTCGATCGCTGGTGTGACACGTTGCAGACCGTCGATGCGGCGCTGGTGCCCGATTGGCAGGGTGTGCGCGACGCCTTGTTACGGACCGCGCCGCCGGCGATGCGACCGAGCGTGGTGCACGGCGACTTCCGGCTAGGCAACCTGATGTCCGTCGGAACGCGCGTCAACGCCATAATCGATTGGGAGATCTGGTCGATCGGTGACCCGCGCATCGATGCGGGCTGGTTCCTGATCAACGCTGACGCGGATACCTACCGACGTGTTCCGGCCTCTCCCGGCCTGGCACCGCCGACTGCCGAACTGGCCCAGATCTATCAGGACGAGCTGGGTCATGAGGTCGGTGACTTGACCTGGTTCAGCGCGCTGGCGTGCTTCAAGTCGGCGTCGACCTGGTCGCTGATCGTCAAGCACAACCGCCGAAGGCGTTCTCCGCGAGCTGAATTGGAAGCCATGGTACCCACCCTGCCGAGGTTGCTGGCGCGGGCCCGCTCAATGGTGAGCTAGGGCCCGCGCGCCCGGAGGCCGCGGACGAACACGCCGAGATGACGCCGTGCCGCGGTCGACCATTCGGGACCGTGCGGCAGTGGCGTGGCGATCAGCGTTCCGCAGACCGCAATATCCGCCGCCGAGACGTCGGCATGCACCGACCCTGCTGCCTGACCTTCGGCCAGAAAGTCCTCGATTGCCTGGAAGACCCGACGTTTGGCGTTGACTGCGGCATCGTCGGGGAGCTGCTGGACTCCGCGCAGTGGCAGCGCCACCAACTGATCCGCGAGGTCCAGGCATTCCTCCAGGTACGCCTCGATGGCGTCGGCGCCGGTCAACCCGTTGGCCTTGATCCGGGCAAGGGTCTCCAACAGAAGGTCGTAGCCGCGGCGCTGGAGTTCGTCGAGCAGCGCCGCGCGGTCTGGGAACCCACGGTAGAAGGTGCCAATTCCAACGCCGGCCGCGTCCGCGATCTCGGTCAACGGCACGTTGTGACCTCGGCGCGCCATCAGGTCGGCCGCGGTGCGTAGGATCTTCTCGCGGTTCTCGATCGCGTCCCGGCGCACCGCCCGGGATCGGCTTCGACCGGCGGTAGCTGGCATCGGTCGAGTGTCACACACCGCCTAGCCGCGGGATTGGCCTGTGTTTACCGGCATCCGACCAATAGATTTTCGCAAACCATTCCGACACCACCCGAGTCGTCTGTGGGCTGGCCTTCATTGGACGGATTCACGAAGGTTCGTGGAATTGGCACCAACTGGTTGTGTGCAGGGGGCAGGGGTGGCGGGTCGGGGTCTGGTTCCGCGCGCGCGATGCCAGTGCCGCCCGCCAGAATCATGACGGTCGTCGTGCTGGCGAGCAGTCCACGAGCGCACGTGCGAAGTGTCATCGCCGCCCTCTCCGTCGTCTGCCGGAACCGTCGGTTACCACAAGGCTACTCCCCGGCGACACTTCTGACGGTTTGGCAAACGAATAAAGTGCAGGAAATATCTGCCGCACGCCGACGCGCGCGACCCATCCGCCCAGCGAAACATGCCTGTATCGCATATCGGTTACGAAGGCACAACAACTTCAGTCGGCCTACCAGCAAACGTCGCCACTCGAATCGGGCGGCCCGTACGGTGGCGGGCGTGATGCGGCTAGCCACGGTAGTCCCGCGCGCAGCGGTTCTGGCGTTTTACCTTGTCGTGTCACTGGCCGTCGCACCTTCGGCAGGTGGTGATCCCGATTCCGACCTCGCCGTTGTCTCTGCTGGCGCGGTACCTCGGGCTGACGGGCGGGTGCCCTCGAGTGCTCCCGTAATTGTCAACACGCCCGACGGCTGGAGACTAGCCCTGGGCGCGAAGGACGAAATGCAAGTCCCCGTGGCGCCGTTGACCACTGCGATCTCGTCTCGCGAATATCTCGCGACGGGAACATTCGTCGCCTCGCTGATCGGACCCGAAACTCCCCGTGGCGAGCTCGAGGTGGGTTACGAGATCGGTTGCGGAATCGATATGAGCACGTCCAACGGCGTCGAGATCGGTGGTGCTGCCGGCGTCACCCCGTCGCTCGGAACGACGGGGCTGTTGCCCGGTGCGGTAGCTGGTTTTGTGCCGGTGCTTTCCACGCCGGTCAGCGGTGTGCTCACCGTCGGGCTCAAGCCCGGCCTCGTAATTGTGGTGCCAGTGGTCAAGAAAGAGTTCAAGGGCCCAAATCCCTGGGTCATGATCAGCGGCTTCCACGTCAAGATCGACGGATGTGTGGGCGAGTCATTCATCCGCTCCTTTGCGACGCTGACCCGAGTGACCGATCAATCCGACGTGGTGGTGTCCTACGTCGGCGTCACCAAAGCCGTCTGATCTGATCGCGGTCTGTGTCGCTAGCCGCGCGGGACGCCCGCCAGTTTGTCGGCGAACTTCGCCTCCGCAGCCTCGCGCAACCGCAGCAGGTGTTCGGAGGGGAATAGATCAGGGGAAGCGGCACGGTCTTTGAGCAACAGGCGGGCCAGGGTCACCTTGTGTACTTCGGTCGGACCGTCAGCAAGACCGAGCACGAACGACTCCACCAGGTACTGCACGAACGGCATCTCATGCGTGGTGCCCAACGACCCGTGTAGCTGAAGCGCGCGCGCCGACACGTCGTGCAGGACCTTCTGCATCATCGCCTTTACCGCCGAGATGTCGGCCCGTACTGCCTTGTAATCGTTGAATTGGTCGATCTTCCAGGCCGTTTGAAGAGTCAACAGGCGAAACGCCTCAATCTCCATCCATGAGTCGGCGACCATCTCCTGAACAAGTTGCTTGTTGGCCAGCACCTCGCCCTGGGTGTAGCGCGACACCGCCCGCTCGCAGATCATGTCGAAGATCCGGCGGACCAACCCGACGGTGCGCATCGCGTGGTGAATACGCCCGCCGCCCAAACGGGTTTGGGCGACGACGAAGGCCCCGCCGCGCGGGCCCAGCATGTGGTCAGCGGGCACCCGGACGTTCTCGTAGCGAACGTAACCTTCACGGCCGCCGCCGCCCAGCGGCTGATACCCCAGCCCGACATCGCGCAACACGTTGATGCCCGGGGTGTCGCCGGGCACGACGAACATCGAATAGCGCTCGTAGGGTGGCGCCTCGGGATCGGTCATCGCCATCACGATGATGAACGACGCCATCGAGGCGAACGACGAGAACCACTTCTCCCCGTTGATGATCCAGTGATCACCGTCAGCGATCGCGGCTGTGGTGAAGACTTTCGGGTCCGCGCCGCCCTGCGGCTCGGTCATCGAGAAACAGGACACGATGCGGTTGTCCAGCAGCGGTTCGAGGTAGCGGGCTTTGAGCTCGGGCGTGCCGTAGTGCGCAAGGATCTCACTATTGCCGGAATCGGGTGCCTGCGATCCGAAGACGATCGGCGCGGATTCCGAGCGGCCCAGAATCTCATTGAGCAGCGCCAGTTTCACCTGACCGTAGCCCGGTCCGCCCAGGTGCGCTCCGAGGTGGGTGGCCCACAGTCCGCGCTGTTTGACGATCTGCTGCAGGGGTGGGATCAGCGCCTGGCGCACCGGGTCGTTGAGGTCGTGGGATTCCTTGACGATCAAGTCGATCGGCTCGCACTCGGTGCGCACGAAATCCTCAACCCACTCGAGTTGTTGTGCCCACCGTGGGTCGGTGGAGAAGTCCCACGACATCTGCCGTCCTCTCTATCGATTACTGCGAGCTGCGTTGCGCTACCACGCCGGCGTCTTCGAGTTCGGCGACGGTGTCAGTATCGAGTCCCAGCTCGCGCAGCAGCGCATGCGTGTGGTTGCCCGGCAGCGACGGGGATGAAGGCGCTTGGGGCTGGGTGCGCGAGAAGCGTGGCGCCGGAGCGGGCGCAGTGATGCCGTCGACATCGATGAACGTTTTCCGCGCGACAAGATGCGGATGTCGCGGTGCCTCGGTCAGCGAAAGCACGGGCGTTGCGCAGCATCCCGGCGAATTCAGGATTGTTTCCCACTCGTCGCGGGTCTTTTCGCGCAACCGTGCGGCCAGTGTCGCGCGGTGCGCCGCCCACGCCGACGGCCGGTCGTCGTCGTGAGGCACGTCCACTCCAAGGTGATCGCAGAGCTCTGCGTAGAACTTCGGTTCCATCGCGCCGACGGCGACGTGACGCCCGTCGGCGGTGGCATAGACGCCGTAGAAGTGCGCGGCGCCGTCGAGCAGGTTGCCGTGGCGGTGGTCACGCCAGGTGCCGGCGGGCACCATCCCGAAGTACGGCGCCAGCAAGGTTGCGACCCCGTCGACCATTGCGACGTCGAGCACCTGACCCTCACCCGACTCGCGCGCCTCGAGAATAGCGCTGAGCAGGCCCACCGCCAGTAGCATTCCGCCGCCACCGTAGTCGCCGACCAGATTCAGCGGCGGCACCGGGACTTCGGCTGTGCCAATGCCGTGCAGGGCGCCGGTCAGCGCGATGTAGTTGATGTCATGACCGGCGTGGCCGGCCAGGGGGCCGTCCTGCCCGTAGCCGGTCATGCGGGCATACACCAGACGAGGATGGCGCTGGCGCAATGCATCCGGGCCTATGCCCAGGCGTTCCGCCACGCCGGGCCGGTACACGTCGACGAACGCGTCGGCGTCGGCGGCCAACCGGTGCACCAGGTCCCTGCCCCGGGGATCCTTCACGTCAGCGGCAAGCGACCGTTGGCTGCGGCGGACCGCGTAGTCGATGGGCAGCGGACCGTCCACACTTGCGACGGGGTCCACCCTTATCACGTCTGCGCCCAAGTCTCCCAGCAGCATTCCGCAAAACGGGGCAGGTCCGAGCCCGCCCATCATCACGATGCGGACGCCGTCCAGGGGACCATGCGGGGATCCAGTCACTGGGACCACTTTTTTCGGCGTGCGGCCGCTTCCTCGGTAGCGTGGGTGATCACCTGATTGCGGTTCTCCAGTTCCAGCGCCGAAGAGAGGCTTGCCGCATCGGTGTTGACTTGCAGCGCACGCTTGGTCAGCTGCACGCCCAGCGGCGCAAGGCCTGCGATCAGCGAAGCCAACTCCACAGCGCGGTCGGTCAGCCGATCCGGCTCGACGATCTCGCTGACCAGACCGCGCCGATCGGCTTCCTGCGCCGACACCGTGCGGCCGGTGAGCATCCAGTCGGCGGCGACACTGGTCCCGACGATGCGGGGCAGGTGGTAGCTCATGCCCATCTCGGCGCCCGACAGCCCGAGCAGGATAGCGGCGTTGCCGAACGATGCAGCGGTTGAACAGATCCGGATGTCGCAGGCAAGGCACAGTGCGAATCCCGCTCCGACGCACGGACCATTGACGGAGGCGATGACGGGCTGCGGCAACCGCCCGACGGCTTCGGCCAATCCGGCCATTTTCTCCTGAAAGCGCATCCGGTCGATTGCGGGAGCGCTCGCCTCCGGCACGTTCGGTCCGAAGTCGCGCATGTCGATGCCGGCGCAGAAGCCGCGACCGGCGCCAGTGAGCACGACAGCGTGAGCTGACCGGTCGAGCGCCAAATCGGTGAGCGTCTGGCCCAATTCCGCCTGCATCACCTCGTTGATCGCGTTGAGTCGTTCTGGCCGATTCAAGCGGACAATGACGACGCGGTCGCGCGAACGGTCGAGCTCGAGCGTGCTCAGCATGGTCACACTCGTTCGATGATCGTCGCCGTACCCATCCCGCCGCCGGTGCACATGGTCACCAGCCCGGTTGTCAGGTCGCGACGTTCGAGCTCGTCGAGGATGGTGCCGATGAGCATGGCGCCGGTCGCGCCAATCGGATGGCCAAGGGCGATCGCGCCGCCGTTCACGTTGACCACGTCGGGGTCGATGTCGAGATCACGGGTCGTCTTGAGCGGGACGGCGGCGAAGGCTTCGTTGATCTCCCAGAGGTCGATGTCGGCCACGCTCATGCCGGCGCGGGTCAAACACCGCTGGGCCGCGGGTCCGGGCGCGGTGAGCATGATGATCGGTTCGCTGCCGATAGCGGCGGTCGCGCGGATACGTGCGCGCGGTGTCAGCCGTTGGGCGTGCATCCAGTTGGAGGACGCGACCAGCACGGCAGCGGCGCCGTCGACGACCCCGGAGGAGTTGCCCGCATGGTGAACGTGATCGATGTGATCGATGCCCGGATACCGCTCGAGGCAGATCTGGTCGAATGTCTCTTTTTCGCCGTCGGCGTGCATCGCGCCCATCGCAGCGAAGGCGGGCTTCAGCCGCGACAACGTCTCGGTGGAGGTTCCGGGGCGCGGGTGCTCGTCGCGTGCGAATGAGCCGTTGGGTGTGGCCACCTCGACCAGGGAACGTTTGAACCTTCCCTCGTCGATGGCAGCGCTGGCCCGGCCCTGGCTTTGTGCCGCATAGGCGTCGACGATCTCGCGGGTGAAACCCGCCAGCGTGGCGATGAGATCAGCGGAAATACCCTGCGGCACTGTCGGGTAACGTGCGCGGAAGTCCGCGTTGTTGCCGTCGATCGTCGGAATCCCGGCCGTGACGTCCCATCGAGACATCGATTCGACGCCGCCGGCAATCACCAGATCCTCACTGCCGGCGGCTATCGCGGACGCTGCGATGGTGACGGCTTGCTGACCGGACCCGCAGAAACGACTCAGTGTCATGCCCGGAACAGTCTCGGGCCAGCCGGCCAAAAGAACCGACAGACGCGCGATGTCGTCGCCGTGGTCACCGCTGAGAATGCCGTTGCCGGCGATCACGTCATCGACGTCCGCAGGCTCGAAGCCCGTGCGCTCGGCGAGCGCGGTGAGGCAAGTGGCGAAAAGAGCTTGCGGATGGACGCCGTGCAGTCCGCCGTCCGGGCGGCCCCGGCCGCGAGGTGTGCGTACGGCGTCCAGGATCCAGGCCAAGTGGTCGCTGGTCACACGGTGACCAGGCGAGAGAGATTGCCGCCCATGATTTTTGCCTGCTCGGCCACCGGCAGGTGACCGAGCGCATCGGCGAAATGGGTTGGTTGCGCCAGACCCTCGGGGTGGGGGAAGTCCGAACCGAACAGCACCCGGTCAACGCCAACCAGATCGATCAGATCGGTGACGCCGTCCTCGTAGAACGGGCTGACGTGGATGCGGTTCTTGATCTCCTCGACCGGGTCACCGCCCGGGAAGCTCTCCGGCGTCTTCTTGTAGACATCGGCCAGCTGGTCCAGCAGCGGGAACAGCCAACGTGAACCGCTCTCGATCACAGCGACTTTCAGTTCGGGGAAGCGGTACAGGGCGCCGTGGATGACCCAGGACGCGACCGCGTCCTGCACCGGCCGCCACTCGGTGTACATGCCGAAAGCATTGGTCTGCATGGGCAGCATCTCTTTGTCGTTGCCGTCCCATTCGCCGTCGTAACGGGCGTAGCCGCTGTCGGACGTGTGCATGGCAATCAGCACGTCGTGCTCGACACAGCGCTGCCAGAACGGATCGAACTCGGGCAGCGCAAACGACCGCGGACCTCGGTAGCCCGGCACCGGTGCCGGCCGAATCAGGACAGCGCGCGCACCGCGGGACACCACCCAGTCGAGTTCCTCGATCGCTTTCTCCACGATGGGCAGGCTGACCACCGGCACCGTGAAGATGCGGTTGCAGTAGTTGAAGCCCCAGACCTCGTCGAGCCATTGGTTCAGCGCGTGCACCACGATATGGATCAGCGCGGGATCGTCACGCATGCGCTCCTCGACCAGGCTGGCCAGCGTGGGGAACATCAGCGAGCGGTCGACGCCCAACTCGTTCATCAGCTCCAGTCGGGGGCCGGGTTCGCGGAAGGCCGGGATGGCCCGCATCGGCTCGCCGAAGATCTCCCGCCTGCTCTTGCCGTCGGGGTTGCCGTTCTTGAAGTAGTCCTCCATCGCTCCGGGCCGGGCGACGACTTCGAAGGTCGGGTTGGGGATGTAGTCGCTGATCTGGCCGCGGATCGCGATTTTGGTGCGGCCGTTGACCTGTACGTACTGGATGGCGCCCTGGTACTGCGTGGGCAGGTACTTGGTCAGCGAGTCCTGAGTCTCGTACAAGTGGTTGTCCGCGTCGAACAGCGGATACGGAAACGTTGGTGGTGTCGTCACGACGAGCTCCTGCACTGGTTCATCAACCCCCTCGATCATCACTGATCGTAATGTGTCTCTCGACTGAGGAGAATAACCTTCTCCTAGAAAGCGAAGCTATTCTCGCGGTTGTTGCGGCCCTGCGCGAGCCGGTTCAGGCGTCGAAGTTGGTGCCGCTGGTGAAGCTCTGCCCGCTCGTGATCTCGCTCGCGCGCGTGTCCGCGGCACGGCCCCGCCATCACCAGGCGACCAAGCTGCCTGGACGATCCGGTAGGGGGCGCTCCGGACAGCCAGCCGAACAGTGCGACGCCGCGCGCCTTGACCGGAGCGAGCGAGCTGGTGGGCGGCACTGACCAGGGCGGTCTTGGCGCCCCGGCGGCTACGCCGACCCGTTGCTCCCATTGTGGCCGAGCAGCCGTCCGCCGGCGCCGTAACCGCGGGCGCCGCCCGCACTGTAACCGCCGTCACCGCCGTCACCGCCGTTGCCGATCAACCCCGCGTTGCCGCCGGCGCGACCGGCCCCGCCGATGCCGACGCCGGCACCGCCGGTGCCGCCGTTGCCGATCAGTCCGCCGGCGTCGCCGCCGACGCCACCGGCCCCGCCGATGCCATCGGCGGCGGTGCCGCCGGTCCCGCCGGTCCCGCCGGCGCCGAACAGTCCGTTGGCGTTGCCGCCGGTGCCGCCAGCGCCGCCGTTGCCGAGCAGCGTTGCGTTGCCCAAGCCGCCGTCCCCACCGTTACCGCCGGCCCCGCCGTTACCGCCGTTGCCGATCTGCTGGGCGGTGCCGCCGGTGCCGCCGTTCCCAGCGCTGCGGTCGGCGCCGTCGGTGACCCCGTCGCTCACCGTAGTTCAGAGTCCGTTGGTGGAATGGCGGCGCCGCGTTCAATGCCGCCGCCATCCGACAACAGGCCGTCCATCGGCGCGTCAGCTTGTCGCCGCACCCCGTCCATCCGGCCCTTTGGTGCAGTCGGCCGGGCGAAAGGCTTTGCAGCGCAAGGTGATAACGAATATGCTGGAGTTACGGGGCTAGGAGTCGAGGTTGGTGCCGCTGGTGAGCTCTTCCCACTTGGCGATCTCGCTCGCGCGCGCGTTCGCGATGTACCGATACCCGGCCAGGGCGTCGGGCCCGAGCAGCAGGAATCCGGGGGGCTCGGCTGATTCGACGGCGGCGATTATCGCGGCGCCGGCCTTGGCGGGGTCGCCGGCCTGGTTGCCGTCCATGGTGTCGTTTTCCTTGCGGCGCTTCCCGGCGGTGGCGGCGTAATCGTCAATGACCGTGTCCGACTGGACGAGCGAGCGCCCGGCGAAGTCGGTGCGGAATGCGCCGGGCTCGACGACCGTCACCGAGATGCCGAGAGGCGCAAGCTCGCCGCGAAGGGACCCACTCAAGCCTTCGATAGCTGCTTTGGCTGCGGAGTAGTAGCCGGACCCCACCGGGGTCAGCTGAGCGCCGATCGAGGAGATGTTCACGATCGCGCCGCTGCGGCGTGCCCGCATGCCGGGTAGGACGGCCTTGATCATTGCGACGGTGCCGAAGAAGTGCGTCTCGAACAGGGTGCGGACCTCGGCGTCGTCGCCTTCTTCGACCGCGGCGCGATAACCGTAGCCGGCATTGTTGACCAGTACGTCGATGCCGCTGCCGAACCGCTCTTGGGCCTGCTGCACGACCGAGGCGACCTGCTCAGGCTTGGTGATGTCAAGGGCGGCGGGGAGCACGCGCTGCGGTGCGTCGTCAGCCAGATCGGCCACCTTCGCGACGTCGCGTGCGGTGACGACAGCATGGTGGCCGGCCCCGATGACAGCGTCAGCGAGCGCTCGGCCCAGTCCGCTCGAGCAGCCGGTGATAAGCCAGGTGGACATGAGAGATGTCTCCAATCTGTTGTGGCGTCCAGTGTTTCAGTGTCGAGTCGTTGCGCGATTGTGGCGGGCGGTTTCGATCAACGGATCCGGCGCTTAGCGCCCAGATTCATCCGGCGTGCCGCCCCGCCGGCTGCGCGTCCCATCGTCGTTGCACCTCCCGCTCCGCGGCGGTGGGAATCAGACCCGAGGGTGCGAACAATTTTGACGGCACCGGGTCATCCTCGGTCAACGGCGTGCCGCCACCGCGAATTACCCGGAGCACGATGACAACTCCGGCGACCAACACAATGACGACAACCATTGCGAAGACAATGGACAGGGTGCCCTGAATGAAGGTGTTCCGGATGACGTCATTGAGCTGATGCGCGTTCTTGGCTGAACCGAATGCCGTCTTGCCCGCGTTCTTCGCCGCTGAATACCGGAAATGTTGTGACCAGTAGCCGATGGACGGATCCGCGGAGAAGATTTTCTGCCACGACGCGGTCAGCGTGACCGCCAGATCCCAGAGCAGCGGAACACCCGGAATCCACGCCCATTTCGCCAGCCCCTTCTTGATGACGACCACGGTGATGACCGTCAGCGCAATTGCCGCGAGCAGCTGGTTGGCGATACCGAACAGCGGGAAGAGCGTGTTGATGCCGCCCAGCGGATCGGTCACCCCGAGCAGCAGGATGCTGCCCCACGCGGCAACCATGACCAGGCTGCAGATCCACACGCCGGGGCGCCAGCTGGGATTTCGCAGCTTGGCCAGCGGACCGCCGAAGTTACCCAGTGCGTCGGAGAGCATGAAACGGCTAACCCGGGTGCCCGCATCAACGGTGGTCAGAATGAAGAGTGCCTCGAACATGATCGCGAAGTGATACCAGAACGCCTTCAGCCCGGCACCGCCGAACACCCGCTGCAGCACCTCGGACATACCGAACGCAAGGGTCGGTGCTCCGCCGGTGCGCGACACGATCGACTTTTCGCCGACGCTGTTGGCGGCATGGCTGATCTGGTCGGCGGTCGCCGGCGTTCCGGACAAGCCGAGACCGTTGACGTACTGGGCCGCGCTGGCCGCAGTGCTGCCGGTCTGCGCGGCTGGGGCGTTGAAAGTGAAGTACAGGTGTTGGTTGATGACCGAGGCGCTGATCAGCGCTATGACAGCGACGAACGACTCGGTGAGCATGCCACCGTAGCCGATGAAGCGCATCTGGCTTTCTTTCTCCAGCATTTTCGGGGTCGTCCCCGAGGAGATCAGCGCGTGAAATCCGGACAGGGCGCCGCACGCGATGATGATGAACAAGAACGGGAACAGTGAACCGGCGAACACGGGCCCGTCGCCGCCACTGGCGAACCGGGAGATGGCGGGTGCCTGCATGGTCGGCCGGGCGATGCAGATGCCGACGGCGAGTAAGGCGATGGCGCCGACTTTCATGAACGTCGACAGATAGTCGCGGGGCGCGAGCAGCAGCCACACCGGCAGCACCGACGCGGCGAAGCCGTAGACGATGATGCACCAGGACAGCGCGACCGGGGACAGACCGAACCAAGACGCGCCCCAGGATGTTTCCGCGACCCAGTTGCCGCAGACAACCGAAAGCAGTAGCAGTGCAAACCCGATCACGGATACCTCGCTCACCCGCCCGGGACGCAGGAACCGAAGGTAGCAGCCCATGAAAAGGGCGATCGGGATCGTCATGGCGATGGAGAACACACCCCACGGGCTTTGGGCCAGCGCCCGCACCACGACAAGTGCCAGCACGGCGATCAGGATCACCATGATGATGAGAACCCCGAACATCGCGGCCACCCCGGCCACGGCGCCGAGCTCGTCCCGGACCATCTGGCCCAGAGAACGGCCCCGCCGCCGGGTGGAGATCCACAACACCAGGTAGTCCTGGACGGCGCCGCCGAACACCGCGCCGACGACAATCCAGATGCTGCCCGGCAAATAACCCATCTGAGTGGCCAGCACGGGACCGATGAGCGGCCCGGCACCGGCGATGGCGGCGAAGTGATGGCCGAACACCACGCGCCGATCCGTCGGCAGGTAATCGGTGCCGTTGTCGAAAACTTCGGCCGGCGTCGCGTGGTCGTCGCGCGGACGAACGATCTTCATCTCGATCAGCCGCGCGTAGAACCGGAAGCCGATGATGTAGGTGCAGATCGCCGCGACCACAAACCAGACCGCGTTCACCGTCTCGCCGCGAGTGAACGCAATGATCGCCCAGGCGCTGGCACCGATCACGGCGATTATGCCGAAGATGATCTTGTGCCGGATGGTGATGGGGGAGCGGTCGATTATCGCGACGGGTGGCAACTCGGTGTCGGTGCAGATGTAGCTGATATCACGGTCGTGCTCGGCCTTGTGCTCTGGTTCGGCCGGCTGCTCGGTCACGCTCAAACCCTACGACGATCGAGAATCCGGCCGCGAATGGTTTAGTACAGCGCCCGCACCGTGTCGATGGTGTCGGCTTCGGCCGGGCTTTTGTCGTCGCGGTAACGAACTACCCGGGCGAACCGCAGCGCCAGGCCGCCGGGGTAGCGCGACGACTTCTGCACCCCGTCCAGCGCTATCTCGACAACTTGCTCGGGGCGCAGTACGACGACGTGAGAATCCATAGCTGAGCCGGCGAGTTCGGTGAACCGGGCGGTCTGCCACACCAGCATGGCGTCGGTCATTCCCTTGAAAGTTTTTCCGACCATAATGAATTCGCCGCTGGCCGGATCACGCGCGCCCAGGTGAATATTGGAGAGTTTGCCGCGACGGCGCCCCGAGCCCCACTCCACGGCGAGTACCACCAGATCGAGCGTGTGTACCGGTTTGACCTTCAGCCAGCCCGCGCCGCGACGGCCCGCTTGGTACGGCGCGGCCGGTGCCTTGGCCAGCACTCCCTCATGGCCGGCGGCCAGTGTCGCTTCCAGGAAATCCGCCGCGGCCGCGAGGTCGGACGTGACCAGCCGATCGACCCGGTGCTGCGCCGGTACCAGGGCGTCCAGAGCGGCCAGCCGGTCGGTGGTCGGCGCGTCGAGCAAGTCGACGCCGTCGCAGTGCAGGATGTCGAAGAAGAACACCGAAAGCTGCTGCGCCACTTGGGCTGCAGTTTTTTTCGAGGCCACATCGACCGATCGGCCGAACCGCGACGCGGTGACCTGGAAGCGGTGCGGCCGGCCGTCGGGCCGCAGCGCAATCGCCTCACCGTCGGCGATGAGGCTGCGCACCGGCAGTGCCAGCGTCGCCGCCACCACCTCGGGCAGCCGGGCAGTGACATCGTCAAGACTACGGGTGTACACCGTGACCGAGTCACCGGACCGGTGGATCTGCACTCGTGCGCCGTCCAGCTTTGCCTCGAAAATTGTTGTGCCACCATGACGTTCGAGCGCATCGGCCACACTGGTGGCAGTCTGTGCCAACATCGGGCCGACCGGCCTGCCCACCCGCAGGGTGAATGCCTGCAGCGCCACCGCTCCGCCGGACAACGCGGCTGCCGCCACCGCAGGCAGATCCCCGCCCAGCATTGCCGCCCGCTGTACGGCGGCGGTGGGGATGCCGGCGGCCTTGGCGACTGCGTCGGCCATGATCCCGGCTAGCGCACCCTGGCGCAGTTCGCCGCCGAGCAGCCGCAGCAGAAAGGCCTGCTCGGCTTCGGTCGCGGCGGCGAACAACTTCGCGATGAGTTCGGCGCGCCGCGGCTGGGATCCTTTGCCCGATACGGCGCCGATCTCGGTGAAAGTGGCGTCGACGCCGGTGACGGTCAGCAACGCAAGCGGCGCCGCCGGCGGTCGCGACCGCAACGACGCCCAGCCGACGCCGATCTGACGTTGCCGCAGCTCACCGGAGAGCCACGACACGATGATCGCGACCGATTCGGGATCGGAATTGGCCCGGGTCAGCAGGTCGGCGATATGCCCGACCTTGGTCAGGCGCGACGAGGTTCCGCCCACGTTAAACGATGTGCTTGCAACGTCGATCAGGAGCACGAAGGTCAGCTTGGCACGGCTCGCCGACAACGCCTCAGAGCGGGCACGCTAGCGTGCCTACGTAACGTTACAGGTTGCAAGGATTCTGACAAGGAGGTCCGATGGAGATCAATGGGAAGAAGGTCGTCGTCATTGGCGGGGCGTCGGGTATGGGCCGTGCCAGCGCCGAACTGCTGGCCGAACGCGGCGCAGATGTCGCCGTGCTCGATCGCGAGGGTTCCGACGGCAAAGCTGTTGCCGACGGTCTGGGCGGCACGTTCTACCCGGTCGACGTTACCGACTTCACCGGCACCGAGGAGACGTTGCAGACCGCAGTCGACAAGCTCGGCGGTCTCCATGTAGTGGTGACTACCGCCGGCGGCGGCATCGCCAAGCGGACGATGACCAAATCCGGTCCCCACGACCTCGAATCCTTCCAATCCGTGATTGATCTCAACCTCATCGCCACCTTCAACATCAGCCGGCTGGCGGCCGGGCATATGAGCAAGAACGAGCCCGAGGACGACGAACGCGGCGTCATCATCAACACCGCGTCCATTGCGGCCTTCGAGGGCCAGATCGGGCAGGTCGCCTACACCGCCGCCAAAGCGGGGATCGCTGGCATGTGCCTGACCATGGCGCGTGACCTGGGGTCACTGGGGATCCGGGTGCTGGCAATCGCCCCGAGCCTGTTCGCGACGGGGTTGACCAAGGGCATTCCGGACGAATTCGCATCGGCACTGACCAAGGACGCTGCCTTCCCCAAGCGCCTCGGCCGGCCGGAGGAGTACGCGAAGCTGGTTGCGGCCATCGTCGACAACCCGATGCTCAACGGGCAATGCCTGCGACTGGACGCAGGCCAGCGGTTCGCGCCCAAGTAGACGGGCGCCCAGCGCTGCCCCTTCCGCAATAAGTACACTCTTTAGGCAGCCGCCCCGCTCCCTCTCGGAGCGGGCCGGGCAGTCAGCCCCGGTTCTTCCGGGTAGCGGCGCGAGGAGGGCCCTCATGGGTATCGCACTAACCGATGACCATCGCGAACTCGCCGAGGTGGCCCGCGCGTTCTTGACTTCGCAGAAGGCGCGCTGGGCGGCGCGATCACTGCTCGATACGCCCGACGAGGCCCGGCCTGCATTCTGGCAGGACATGGTCGAGCTCGGCTGGCTTGGTCTGCACATCGACGAGGAGTACGGCGGTTCGGGCTATGGGCTGCCTGAACTCGTGGTGGTAATCGATGAGCTCGGCCGCGCGGTGGCGCCGGGACCATTCGTGCCGACCGTGATCGCGTCGGCGGCGATCGCCAAAGACGGCACCGCCGACCAGAAGTCGCGGCTGCTGCCGGGCCTGATCGACGGGACCCGCACCGCCGGAATCGGTCTGGACGGGCAGGTGCAGATCAGCGACCGCCCAAAAGATGGAGACGGCCCGAAAAATGGAATAGCCGACGGCGACGCGGGGATCGTGTTGGGTGCCGGGCTGGCCGAGCTGTTGCTGATCGCCGCCGGTGACGACGTGCTGGTGCTCGACCGCGGCCGCGCCGGCGTATCGGTGGACGTGCCGGACAACTTCGATCCGACTCGGCGTTCCGGCCGCGTTCGCCTGCACAACGTGAGCATCGGCGCAGACGATGTCTTGCCGGGAGCGCGAGAATCGGTTCTGGCCCGGGCGCGGACCTTGCTGGCCGCTGAGGCGGTGGGTGGGGCATCCGACTGCGTCGACGCAGCCGTCGACTATGCCAAGGTGCGCCAGCAGTTCGGTCGCACCATCGCCACTTTCCAAGCGGTCAAGCATCATTGCGCGAACATGCTGGTCGCGGCCGAGTCGGCGATCGCCGCCGTCTGGGACGCTTCACGTGCGGCATCCGAAGACGAGGCGCAGTTCCGCCTTATCGCCGCTGTGGCGGCGGCGCTGGCGTTTCCCGCCTATGCGCGAAACGCGGAACTCAACATCCAGGTGCACGGCGGCATCGGGTTCACCTGGGAACACGACGCGCATCTGCATCTGCGCCGGGCGCTGGTGATCGCGGCACTATTCGGTGGTGACGCGCCCGCCCGGGACGTCTTCGAGCGCACCGCGGCCGGCGCGACCCGGGAAAATAGCCTGGACCTGCCACCCGAGGCCGAAGAACTGCGCACCAGGATCCATGCGGACACCGCCGAGATCGCCGTCCTGGACAAGGAGGCGCAGCGCGACAAGCTGATCGAGACGGGCTACGTGATGCCGCACTGGCCCAAGCCGTGGGGCCGGGCAGCCGATGCGGTGGAGCAACTGGTCACCGAGGAAGAGTTCCGCGCAGCAGGCATCAAGCGGCCCGACTACTCGATCACCGGATGGGTGATCCTGACCCTGATCCAGCACGGAACTCCCTGGCAGATCGAAAGATTTGTGGAGAAGGCGCTGCGTCAAGACGAAATCTGGTGCCAACTGTTCTCCGAACCCGAGGCCGGGTCCGATGCGGCATCGGTCAAGACCCGCGCCACCCGGGTGGAGGGTGGCTGGAAGATCAACGGGCAGAAGGTGTGGACCAGCGGGGCGCAGTTCTGCGCGCGCGGCCTGGCCACCGTGCGCACCGACCCGGAGGCCCCCAAGCATGCCGGCATCACCACGGTGATCGTCGACATGAAGGCACCGGAGGTCGAGGTGCGGCCGTTGCGGCAGATCACTGGCGGTTCGGAATTCAACGAGGTGTTCTTCAACGACTTGTTCGTCCCCGACGAAGACGTCGTCGGGGCGCCTAACTCGGGGTGGACGGTCGCCAGGGCGACGCTGGGCAACGAACGGGTCACCATCGGCGGTAGCGGTTCGTATTACGAGGGCTTGGCGGCCAAACTTGTGCAGCTCGCTCAGCAGGAGTCAGATCGGTTGGCGGGTGCCGAAATCCGGGTCGGCTGTTACCTCGCCGAGGATCACGCGCTGCGGCTGCTGAACCTGCGCCGCGCCGCGCGCAGCGTCGAAGGAGCGGGTCCCGGTCCGGAAGGCAACGTCACCAAACTGAAACTGGCCGAGCACATGGTTGAGGGCGCCGCGATCTCGGCGGCGCTGTTGGGGCCCGAGATTGCGTTGACCGACGGGCTCGGCGCGGTGGCCGGCCGGATGATCATGGGTGCCCGCGGCATGACGATTGCCGGTGGCACCTCCGAGGTCACCCGCAACCAGATCGCCGAGCGGATCCTCGGCATGCCGCGCGACCCGCTGATCAACTAGGCCGGCGCGAATAACGGGGCGCCGCCGGCGCCCCTCTCCGGGCGGATATCGACGGGCATCCCGCACTTCACCGAATCCGGTTCGCAGTCGACGATATTGGCGGCCAGGCGCAGTCCGCTCTGTTCGGCGAGCTCGACGATGGCGATCACGTACGGGGTCGGGATGTCCGGGTTATACGGGTGGTAGTTGACGGTGTAGGTGAACACCGTTCCGTGGCCCGATACCGGCCGGGCAACCAGCGGTCCGCCGCACTCGCGGCATTCACTTGTCCAGGGATGCACCCAATGCGCGCAATCGTCGCAATACCCGATGAGCAGCTGGGATGTCGGCTCGGCTGACACGACCAATACAGTACACTCTATTGATAGAATTGCGTGCGGCGAGTTTCGACCAACGGGCGGTGCAGATGACGTACTTCGAGAAAGACGCGATCTTGTCCGGCATCGGCATCTCGCGAATCGGCCGTCGCACCGGCATTCCGGGGCTGGACTTGACCATGGAGGCGGTGCGGGCCGCCATCGCCGACGCCGGCCTGGTGGCCGCCGACATCGACGGCATCGCGACCCTGGGCGACACTCCGGCCGAACAAGTCAACGCCGAACTGCTGATCGACGCGGCGGACCGCGGAACCGGGTTCGGCACCGGTGGACTGCTCAGCCCGGTGATGTCGGCGTGTCGTGCGGTATCCGAGCGACGTGCCCGGCATGTGGTGGTGTATCGGACCATCCAAATGTTGGGTGGCACGGTCCCGGTAAAACAGGAAGAGAATGCACCCGCGCCGCCGCTCGCGCGCATGCTGGAATTACCCGAAGGTGCCCCGCGTCCCGCCGTCGGACCCATGGACGATGTCACCGATCTGGTTGCGGCACAGGCTTACTCTGCTGCGAACTGGCTGGCGCTGCATTGCCGCCGCCACATGGAGCTGTACGGAACCACCAAAGAGCAGTTGGGCTGGCTGGCCCTCAACGGCAGGCGCAACGCCGCGCTGAATCCCCTGGCCGTCTACCGCGACCCGATGACGATGGACGACTATCTGGGTGCGCGGCTGGTATCGACACCATTCGGGCTGCTGGACTGCGATGTGCCCATCGACGGTTCGGTCGCGGTCGTGGTGTCACGCGCGGACTACGCGAGCGACTGCCCGCACCGCCCGGTACGAGTGGAAGCGATCGGCGGCTCCGACGGCGCCGGCGGCTGGTTTCACCGTGACGACTACCCCAAGATGGCGATGTCAGATGCCGCGGCGCAGATGTGGTCGCGGACGGAGTTGACGCCGGCCGATCTCGGCGTCGCCGAGTTATACGACGGTTTCACATATCTCACCATCGCCTGGTTGGAAGCACTCGGAATCTGCGGTGACGGCGAGGCCGGACCGTTCGTCGAGGGCGGGACCCGGATCGCCCGTGACGGCGCCCTCCCGCTGAACACCTACGGCGGCCAACTTTCGGCTGGGCGCATGCACGGCTACTGGGCGCTGCACGAAGGGATTCTGCAACTGCGCGGCGAGGCGGGGGAGCGGCAGGTGTCGAAGCGGCCCGAGGTCGGCGTGGTTTCCGTGGGCGGTGGTCCCGTCGCGGGATGCATGCTACTCACATGTTGAGACAACCTGTGGGACCGGTTGATTGAGCCTCAAATGAGCACTCGATGAACTCCGGGTCGGGGCCCGGAACAGCGGATAAACGAGCTTCGAAGATTGCCCGCCACATCGAGGCGGAGATCGTTCGCCGCGGCTGGCCTGTCGGCGAATCGCTGGGTTCCGAACATGCTCTGCAGCAGCGTTTTTGCGTGAGTCGATCGGTGCTGCGAGAAGCCGTCCGCCTCGTCGAGCACCACCGGGTCGCCCGGATGCGCCGCGGACCCAATGGTGGGCTGCTGATCTGCGAACCCGACGCGGCGCCCGCGACCCGCGCCGTCGTCATCTATCTCGAATACCTGGGTACGACGCTCGGCGACTTGCTCAATGCGCGCCTGGTGCTCGAACCCTTGGCGGCCTCGCTTGCCGCGGAGCGGATCGACGAAGCCGGAATCGACCGACTGCGCGCGGTTCTGCATGCCGAAGAGCAATGGAAGCCCGGTCTGCCCTCGCCGCGGGAGGATTTTCACATCGCGCTCGCCGAGCGATCGAAAAACCCGGTTTTACAACTATTCATCGACGTGTTGATGAGGCTGACCACGCGATACGCGCGCGCGTCGCGAACGGACTCAGCCAGTGACGCTGTCGAGGCGATTGACGACGTACATCACGATCATTCGGAAATCGTTGCCGCGGTGACCGCGGGCGATTCGGCGCGGGCCAACACGCTGAGCGAGCGCCACGTGGAAGCGGTGACCGCCTGGCTGCAGCGGCATCATCCGCGCGGCGACGCGGGCCGTGCTGCCGAGCCGCGTCGGGTGTCGCGACTCAATCTCGGGGGACCCCCCGCCAAGTTAGCCGAGGTGCTGGCGGCCACCATCGGCGACGACATCGCCGCCGGCGGATGGCAGGTCGGTTCGGTCTTCGGAACCGAGGCGGCGCTGCTGGAACGCTACCGCGTGAGCCGCGCCGCGCTGCGCGAAGCGGTGCGGTTGCTCGAATATCACTCGGTGGCGCAGATGCGCCGCGGCCCCGGCGGCGGGCTGGTCGTCACAACACCCCGGGCTCAGGCCAGCATCGACACCATCGCGCTCTACCTGCAGTATCGCAAGCCCAGCCGGGAGGATCTTCGCTGCGTCCGGGACGCGATCGAGGTCGATAACGTCGCAAAAGTCGTCAAGCGGCGTACCGAATCGGAGGTGGCGGCCTTCCTGTGCGCCCATCAGCGCGTCCATGCGGCCGCCGATGGCGCGGATTTTGACGAAAACTCGCAAGAAGCCGATGTGCGCAAGGCCGCTGTCGAGGAGTTTCGGTTCCACATTGGACTCGCGCAACTCGCCGGCAATACGCTGCTGGACCTGTTCCTGCGGATCATCGTCGAGTTGTTCCGCCGGAATTGGACCAGCACCGAGCAGGCACTACCGACGTGGGGCGATGTCGTCGCCGGCGAGCACGCTCACCTGCGGATTCTCGAAGCGATCGAGGCTGGCGACGACAGCCTGGCCCGCTATCGCATCCGCCGTCACCTAGACGCCGCGGCCTCCTGGTGGCTCTGAGAGTGGTGGCTATGAGAACACCCGAGTGCACCGGGGCGAGACAGCGCCGTTGCGGCGCGGGGATGTTGATTCTCATGCGTATAGCCAGGGCCCGTCGCGGGTATTGCATAGGGGGCGGGTATTGCACAAGGGAACGGGGACGACCGGTCAGGAAGGGCCGGCAGGGGGTATCGAATGATCGAAAGCAGGAGCGCTGAAATGAACATGGGCACAGAAGCCGAGGAAGCGGGCTTCGTCCATTCCGCGCTGTTCTACCACTCCCAGCGAGACTACGTGGACTTCGTGACGCGCTTCGTGCTCGACGGGTTGGCCAGGGAAGAGCCGGTGCTGGTCGCGGTACCGCGCGACACTATGGGCGTGGTGCGCGACGCGTTGGGCCGCGCGCCCGACGCATCGCCGGCCGAATTGCAACTGATTGACATCACCAAGGTCGCCCGCAACCCGGGCCGGTTTCTGGCCGCAGCGGATTCCTTCGCCGAGAAACACCCGGATCGACGGGTGCGGATTGTCAGCCAACTTGTCTGGCCCGGTCGCACCGCCGAGGAATCTCTGGCCTGCGTGCAGCATGAGGCATTGGTCAACGGAGCATTCGAAGGCCATCAGGTGACGGGGTTGTGCCTGTTCGACGCAAGCCGGCTGACTGAGGATGTTCTGGCGGACGCTCGCGCGACCCACCCCCTGCTGTGGGCCTGTGGATCGCTGCACCGCAACATCGAGTACGCGCCGGATGACGTGTTGGCGCGATGTAACCAGCCGCTGACCGCGAATCCGGGGGCTGTGACCTACATCGTCAGGAGGTCCGCTGACCTCCGTCCCGCACGCTCCTTCGCCGTCGACTACGCAGGCTGGGTTGGACTGTCCCAGGACGGCATCGAGGATCTGCAGTTGATCGCCACCGAACTGGCCACCAACAGCTTGACTTACACCAACGGAGCGTGCCGGCTGGCCTTCTGGCGGCACGATGATCATTTGGTCTGTGAGGCGCGCGACAGTGGACGGCTCGATGACCCGCTGGTCGGACGCCTGCACCCAGGGCCCCGCGGTCCCGCCAGCCGCGGACTGTTCCTGGTCAACGCCCTGTCGGATTTGGTGCGTACGCATACCACGACGAGCGGTACGACGATTCAGGCGTATCTACCGTTTAATCCATCGCCGGGGCCGATCGGATAACACGCAGGCGAGGACGCTAGCAGCCGGCTGGCACGCCACTTCAGAGGTGAAATGAAGTTGCATTGCCGGTGCATGGCGTCTAACGTCGGCGCTCGTGCGTCTTCTGAAGCATGCCGTAGTAGCCAGCACCCGCAGCGGGGTCTGATCCAGACCGACCCCCCGCTGTGGGTCGGAAGCTACTACCGTCGGTCGCTCCTGCTGATCAGAGAAGACCGACACAATGCCTTTCCTGCCGCTCCGGCCGCTCGCCTCCCGGAATTCCGCCACGAACCTGCACCCCGCAGCTGACTCAGCAGGCCACTGCGTCGCTAACGCGTGGTTCTGCGACCACTTCGGTGCCGCGTTGCCGCGCGGTCTGCGGGAGGTCGCCGACCGGATGTCCTGGGAGAGCTTCGTCGCGACCTACGGTCACACTGCCGGCCCGCTCCGACTAGGGCACTGGGCGTGTACGGACACCGAGCGTCCCGCCGGACGGCTAGGTCCGCAAGCCCGCAACTTCCGCGCCATGATCGCCGTCGGCGACCGCATCAGCACCTCGACCGCTGCCGCCAGCGGGCCGATCGCGGCTCTGACTGCGATGCTGCACGAGCGCGGGTTCGGGGTGGAGACATTGAGGTTCCATCAGCTGCGATCGGGCGGACAGACCGTCACCTTCATCTGCGGCAGTAATGGGATCCGCGCCGAGTGGGCGATGGGCTGGTCGGAAGATCCCGCGCAGTCGGCGTTGCGCGCGCTGATCGCGTGCACTAACCGGCTGTTCGCCTGATCCCGCCGAGCAGACGCAGAATCGCATTTCTAGCGCCCGCGAAATGCGATTCTGCGTCTGCTCGCGGGAGAAGCCGTCAGAGCGGGCGCAGCACGATCGGCATGCCGTCCACCGGTATCGGCATGCCACCGTAGTCCCAGCGCGGCTGGTAATCCGGCCGGGGGAGTTCCAGCCGATAGCGGCGCAGCAGCCGGTGCAGGATCGTCTTGATCTCCAATTGGCCGAACACCATCCCGATGCACTTGTGCGCGCCACCGCCGAACGGCGTGAACGCGTAGCGGTGCCGTTTGTGCTCGTTGCGCGGCTCGGTGAACCGGTCCGGATCGAATTTCAGTGGGTCCGTCCAGAGTTCCGGCAGACGATGATTCATCCCGGGATATGCGATGACGTTGGTGCCCTTGGGCAGGTAGTAGCCCAACAGATCGGTGTCGCGCACCGTCTGCCGCATCGCCCATTGGACGGGCGTCACCAACCGGATCGACTCGTTCATCACCAAGTTGAGCGACTCCAGCTTCTCCAGCGATTCGATGTCGAGTGGCCCGTCGCCAAGGCGGTCCGATTCGTCGCGGCAGCGCTGCTGCCACTCCGGGTGGGCGGCCAGGTTGTAGGCCATTGTCGTGCTTGTCGACGTCGACGTGTCGTGGGCGGCCATCATCAGGAAAATCATGTGGTTGACGATGTCTTCGTCGGAGAACCGGTTGCCGTCCTCGTCCTCGGTCTGACACAACACCGTCAGCAGGTCATTGCCGTCCTTGCCGCGGCGCTCCTTGACGCGGGCGGCGAAGTAGTTTTCCAGCAGTTCTCGTGCCTTCAGGCCACGCCACCAGGTGAACGGCGGCACGCTGCTGCGGATGACCGCGTTGCCGGCGCGGGTCGTCGTCGTGAACGCATTGTTCACCTTGGTGACCAGCTCGTGGTCGGTGCCGGGCTCATGGCCCATGAACACCATTGAGGCGATGTCGAGCGTCAGCTCCTTCATTGCCGGATAAAGAAGGAAACGCGCATCGTTGGCGACCCAGTCGTTGGCGATGACCTGCGATACCACCTGGTCCATCTGCTCGACGTAGCCGACCAACCGGGATCGGACGAACGCTTCCTGCATGATCCGCCGGTGGAACATGTGCTCTTCGAAGTCGAGCAGCATGAGTCCGCGGTGAAAGAACGGGCCGATCACCGGTACCCAGCCCTGCTGGGAGTAGTCCTTGTTGCGGTTGGAGTAGATGACCTGCGCGGCATCAGGGCCCAGCGCCGCGACGCCCGGCAGGACAGGCGAGTCACCGAATACGACCGACCCCTTGTTCTTGTACAGAAACATCAGATAGTCCGGTCCGCCGCGCAACATCTCGATGAGATGCCCGAGGACTGGCAGCCCCGCGTCACCGACGACCGGCTTGAGTTCGCTGCCTGGCGGCGGGTCCGCCAGCTTTCTCTCCGGGAATTGCGTGCTCAGCAGCCTGCGTTCTACCAGCCCCATACCCGGAAAGTTGTTGATCGACGGGGTGAAGCGGCGCCGCGCCTGGCCCAGCAGGTATTGCGATGTGCTGATGGTGGCGACCATGAGGCTCCTCTGGGCTGCTTCGCGGACCCGCGACGGTGACACTCGTCACTCAGCTAATTATCCTTCGCGGGAAACTTGACGGCTGTCAAGTTTTCTTTTCCCGACGTGTGGTGCAAGGTCAGGGGGGTGAATAGCTATCCCGCCACCCCGGAGCAAAGCGCGCCGGTCATCAGGCGGCGGGGCGACAGGCACCGGCAAGCGATCTTGCAGGCGGTGCGTGGCCTATTGCAGGAGAGACCGTTCGCGGAGCTCTCGGTCAGCACCATCAGCAACCGAGCCGGGGTGGCTCGATCCGGTTTCTACTTCTATTTCGACTCCAAGTACTCAGTTCTCGCGCAGATGATGGCCGAGGCCGCACAAGAACTCGAAGAACTCACGCAGTATTTCGCCCCCCGTCAGCCCGGCGAGTCGCCGGAGGAATTCGCCAAGCGGATGGTCGGCAGCGCCGCCGTGGTCTATGTGAACAACGACCCGGTGATGACGGCCTGTAATGCCGCCCGCCACACCGATGTCGAGATCCGCAACATTCTCGATCGGCAGTTTGAGGTGGTGCTGCGCCAGATCGTCGCCGTCGTCGATGCCGAGATCAGGGCCGGGACCGCGCATCCCATCAGTGACGACATCCCGACCCTGGTCCGCACCCTGGCGGGCGCCACCGCCCTGACGCTGACCGGTGACCCCCTGCTTGTCGGCCACGACGATGACGTGGATCGCCGCGTGCGAGTGCTCGAGCAGTTGTGGCTCAACGCACTCTGGGGCGGCGCCAGGTAACCGATCGCACGTCTGCATCCGGACCTGATCAAGCCCAGCTGTTACCGCAGGTATCGTCACGGCCATGGCGCAGAAGGCATCCGGGCGGTATTTCGCAGCGAAGCGGTGCTTTGTCACCGGTGCGGCCAGCGGCATTGGCCGCGCCACCGCATTGCGGCTTGCTGCGCACGGTGCCGAGCTCTACCTGACTGATCGCGATTCGCAGGGTTTGGCCCAGACCGTGTCCGACGCCCGCGCGCTGGGGGCACAGGTGCCCGAGCATCGGGCTCTGGATATTGCCGACTACCACGAAGTCGCCGCGTTCGCGGCCGACATCCATGCCGGCCATCCGAGCATGGACGTGGTGATGAATATCGCCGGCGTATCCGCGTGGGGAACCGTCGACCGGCTCACCCACGATCAGTGGACCACAATGATCGCGATCAACCTCATGGGTCCGATCCACGTCATTGAGACGTTCGTCCCGGCCATGGTGGCGGCCGGCCGGGGTGGGCGTCTGGTCAATGTGTCCTCGGCGGCCGGGCTGGTTGCGTTGCCCTGGCATGCCGCCTACAGCGCCAGCAAGTATGGATTACGCGGGCTTTCTGAGGTGCTGCGCTTCGATCTGGCCCGGCACCGGATCGGCGTGTCGGTCGTGGTGCCCGGCGCGGTGAAGACCCCACTGATCGATACGGTCGAGATCGCCGGCGTCGACCGCGAGGATCCCAGGGTCAGTCGCTGGGTGGACCGCTTCAGCGGTCACGCCGTTTCGCCGGAGAAGGCGGCCGAGAAGATCTTGGCCGGAGTTGCAAAGAACAAATACCTCATCTACACGTCGCCAGACATCTGGGCACTGTATGCGTTCAAACGACTGGCCTGGTGGCCCTACAGCGTGGCGATGCGCCAGGTCAACGTCTTCTTCACGCGCGCACTTCGGCCCAGCCCGGTGCCACGCTGAACCTGCTTGGGCATCATCGGTTCTAGACCAGTTCCAGCCGCACCCCGAGTAACCGGACCGGCCGGTCCAACTCGAACAGGTCCAGGACCCGCAGGGCGGCAGCGGTGATGGCGTCGGGATCGGTGGTCGGCGCCGGCAGCTTGCGGATCTTGGTGCGCGTGTAAAACGTCGCGGTGCGCACGGTCACCGCCACCCGGGTGACGATCCGCGCCGCCGCCACCACTTCTTCGGTCGCTCGCCGGGCCAATTCCGCTACTGCCAAATCCATTTCGGCCCGGTCGGTGAGGTCGTGCGGGAAGGTGACGACGTGGCTGCGGGAGCGCGGAACCCACGGCGCAGCGTCCACGCCGGTGTCGCCGCCACCCTTGGCGAGCAACAGCAGCCACAGGCCAGTCCGCGGGCCGAATGTCGACGTCAGCAACTCGGCTTCGCTGTGCGCGAGATCCCAGACCGTCAATATTCCCAGGGCTGCAAGCTTTTTCGTCGTCTTGGGCCCCACGCCCCACAGCGCGTCAACTGGGCGGTCAGCCATCAGAGTCATCCAGTTGGCGTCAGTTAGCGTAAAGATGCCGGCTGGTTTCGCGAAGCCCGTAGCGACCTTGGCGCGCTGTTTGTTGTCGCTGATGCCGACCGAACACGACAACCCGGTTTCCGAGAAGACAATGATGCGGATCTGTTCGGCAACTTCGGCGGGGTCGGCAGGATCTTCGGCCACATCTCCCGTCAACCCGAGATAGGCCTCGTCCCAGCCCCACACTTCGACAGGGTGTCCCAGATCGCGCAATAACCGCATCACTTGATCGGACGCCTCGTCGTAGGCCGCTGGATCGGAAGCCAAGAATGTTGCGCCGGGGCAGCGGCGGGCAGCGGCTCGCAATGGCATGCCCGCGTGTACGCCGAACTCGCGGGCTTCATACGAGGCGCAGGTGACGACCTTGCGCGCTTCGGTCGGATCGCCGTTGCCGCCGACGATGACCGGCAGTCCGGCCAGTTCGGGATGGCGCCGCAGCTCGACTGATGCGAGAAACTGGTCGAGGTCGACGTGCAGGACCCAGCGCGATGTCGGCATTATCCGGGTTGATCACCGTCCGCAGAGCTTGCGCGCCAAGCTCTCCCACGCATTGCCCAGCGTTTGCAGGGTGTGGCCGCCGTCGTTGAGCTGATGCTCGACGTAGTCGGCATCGAGCAGAGCCAGCAGGGCGTCGGTCTGGGCATCGAGATCCCCGGTGCTCTGGGCTGCCTGCAGCAGTACCCGTACGTGTGTGCGTTGCACCATGGCCGGTGCGTTGTAACGGCCCTGTGGATCGCGGTTGGCCGCCGACAGAAGCGCGTGGTGGGCATGGACGAAACAGATCCGCTGCCTGCCGAACGCCACCAGCCGATCGATCGGCGGCCCATCGGGCCCCAGTGGCGCGGGACCAAACAAAAATGCCTGCTGATTGGCCCGTTCATCCTCGTCGAGCAGCACCATCATCAGTCCGGCCCGGCTGCCGAACCGGCGGAACAGCGTGCCTTTGCCGACGCCGGCGGCTGCGGCGATGTCGTCCATGGTGACCCCGTCCGCGCCGCGTTTAGCGACGAGGGTGCGGGCCGCCTCCAGTAAGAGGGCGCGATTGCGGGCCGCGTCACCTCGCTCTTGTGGAGACACCTGGGGAGCGAACAGCGGCAACTCGCCTAACCGCTCGACACCGCTCACCCCTTGTACTTTAGCCTGGTCGGAATAAAGCGGACTATAGTCCGGTTCTGTCGTGCAAGGATATAGGTCAACAAGCGAAAGGAACGGGACATGTCGAACACCATCAAAGTCTTGGCGCTAGTGGGAAGCTTGCGCGCCGCTTCGATCAACCGCCGGATCGCCGAGCTGGCCGCAGTGGTCGCTCCCGACGGCGTCACCGTCACGGTCTTCGAGGGGCTGGGGGAGTTGCCGTTCTACAACGATGAGATCGACCCCGCAGTCGGTGCGGACGTCCAGCATGCGCCCGCCCCGGTGGAGGCGCTGCGCGCCGCCGCGGCCGACGCGGATGCCGCTTTGGTGGTCACCCCGGAGTACAACGGCAGCTATCCCGCGGTCATCAAAAACGCGATCGACTGGCTGTCTCGCCCGTTCGGCGACAGCGCGCTGAAGGACAAGCCCCTGGCCGTTATCGGCGGGTCCTTCGGCCAGTACGGCGGCGTGTGGGCGCACGACGACACCCGCAAATCATTCGGCATTGCCGGCGCGCGCGTGGTCGAGGCGCTCAAGCTTTCGGTGCCGTTCAAAACCCTGGACGGCAAGGATCCCGCCGAACACGACGAGCTCTCGGCGAATGTGCGTGACATCGTCGGCAAGCTGGCCGCCGAGGTGAGCTGAATCCCGGTTCCGATCAGCCGTTGGCCGGCGATCAGCAGCGTTGTGAGAAGTAAATAGCCAAAGCCGCCGGCCCCGGCCGGCGGCTTTGCTGGCGGCGGGTGGGCGCGGTGATCACGCCGGGGGTGTCGGTGGTCGATGATTTACTGGTGCCCATGGGCGCTTCCGGGTCGCGTTGTGACGTGCGACACGCCGGGCCGGTGTCCGCGACAGACCTTACGACCAGGGAATTTCAGAAATGTTATTCAGAACATCTTGTATCTAGCGATCTTGTCGGCCACTAGGTGTAGTGTTCGAGCACCGGCAGAACCCAGGATCGCCAAGCCAGCCGGGCCTGGTGGACCTCCCGGAATCGGCTTGAAGGTGTCGAAGCCAGGTCTTCGACTCTGACGGTCGCACTACGGGAATCTGGGGGCTCGACGGACCGCTGAACATAGCGAAGAGGTAGTACCCAAGTAGTTGCCAGTCCGTAACAAGCTTCCCGACTTCCGCAAAGGAGCGGCACCGATGACCATCACCGTTTACACCAAGCCCGCTTGCGTGCAGTGCAGCGCCACCTACAAGGCACTCGACAAGCAGGGCATTACCTACGACAAGGTCGACATCACCCTTGATTCAGAGGCGCGCGACTACGTGATGGCGCTGGGCTATCTGCAGGCTCCCGTGGTGGTGGCAGGAAGCAACCATTGGTCGGGCTTCCGGCCGGATCGCATCAAGGCACTCGCCGGCGCTGCGCTGAGCGCGTAGCGAGGCAAGGCATAGATAAGGAGGTTGCGGTGCAGTCGCGCAACCTGGTCTATTTCTCCAGCGTGTCTGAGAACACCTACCGCTTCGTCCAGAAGCTGGGTGTTCCCGCCACGCGGATACCGCTGCATGGCCGTATCCAGGTCGACGAGCCATACGTGCTGGTATTGCCCACCTACGGCGGCGGACACGCCAACGGTCCCGACCCCGATGCCGGTGGCTATGTGCCAAAGCAGGTCATCGCCTTTTTGAACAACGAGCACAACCGGAGGTTGATCCGGGGCGTCATCGCCGCGGGCAATAACAACTTCGGCGCCGAATTCGCTTATGCGGGCAATGTGGTGTCCCGCAAGTGCGGCGTTCCATACCTTTACCGCTTCGAACTGATGGGTACCCCGGACGACGTGGACGCCGTCCGCGCGGGGCTCGCCGATTTCTGGAAGGAACAGACGTGCCACCAACCGTCACTGCAGAGCCGGTAAACGCCGGCGCGCATGTGCTGCCCGACGAAACGGACTACCACGCGCTGAACGCGATGCTGAATCTGTACGACGCGGACGGCAAGATCCAGTTCGAGAAGGACGTGCTGGCCGCGCGCCAGTACTTCCTGGAGCACGTCAACCAGAACACGGTCTTCTTCCACAATCAGGACGAGAAGCTCGACTACCTGATCCGCGAGAACTACTACGAGCGTGAGGTCCTCGACCAGTACTCGCGCAACTTCGTCAAGACGCTGCTGGACCGTGCCTATGCCAAGAAGTTCCGGTTCCCGACGTTTCTGGGCGCGTTCAAGTACTACACCTCCTACACGCTGAAGACGTTCGACGGAAAGCGCTACCTGGAGCGTTTCGAAGACCGGGTCTGCATGGTCGCGCTCACCTTGGCGGCCGGCGACACCGGACTGGCTGAAAAGCTCGTGGACGAGATCATCGACGGCCGGTTCCAGCCGGCCACCCCGACTTTTTTGAACTCGGGCAAGAAACAGCGCGGCGAACCGGTGAGCTGCTTTCCGGCGGGGACTCCAGTGGATACCCCTGAGGGACCAAAGGCGATCGAGGCTCTCCGGTCAGGTGACCGGGTGCTTTCGCACGACGGGTCCTTCTCCGTCGTCGAGTCCGTAATCGAGAACCCCAACGACCAAGCACTCATCTCGATCTCACACTTCGGACACAGGGAGCCGATCCTGTGCACTCCCGAACATCCAATCCTGGTGTGGACCACGCGCGCTGTGCAGACACTTATCGACGGCGATGGTTCTGACCCCTTTAACGGATTCGCTTGGTTGGCTGCCAAAGACATTCGCCCCACGGACTTCATCGTGACGGCAGCACCACTGGAGAGACGGACGCGACGGGTCTATGACCTGATGGAGTACGCCGGCGTGGGCGAATACGAAGAGGTCGACGGGCTAATACGTAAGGTCAACTCCGATCGGAAGCACCGCAACAAGCAGCGCCACCACATGAGCTTCATATCGGTGAATCGCTACGTTGAAGAATCGTACGACCTCGGCCTTATCCTCGGCTGGTACATCGCTGAAGGCCATATCTCCAAGCGATCGGGCCCCGCGGGCCCAACCGCCAGCGGGATCCACTTCACGATCGGCACACACGAACTCGAGTACCAGCAGGAGTTGGCGGCGGCGTTCAAGCGAGTGTTCGCAGCGGACCTCACCATAAACCAGAGTGTGTCGGACCAGTCGGTGCGCATGGTTTGCAACAGCAAGGTAGTTGCGTCGCTGTTCCTCTCCCTGGTCGGCACAGGATATCGCTCGAAGCGCTTGTCCTACAATATCTTAACGTCCGACGAAGAGTTTCAGCGTGGATTGCTGGCCGGGCTGTTCCGCGGGGACGGATGCAGTACCACCGGCGGTATGGTGCTCGACCTGGTGAATCCGGAGCTGATTGATCAGGTGCAGCTTCTTCTGCGCCGAATCGGGATCGTGTCCAGAATCCGCCAGTACGTCAACCAAGCAGGCAACGCGACGGGACAGGTGTTCGTGCCTGGTCTGCCTGGCGCCAATGAAGAGTTCATCTTCGACGTCGGCAAGAACCTGCACAACTATATCGGCCAGAAGGGGTCGTCGCGCACGACCTATCAGGTCGTGCATGGGCGGCACGTATACGGAATTCGCGAATTGAGGCACACACAGGACGTTCCTACGGAGGTCTACAACCTCCACGTCGAGGGCACGCATACGTACACGATTCGTGGCACGGTCGTGCATAACTGCTTTTTGCTGCGCATCGAAGACAACATGGAATCGATCGGGCGATCGATCAACTCCGCTCTGCAGCTGTCCAAGCGCGGCGGGGGAGTTGCGTTGCTGCTGAGCAATATTCGCGAACACGGGGCACCCATCAAGAACATCGAGAACCAGTCTTCCGGTGTCATCCCGATCATGAAGCTGCTCGAAGATTCCTTCTCTTACGCCAATCAGCTGGGTGCGCGCCAAGGCGCCGGCGCGGTGTACCTGAACGCCCATCACCCCGACATCTACCGCTTCCTGGACACCAAGCGGGAGAACGCCGACGAGAAGATCCGGATCAAGACGCTGAGCCTGGGCGTGGTGATCCCCGACATCACCTTCGAATTGGCCAAGCGCAACGAGGACATGTATCTGTTCTCGCCCTACGATGTCGAACGCGTTTACGGTGTGGCGTTCGCCGACGTCTCGATAACCGAGAAGTACTACGAAATGGTCGACGACGCGCGCATCCGCAAGACCAAGATCAAGGCGCGGGAGTTCTTCCAGACGCTGGCCGAGCTGCAGTTCGAGTCCGGCTACCCGTACATCATGTACGAGGACACGGTGAACCGGGCCAACCCCATCGAGGGCAAGATCACCCACTCGAACCTGTGCTCGGAGATCCTGCAGGTGTCCACGCCGTCGTTGTTCAACGACGACTTGTCGTACGCCAAAGTGGGCAAAGACATTTCGTGCAACCTGGGATCGCTGAACATCGCCAAGGCGATGGACTCGCCGGACTTCGCCCAGACGATCGAGGTGTCGATCCGTGCGCTGAGCGCGGTAAGTGACCAGACGCACATCACCTCAGTGCCCTCGATCGAGCAGGGCAACAACGACTCTCACGCGATCGGGCTTGGGCAGATGAACCTGCACGGCTACCTGGCGCGTGAGGGTATCTTCTACGGTTCCGAAGAAGGCATCGATTTCACCAACATCTACTTCTATACGGTGCTTTATCACGCATTGCGGGCCTCAAACCGCATCGCGATCGAACGCGGAACCCATTTCAAAGGTTTCGAGCGGTCCAAGTACGCGTCGGGGGAGTTCTTCGACAAGTACACCGAGCAGCCCTGGGAGCCGACGACCGACAAAGTGCGTCAGCTTTTCGCCGATGCACAGATTCGCATCCCGAACCAGGACGACTGGCGACGGCTCAAGGAGTCGGTGCAAGCGCACGGCATCTACAACCAGAACCTGCAGGCGGTGCCGCCGACCGGGTCGATCTCCTACATCAACCATTCGACGTCGTCGATCCACCCCATCGTGTCGAAGGTCGAGATCCGCAAGGAAGGCAAGATCGGGCGGGTCTACTACCCGGCGCCCTACATGACCAATGAGAACCTGGAGTACTACCAGGACGCCTACGAGATCGGTTACGAGAAGATCATCGACACTTACGCCGCAGCCACCCAGCATGTGGACCAAGGGCTTTCGCTGACGTTGTTCTTCAAAGACACCGCCACCACCCGCGACGTCAACAAGGCGCAGATCTATGCCTGGCGTAAGGGGATCAAGACGTTGTACTACATCAGGCTGCGGCAGATGGCGCTGGAAGGCACCGAGGTCGAGGGCTGCGTGTCCTGCATGCTGTAAACCCGCATTGGGCGAGGAGTCTCCCCAGGTCAGCGGGCGCAAAGGGGTAAGGTGCTTAACGTGGTGAGAATTCCCGTACCCCACCCCAGCGTGAAGCCCGGGGTCAAGGTTGACGCGCGCAGCGAGCGTTGGCGCGAACACCGCAAGAAGGTGCGCGGTGAAATAGTCGAGGCGGCATTTCGCGCCATCGACCGACTGGGGCCCGAGCTGAGTGTGCGGGAAATCGCGGAAGAGGCCGGCACCGCCAAGCCTAAGATCTACCGGCATTTCCATGACAAGTCTGATCTCTTCCAGGCGATCGGGGAACGTCTGCGCGACATGCTGTGGGCGGCGATCTTCCCGTCCATCGACTTGAAGACCGACTCGGCCCGCGAGGTCATCCGGCGCAGTGTCGAGGAGTACGTCGAGCTCGTCGATAAGCACCCCAACGTGCTGCGGGTCTTCATTCAGGCCCGTTCCGCGGCTACCTCCGAGTCGACCGTGCGGACTCTCAACGAAGGGCGCGAGATCACGTTGGCCATGGCCGACATGTTCGACCACGAGCTACGGGAGATGGAGCTGGACCATGCGGCGATCGAACTTGCCGCATTCGCCGCCTTTGGATCCGCTGCGTCGGCCACCGAGTGGTGGTTGGGTCCTGAACCCGACAGCCTGCGACGCATGCCGCGTGAGCGATTCGTCGCCCATCTGACGACCATCATGATGGCGGTCATCGTCGGCACAGCCGAGACGCTCGGCATCGCGATGGATCCTGACCGGCCGATCCACAACGTACTGCCAAGCAACCCCGCCGCGAGCTGAGCACCAGCGACGTTGACATCGCCACGGCCATCGATAACACTCCTTGTATCCGATACCCTGGGTACTGGGTATTCGTGTCGGCCGGCAATGGGTGGGAAAATAAGTGCCGGCTGACGCCCGAGGTGACGCAGCTGTTCGTAGGCCCCGACAGGAAGACCGATCCAAGATGACTTCCAACACGACTGAAGCGAACCCCGCTGTGAGCGACGCGGAGACTCAAGCGGAGTCGGCACCCGAGGGCCAGACGCCGCCGGTGCACACCCGCGCCGTCATCATCGGGACCGGGTTCTCCGGCCTGGGTATGGCCATCGCGCTGCAGCAGAAGGGTGTGGACTTCGTCATCCTGGAGAAGGCCGGCGACGTCGGCGGCACGTGGCGGGACAACAGCTACCCCGGCTGCGCTTGCGACATCCCGTCCCATCTCTACTCATTCTCGTTCGAGCCCAAACCGGACTGGAAGAACCCGTTCTCTTACCAGCCCGAGATCTGGGATTACCTCAAAGGCGTCACCGAGAAGTACGGCCTGCGCCGCCACATCGTGTTCAACTCCCTGGTCGATCGCGGGTACTGGGACGACGACGAATACCGGTGGCACGTGTTCACCACCGACGGGCACGAATACATCGCACAGTTCCTGATCTCGGGAGCGGGCGCATTGCACATCCCGTCCGTCCCCGATATCGAGGGTCGTGACGAATTCCAGGGCCCCGCTTTCCATTCCGCTCAGTGGGACCACAGCGTCGACCTGACCGGCAAGCGCGTCGCGATCATCGGGACCGGCGCCAGCGCGATCCAGATCGTGCCCGAAATCGTCGGGCAGGTCGCCGAACTTCAGCTCTACCAACGCACCCCGCCTTGGGTGGTGCCGCGCAGCAACCCCGAGCTCCCGGTGGCGCTGCGTCGGGCTATGGAGAACGTCCCGGGGCTACGTGCGCTGGCGCGCCTTGGGATCTACTGGGCCCAGGAGGCACTCGCCTTCGGCATGACCAAGCGGCCGAACACGCTGAAGTTCATCGAGGCCTACGCCAAGTGGAACATTCGCCGCTCGGTGAAAGATCGCGAACTGCGTCGCAAGCTGACCCCGCACTACCGGATCGGCTGCAAGCGAATCCTGAACTCCTCCACGTATTACCGCGCAGTCGCGGACCCGAAGACCGAGCTGGTCACCGACCCGATCAGGCGCATCACGCCAAACGGGATCGTCACCGCCGACGGCACAGGCGGCGAGGTCTTGAGAAAAGTGGATGTGATCGTCTACGGGACCGGCTTCCACGTCACCGACTCCTACACATACGTCCAGATCAAGGGACGCAATGGCGAGGACCTGGTTGACCGCTGGAACCGCGAAGGCATCGGTGCTCACCGCGGGATCACCGTCGCCGATGTGCCCAACCTGTTCTTCCTGCTGGGACCCAACACCGGGCTGGGGCACAACTCGGTGGTGTTCATGATCGAATCGCAGATCCGCTACGTGGTCGACGCAATCAAGACCTGCGACAAGTTGGGCGCGCGGGCTCTCGCGCCGACGCGTGCCGCCCAGGACGCTTTCAACGACGAGCTGCAGCTCAAGCTGGCCGACTCGGTGTGGAGCACCGGCGGCTGCAGCAGCTGGTATCTCGACGAGCACGGCAGGAACACGGTGCTCTGGGGCGGCTACACCTGGCAGTACTGGATGGCGACCCGCTCGCTCAAGCCCGCGGAGTACCAGTTCTCGGGGCTACTCCGTGCACATCGTGGACCTACCAGCGCGAGGAGTGACACGGCAGCGTCAGCAGCCAAAGTCAATTGACGTGGCCGGCCCGAGGCGCTGGATGAGTCGAAAGCTGCTCTTGCGCAGCGGATGCATGCCAGCGGTGAATTGGCCGCCATCATTGCGGCCACGTTGGGGGTCAGTGGTGCGACGGTGTACCGGGCGCTGGCCGACGACGTCAGCGATTAATTGCTACGGGTAGTGATTCGGCTTTCTGCTGTGGCTGTGCACGGCCCAGTCGCCTGCACCCTGAGCGGGCAACACTGCGGGCGACGCGCCACCCCAAATTTCTGTCAGTTTGCTGACAACTCTGCGCGAAGTGCCTACCTGTTGCCCCGAACTCGTCATACAGTCACCTAATCCTGTCGCGGGGGACCAGCGCGTAGGCCGAGAAGGCCCGGCTAGGAAGGCAGAGGATGATGAATTTTTCGGTGTTGCCACCAGAAATCAATTCGGCGCTGATGTTTTCCGGTGCGGGTTCGGGTCCGCTGCTGGCCGCCGCGGTCGCCTGGGATGGGTTGGCCTCTGAGCTGGATTCGGCGGCGGAGTCGTTTTCGTCGGTGACCTCAGGGTTGGTCGCTCAGGCGTGGCAGGGTCCGGCGTCTCAGGCGATGGTGGCTGCGGCGGTGCCGTATGCGGGCTGGTTGAGTGCGGCGGCAGCCCAGTCGTCGGGGGCCGCTGCGCAGGCCCAATCGGTGGCCAGTGCGTTTGAGTCGGCGCTGGTGGCCACGGTGCACCCCGCGGCGGTGGCGGCCAATCGTTCTGACTTGGTGTCGTTGGTGATGTCGAATCTGTTCGGGCAGAACGCGCCCGCGATCGCGGCAACCGAAAGCCAGTACGAGGAAATGTGGGCTCAGGATGTGTCGGCGATGGTGGGTTATCACGGTGGAGCGTCAGCGGCGGCTGCACAGTTGACGACGCCGGCGCAGGCGGTGCAGAACCTACAGAACTTCGGATTTGGCAACATCGGCAGCGGAAACTTCGGCTTGTTCAACACCGGCACCCTCAACTTCGGCATTGGTAACACCGGCACCCTCAACTTCGGGATTGGCAACTTCAGCCCCAACAACGACACCCTCAACTTCGGCATAGGCAACACCGGCACCCTCAACTTCGGCATTGGCAATACCGGCAACAACAACGACGGCCTTTTTAACTTCGGCAGCTTCGACACCGGCATCGGCAACACCGGCAGCAACCTTGTCGGCATCGGGCTCACCGGCAACAACAAGGTGGGTATTGGCCTGCTGGCCATTTCCGGGTAGATGCGGATCTGTTTGTAGCCGCCTCGACGGGAGGCGACCAGTGGAGGGGACAACTTCCACGCCGCCGTCTTCGCGTTGGCCTCGGCTCACGTGCCAACCGCGCGACCTTACCCGTGTAGGAGCTGGTGATCCTCGTCGCTCCATAGCAGCAATTGACGAACCGCGGGACGTGGTCCGACGTCGCGAAGCATGGTGCTTGCGGGGCGGGGTCGCACGCGTTGCGGCCACCAGAACCAGCGGCCGAGAAGCGTTGCAACGGATGGTGTCATGAATGAGCGCACGATCAGCGTGTCGAACAGCAGGCCGATGGCGATGGTGGTTCCGATCTGACCGAGGACCCGCAGATCGCCGAATATGAACGAGGCCATCGTGGCGGCGAAGACCAGGCCGGCGGCGGTCACGATGGCGCCGGTGCTCGCCATCGACCGGATCACACCGGTTTTCAATCCGGCGCCGATTTCTTCCTTGAACCGTGAGATCAGAAGCAAATTATAGTCGGATCCCACTGCGAGGAGCAGGATGACGGTTAGCGCCAGCACAATCCAATACAGTTCGGTGCCGAGAATATCTTGCCAGATCAGCACAGAAAGCCCAAAGGAAGCGCCTAAAGAAAGAGCGACCGTCCCGACAATGACGATCGCGGCAACCAGGCTTCTGGTGATGAACATCATAATAAGCAAAATCAGGCTGAACCCGGCTAAGGCCGCGATCAGGAGATCGTATTTGGCCATGTCTTGGATGTCTTTGTAGGTCGCGGCGGTTCCGCCGAGGTAGATATTGGCGTCTGCCATTGGAGTGCCCTTGATGGCCTCGTGTGCTGCTTTCTTGATCGGGTCGATGTGCGAAATTCCTTCGGGCGTGGCGGGGTCACCTTCATGGAAGATGATCATGCGGGCTGCCTTGCCGTCGGGGGACAGGAATAGTTTCAGGCCGCGAATGAATTCGGGATTGCTGAATGCCTCCGGTGGCAAGTAGAAAGAGTCATCGTTTTTGGCGGCATCAAAAGCTTGGCCCAGGGCGGTCGCGGTGTCGGTGCTGGCCTGTGTCTGGGCGTTGATCCCAAAGTTCGTGGCGTAGTTTGACTGCGTCAGTTCCTGATTGATCTCCTGGTTGGTGATCTGGGGCGGGATCAGCGCTACCAGTTTCGGCTGGAGTGCATCCAGTTTATCCAGGGTCGCCGTCAGATTTCCGAACTGCTCGGCGAGGTTGTCGATACTGTCGATGGCGTCAAAGATGTTCCTCAGCGCGAAGCAGGCCGGGATGTCGTAGCAGTGCGGTTCCCAGTAGAAGTAGCTACGAAGAGGTCTGAAGAAGTCATCGAAGTTAGCGATTTTGTCTCTTAAATTAGTGATTGTGCCGATCGTTTCGTGGAAGCTTTGGGCCTCGCTATGCGTATCTGCGGCGAGCTGCTGCTGGAGGGCATATTGCTGCTTCAAAATGACAATCGTGTTGGCGATCACGGCGGCCTGCTTCAGTAAGTCCTGTGCGCGGTCTTTCTGGTAAGGCAGGTTCTCGATCTGGCCGGTGCTTTGCGCGCTGATCTGAAATGGAATCGAGGTGTGCTCGATCGGGGTTCCCAACGGTCTGGTCATCGCCTGCACTTGGGCAATGCCGGGAACGTGGAAAATAGCTTTTGCCACCCTCTCCAGGATCAGCATACTGGCCGGATTACGCATATCGTGATCAGTTTCGATCATCAGCAGCTCGGGTTCGAGCCGAGCCTCCGAGAAATGCCGCTCGGCAGCCGCGTAGCCGATGTTGGCCGGGGCCGTGGTGGGTAGGTAGGGGCGTATGTCGTAGCTGGTCTTATATCCCGGCAGCGTGAGCAGACCGACGAGGGCCAGCGCGCACGTCACCGCAAGGATGGGTGCGGGCCAGCGGACGACTGCCGTGCCGATACGCCGCCATCCCCGAGTCTGCATTTCGCGTTTGGGTTCCAAAAGCCCGAAGTGGGTGCCCAGCGTCAGCACCGCCGGGGCCAGGGTAAGCGCGGCCGCAAGCGAGACAAGGATGCCTATTGCCGCAGGAATGCCCAGGGTCTGGAAATACGGCAGCCGGGTAAAACTCAGACAAAACACCGCGCCGGCTACGGTCAGGCCGGAACCCAAAACCACGTGGGCGGTGCCCTGAAACATGCTGTAGAAGGATGTTTCCCGATCCTCGCCGCGATGCCGGCCCTCGTGATAACGGCCGAGGAAGAATATCGCGTAGTCCGTACCGGCCGCGATGACCAATAGCGTGAGCAGATTAGTCGCGTACGTCGACAGGCCGATGATCCCGTAGTTGCCCAGAAAGGCGACCAGTCCCCGGGCCGCGGCCAACTCAATAAGGACGGTGCCCAGCACGAGGACCATGGTGACCACAGATCGGTAGACAACAAGCAACATGATCGCGATCACCAGCACAGTCAGCGCGGTGACTTTCTTAGAACCTTTGCTGCCCACTTCAAACTGATCGGCGACCAGCGGCGCCGCACCGCTGACATAGGCCTTGAGCCCTTTGGGCGGTGGCGTGCCTGCCACGATGTCGCGGACAGCGTCGACGGACTCGAGGGACGACGCCTCACCCTGATCACCGGCGAGATACACCTGAACCAAAGCGGCCTTGTTGTCGGTGCTTTGTGAGCCCGCCGCCGTCAGCGGATCCCCCCAGAAATCCTGGACATGCTGAACATGCTTGGTGTCTTGCCGGAGTTTGCCGATCAGTGTGTTGTAAAAGTGGTGGGCGTCGGCGCCCAGCGGTGCATCACCTTCGAGGACAACCATCGCCGCACTGTCAGAATCGAACTCGTGAAACACTCGCCCGGTGTGTTTTGTCGCTTGCAGCGACGGCGCATCCGGGGAGCTAAGGGCAACGTTGTGCTCTTTGCCGACCTCCTCCAATTGCGGTACGGCGATATTGGTGACGGCGGCCAGGCCCACCCAGAGGAGCAGGATCGGCACCGCAAGCCGGCGAATCGTGTGTGGCACAAAGGGACGCCGGACGTGATCCTCACTCATGCGGACTTCACAATGCAGTAGGTATAGGCGTTCACTTCGTTGACGGTCCTTTCGTCTTTGACCTCGCCGTCCACGGTGATGCGGCAGCCAAGGGAACCGCTATTGCCCTGCGCCACAAGGTTCGTGAAGGCCCCGGGCTGTGTCGTGACCATGGTCACCGACCATGGCAAGCTCGCGTTGACGACTTGCTGCGGTTGAACGTTGATGTCCAAGTAGTTGATGGTTGCCACCGTCCCGGGTTCGCCGAAGACCTCGAGGGTTATGTGTTTCTGGTCGAAGGAGACGATGTCATTCGAGAAGCCGCTCGCAGCGGACGTGTTGTTGTGCGAACCGAAGATGCCGTGGAGCCGATAGACGCCGAACCCCGCGACCGCGACCACCACCGCGGCGACCAGCAGCATCCACCGTCGTTTGGCCAGGGTGGTGATTGAAAGCCTTTTCACCCGCTGGCCTTTCGGTAACCGGAGGCGTGACCGCTTGGGCGAGGTGATTCTCCTGCGCTTCGAGCGGGATCGTCAACCATGAGAGAACGGTACGGTACCGAACCGTACACCACAAGAGACGATAGCGTACACAGTGTGGGTTTGCCGAGAAATATCCGGGTGATAGCCGCCTACTTGGTGGGTCGGGTGAGACTGGGGATGAGGACCTCGTCGACCAGGGCTTGCACGGTGTGCTGCGTAGCCGGGCGACTGGGGATGATGGACCGGAAGATGAGGTAGCCGGGCAGCAGGTCCCACAATTCTTCGCTGAATGCGGCCTCGTCGATCTCGCCGCGTTCGACGGCCTGCTGCAGGATGTGCAGGATCAGGGCTTTGCGCTGGTCGAGGAATTGGTGTTGCAGGGCTTCGCTGAGCGCGGGGTGACGCGACACCTCGACAAGCACGGCGCGGATCGTGCTGGCGTGCTGCCGGCCCTGCTGACTGATCACCTCGCCCAAGTGCAGCAGATCGCCCCGCAGTGTGCCGGTATCGGGCGGGACCGCAACCTGGCGGATGCCCTCGATGAAAGCCGCCGACACCAACTCGGCTTTCGTAGGCCAACGCCGGTAGACCGTGGCCTTACTTGCGTGCGCACCGGCCGCCACGGCGTCCACGGTCAACCCGTCATAGCCGTGTTGCTGCAGCAGTCGCAATGTCACCGCAAGCAACTCGGCCTCCCGGGGCGACCACGGTGAGGATTCGGCGCAATCGGCGATCTGGGTCACAGCGCCCACGATAAACCCAGCGGGCAACGGCCGGCGGTTGCCGAGTTCAGCGGTCGAGGAGATTTGCGAACGCATTCGCGGCCGCATCGACGCCGGCATCGTCGTTGGTGGCCACGAGATCCAGCAGTAGGCCACGGATGACGGCCAGCCCGAGCCTCGTCATCGCATGGTCGATTGGGCCGTCGGCGGTGGCCTCGACTTCGGTCAGCCAGCCCTCGACCGCGCCGGGGGCCATGCGGGCGAACGGCTTCTCGCCTTGGGCGGCGCGGGCGTAGCACTCGAAGAAGAGGCGTTCCAGCTGGCGTAGTTCGGGGCGACGAACGTCGGCCCACATGGCGGCAAAGCTTTCGGCTGGCGTCGCGGGCAAATCGGGGAGGAGGGCCATCTGGCGGCGCTCGACCTCCTCGACGATCGCCACGAGCAAGTCCTCTCTAGACCCGAAGTGGTGCAGCAGCATCCGATGGCTGGTGCCAACCGCGCCGGCCACCTCGCGTAGTGAACGGTCGCCGACTCCGCCTGCGGCGAACTCCTCGACGAGTGCATGGAGCAACTGCCTGCGCCGTTCCAGGTCAGGCGTTCGGACCACTGGCGCGGCTCCGCTCCTCAGCCCGGGACTTCAGGCCTTGGGCCTCCAGTTCGAGGAAGCGCCGGGTCTTCTTGACCATCAGCCGCCCGACAAGCGCGCCGATTACACCGCGCTGGTCGAGTTGCTGGCGCACCAGGGTGCGGCCGCCGGGTTGGGCGATGACATCGTGGCGAGCGCTCACCAGCGCGCCGGGAGAGCGTTGCACCCACGTCCAGGACGAGCCCGGGTCGATCCCGGTGACCTTCCAGATCAGCTTCGACATGCGGGGTTGCTTGATCGCGAACCGTTTGCCGACGGCGAGGACGGGCCCGTCGAGCCCGACCAGCGAAGTCACCGAGGCAGTCCACTCGGGCCAGCGTTCGACATCGCTGAAGACTTCCCATACCAGCTGTGGCGGCGCGTCGATCTCGACGCGGTCTTCGTTAAACATGTACCAAATGGTACATCGCGCGTCGGGTTATGCATACGCCGTTACGAGACGCGCGCATTGAGATGTTTGAGCGCCGCTTCGGCGCCGTTCCACCCGGGGATGCCGGTTACTCCGGGACCTGGGTGGGTGCATTGGCCACAGAGGTAAAGCCCGTCGACGGGTGTGGCGAATTTGTCGGCCCCCTCGACGACGCGGCCGCTCCACAGCTGGTTGGGTTGCAGCAGGCCGTGCGAGTAGTCACCGGCGTGTGCGCTGAAGGTGCTGCCGAAGTAGCGGTTGGAGAACACGACGCGGTTGGTGACGGAGTCGGCGAACCCGGGCGCGAATGTGTCGAAGATCCTCACGCAGGTGTCGGCGTATTGCTCTTTCCAGCTTCGGTTTTCATCCGCGTCCAAGCCGGTCGGGAAGTACGGGGTGAAGATGGTGGCGCTGTGCTTGCCTTCCGGTGCCAACGAGGAGTCGACCATGCTGGGCACGTACAGATAGGTGGGTGGGGCGTCGGGAAGCTGCCCTTTCCGGTATTGCTCCCACGCGTCGCTGATGTATTCCGCTGACGGCGCGTAGGCGACTGTGGGACACCACTGCCCCTGGTCTTGCATGTAAGGCTGCAGCCTCTGGATCCATTGGGGGGCTTCGTCAATGGTCAGATGGGCCTGGATGTATCCCAGGTTGAAGTTGATTTCCTTGATCTTGCGGATGTAGTCGGCCGGAAAGTTCTGCACGCCGGCCAGATTCACGAATGTGGTGTACGGATCGAGCGACGAGAGCACGGCGTCGGCGGAGATCGTTGTGCCGTCGCGTAGTTCGACACCGGTGGCGCGTCCATCGGTGACCAGGATTTGCTTGACGTGGTGCTTGATTTTCACCTCGGCGCCGAGTGATTCTGCGCGACGGCACAGGGCTGTGCTCAGTGAGCCGATGCCGCCGCGCGGCATGATGTATTCGACGTTGCCGCCGCCGATCAGGTAGTGGTAGAGCGTCGACGCGTTCGAGCCCGGTGTCCATGGGCCGCCGTCGAAAGCATCAATGGACATCGCTGCCAGCGAGCCCTGGATACAGCGGCCTTGGTCGGGCGCCAGGAATCGCCGGACCGTGTCCATGGTGCTGCCGTACCACATCTGGGCGAAATCGTGGCGGTCCGCTGGGGTGGGCTGCGCGGCGATCACCTCGATGATGTCCAGCGGCGGACCGAACGCCGAGTCGACGAAATAAGGCGCGAACCTGCCGATGTGAGCGAACAACCCGCCGAGGGCTGCTGCCGTGTCGGCGCCGTGATCGTCGAGGAGGTGGCGCGCCATGCGTTCGAGGTCGTTGTACATCACGAACGGGGTGTCCTCGGCATCGCCGAACGTGCAGGTTGACGTCCACTGATTCATCAACTCGAAGCCCCACTTGGTCAGCTCCAAGCGTTCGGTCATCTCCTGGCGCCAGATCAGCACCGCCCATGCACCGACGCTGTGCTTGTATCCATCGAAGAGCTCCCGGGTCGCGGCCATCCCACCGAGGAAGTGCGCTCGTTCCAGGACAAGCACTTTCGCGCCGCCCTTCGCCAGCACATTCGCGGCGACCAAACCGTTGTGGCCCGCCCCGATGACGATCGCGTCATAGTCCGACATGCTGACCTTCCTCCGGTGGTGATCCTTCGATTGAGCGCACCATGTCATAGCTGACATATTTGCGTCAATAGTGACATTTGCTAGTGGTCGCTCGCGCGTTGGCGCTGCGCGGGCACGGGCGAACCCATCACAGCGTTGGTGCGTAAAGCCGTGGACGCGTTCCCATTTGATTTCAGGACGGTCCGTGAAGCCGCCATCATCCGGTCGCGCGAGCTCGACGAGGGGATCGAGCGCTTACATCCATCAACGGTCCGCAACCACTTCCGACGGAGCCATGATCGCCGACATCGCGCTGAGCGCCCTTGGAGACGGCCTCACCCACACCCTGCTGCGGCACTTTGGACTGGACTGACGCAACCTGCGCGGGCATCGCGGGCGTTTGGCTTCCCGACACGCCAACACAACCTCTGGTATTGCGCCGGCTTATCGGACCCCAGGGGTAGTGTTGAATCGTGAGTACCGCAGGCAAACCAGCTGGTGAAGTGGGGTTCTGGTGACCGAAAGAATGAAACTGATCGACCGTGTCTCGGCGATCAACTGGAACCGGCTGCAAGACGACAAGGATGCCGAGGTCTGGGACCGGCTGACGGGAAATTTCTGGCTACCCGAGAAGGTGCCGGTGTCCAACGACCTCCCGTCGTGGGGAACGCTGACCGCCAACGAGAAGCAACTGACGATGCGCGTGTTCACCGGACTGACGCTGCTGGACACCATCCAGGGCACGGTCGGGGCGGTCAGCCTGATTCCCGATGCGCTCACACCGCACGAGGAAGCCGTCTACACCAACATCGCGTTCATGGAGTCGGTGCACGCCAAGAGCTACAGCTCGATCTTCTCCACGCTGTGCTCGACCGTCGAGATCGATGACGCCTTCCGCTGGTCGGAGGAGAACCCCAACCTGCAGCGCAAGGCCGAGATCGTGATGCAGTACTACAAGGGCGACGAACCGCTCAAGCGCAAGGTGGCCTCCACACTGCTGGAAAGCTTCCTCTTCTACTCCGGGTTCTATCTGCCGATGTACTGGTCGAGCCGGGCCAAGCTGACCAACACCGCCGATCTGATCCGGCTGATCATCCGCGACGAAGCCGTGCACGGCTACTACATCGGCTACAAATTCCAGCGCGGCCTGGCACTCGTCGACGACGTCAAGCGCGCCGAAATGAAGGACTACACCTACGAGCTGCTCTTCGAGCTCTACGACAACGAGGTGGAGTACACGCAGGATCTCTACGACGAAGTCGGGCTGACCGAGGACGTCAAGAAGTTCTTGCGCTACAACGCAAACAAGGCGTTGATGAACCTCGGCTACGAGGCGCTGTTCCCGCGCGACGAGACCGACGTGAACCCGGCGATCCTTTCCGCGTTGTCTCCCAACGCCGACGAGAACCACGACTTCTTCTCCGGCTCGGGGTCGTCGTACGTGATCGGCAAGGCCGTCGTCACCGAAGACGAAGACTGGGACTTCTAAACGCGCAGTTCATCGGTTGGGATGGCCCCCCATGCGCACCCGTGAGCCGACTGGTTACGCCAACTTATCGATGTTGAATAAGCCCGAAAAACCGGTGTTGCTGTTCAACAAGCCCGAGCCAATGCCGCTAAGGGTGCCGGACGCGAAGGTGTCAAAGGGGCCCGTGACGCCGGTGTTGAACATGCCCGAGATCCCGCCGTTCAGAGCCAAAACAGCTGTTCCAAGGGGGACGCCGGGGACCGGGAACACGCCGCCGGTAGCGCCGCTGGCGAAGTTGTGGAAGCCCGACATATCGCCGGCGACGGAGATGCCGACGGCAGCGCCAATCGCGGTAGCGCCTTGGGCCGTGTTGTTGAAGCCCGAGATATTGCCGTTGAAGGATATGCTTTCAACCGCACCCTCGCCGACAGCGCCGCTGGCATGGTTGTTGAAGCCCGAGACGTCGGTACCCGTGTTGTTGAAGCCCGAGGTAGTGGTGCCGGGGGTGGTGGTGGCGAACCCGGAGCCCGTGTTGAAGCTGCCCGAATTGACGAAGCCCGTGTTCACGCTGCCTGAATTGAAGAAACCCGTGTTTGTGCTGCCCGAATTCCCATTGCCCGTGTTGCCGAAGCCGGAGTTCCCGAAGCCCGTGTTGCCGGCGCCCTCTAGGCCGGTTGTTCCTAACAAGTTGGTGACGCTGCCGCCGGAGTTCCCACCGCCGGTGTTCAAGTCGCCCGAGTTCCCCCAACCGGTGTCCAAGATGCCCGAATTCCCGAAGCCGAAGCCTCCAGAGCCCGAGTTCCCGATGCCGATGTTGCCGCTGCCCGACTCCCCGATGCCAAAGCTATTCGCGCCGAGTTGACCGTTTGCCAGCACATGGGTGCCCGTGTCGAACATGCCGACGTTGCCGGCGCCCGAGTTGAAGAAGCCGATGTTGTTGGTACCCGAGTTACCGAAGCCGATGTTGCCGCTGCCCGAGTTCAGCAGCCCGGCGAAGTTGATGCCCGTCTCATTGTTGCCGGTGAGCCCGATCCCGATGTCGTTGCTGCCGGTGTTTCCGAAGCCGATGTTGTCGTTGCCGGTGTTCCCGGCACCCATGTTTCCGTTGCCGTTGTTTCCGCCGCCCATGTTGCCGCTGCCGGCGTTTCCGAAGCCCACGTTAGAGCCGCTGTTCCCCGTGGTGGTGTTGACGCCGTTTCCGAAGCCGATGTTGGAGTTGCCGGTGTTGCCCATGCCGACGTTGTTATTGCCGAGGTTCCCCACGCCCACGTTAGAGCCGCCCGGATTCGAGCTACTGGTGGGGACGCCCTGGTTTCCGAAGCCGATGTTGGAGTTGCCGGTGTTTCCGCTGCCGACGTTGGAGTTGCCGGTGTTTCCGCTACCCAAGTTGGAGTTGCCCAAGTTGCCGCTGCCGACGTTTCCGCTGCCGGTGTTTCCGCTGCCCAGGTTGGAGCCGCCCTGGTTACCGCTACCCAAGTTGGTGCCCGGGGTGGTGTTGGGCTGGGCAGGGGTTGCGGCATGCGCGGCAGCCGCTGTCGGGCCGGCCGCGCCGGACCCTTGCAAAGGCGACGCGTTGGCGGCCTCGGCCGTGGCATACTGCGCCGCGCCGCCATTCAAGAGTTGCACAAACTGGTTATGAAACGCCGACGCCTGAGCACTGAGCGCCTGAAACCCTTGGCCGTGCGCCCCGAACACCCCGGCGATGGCCGCCGACACCTCGTCGGCGCCCGCGGCTAGGACCCCCGTCGTTGGGGCCGCCGCCGCGGCATTGGCCGCGCTGATCGTCGACCCAATATTCGCCAAATCCGAAGCCGCCGCGGTCACAAATTCCGGCGCTGCAGTTACAAAGGACATCCCGAACCTTCCGATAGGTTTACGGGCACCCGGCACGCTCAGCGTCGAGCACTCGGCAGATGCGAAGCGTACCGCGACCCGTACCTAATCCATAGCGTTTTCATTGCAAATGTTCATGTGGCGCCTTTCCAGTGCCCACGTACCGCTTCCCAGTGCCCGCGCGCTGCCGACAATTTGTCTACAGTTACAGATAACTAGCGGCAATTACCGTTATGTCCTTCAGGTCGTCCTACGTGATCGGCAAGGCCGTCGTCACCGCGGACGAAGTTTGGGATTTCTGAAGTAGTAGGTAGTGGGCCTACATCGTGGGCGGACCTTGTCCTGTGCGGACCTCGTTGATGTCTTCCTCGACCTGTTGCGCAAGTGCGGGATTCTTCTGGGCGCGGGGGTGTCGATACCCCCGCGTTGCTCGTAGAGATCGTCCCGTCGGTCAAACGCCATTGAGCCGTTCGCGAGAAATCGCGTCGTTCATAGGCGCCAACAACTCCTTAGTGAAAAATTATCGACAGACTGTGGGCACACGATATTTCAGCCGAACGACCGATCGGCCGCCTTTCGGTATCCCATTAGAACCGCCATTTTCGTACCTTTACGTGGCGCGCACGTAAAAGGTACCTTCGCACGCAAAAATGCCGGCAACTTTAATGTCTTCAATGCATAGGGAAAGCTGACCGCTGCTCCCCGATCACTGGTCGGGCCCCAACGGGCGTCAGCCCCCCAATGGGCCCGAGATACGCCCGGCAGTGCCGGCGCCTCGACCCACAGCGCCACCCGCCCAGGCTTTCTCGGCAACAGCCGATGGCCCGGTGGGCGATGACCAGACGCCCCGCGCCCATCCCGGCCGCTCAGAGCTGAGCGAATCGACACTGACCTGACACCGACGTTTCACTGCCAGTCGGCATCGGAGTCCGGTTGTCGCCGCACGGGTCGCGGTCGAGCATTCACCGTCACACTCTGACTTAACGCTGCTAAGAAAACGGTTGACTTTGCCGCCTTTTTCCGGTCAAGCCGTAGTCGTAGCCCAATTCCGGTGTGAACGGACCTATGTTGGGGTTTGCGGCCCCTTCCGGAAGCAAACTATGACCATTCCCAGCACCGCCGTGCGTTCGCATTCGATGATGCCCACGACGAGCTAGGCCGCCGTGCGGGCGTCGTGCCCACAATTTGTCCACAGCCACCGATACCTGCGTGATCTAGCGTCGCGCATTTGCGCAGGTAAGCCGCAGTTTGGCGGGTTGACCAGAGATCCAGATCAGAACCACGGCTTCTTCTCTGGCCCGGGTCGTCCCACGCGATCGGCGTACTGGGATTTCCGAGCCGTCAATCGACCCGGCGGTTGCCCGGGCCTGGCCACATGTTCGGGCCGTGAACGGCATATGAATTGTGCGGATGGTGCGACGCCGCAGTGGCGCCGGTGGTGCCCCTACCGGGACACTGTTTGGGTGACGACACCCGATGCTTCTCACAATCACTCTAACTTCTTGCGGTCGGTAATCCGCTGGTTGCAGGTCGGCTACCCGCAAGGTGTACCCGGGCCCGACCAGGTGCCACTGTTTGCGTTGCTGCGCAGCACGCCGCTCACGCCGGATCAGATCAAACAGGTGGTGACGGACCTCACCGCGAAGGGATCAGCTCAGTCTGCCGACGGCGTGGTTGACGGCAACGAGATCGCGGAGAAGATCTCCGAGTTGACCCATCACGACGCGGGACCCGAGAACGTGCGACGGGTGGCCGCCACCTTGGCTGCCGCGGGTTGGCCGTTGGCCGGCATCGACGTCAGCGAGGTTTTCCCCGGTGACGAAGATGGGGAGGCGGCGGAAGAGATCGCGGCGCGGTTGCGCGCTTCGTCATAGCTTTGAGATGTCGATGACGAAGCGGTAGCGCACGTCGCTGGCCAGCACCCGTTCGTAGGCTTCGTTGATGTAATCCGGTTCGATGACTTCGATTTCGGGTGTCACGCCGTGCTCGGCGCAGAAATCCAGCATCTCCTGCGTCTCGGCGATGCCGCCGATGTTCGAGCCGGACAGGCTGCGCCGCATCAGGGCCAGCGGGAACGCCGGCACCTCCATGGGGTGCTCGGGGATGCCCAGTTCGACGAGTGTGCCGTCGACATCAAGCAGGTTCAGGTAATCGCCGAGATCCAGGTTCGCCGAGACGGTGTTCAGGATCAGGTCGAAGCTGCCGCGCAACTTGCGGAAGGTGTCCGGATCGGCTGTCGCGTAGTAGTTGCTGGCGCCCAGGCGCAGGCCGTCCTCCATCTTCTTCAGCGACTGCGACAGCACCGTCACCTCGGCGCCCAGCGCCGCACCCAGCTTGACGCCCATATGACCCAACCCACCCAGGCCGACGATGGCGAGCCGGGTACCCGCTCCGGCGTTCCAGTGCCGCAACGGTGAGAAAAGCGTGACGCCCGCGCACAGCAGCGGCGCAGCGGCGTCCAGTGGCAGCGCATCCGGTATGCGCAAGACGAACTTTTCGTCGACGACGATCGCCTGGCTGTAGCCGCCCTGAGTCGGCTGGCCGTCTTTGCCGATTGAGTTGTAAGTGAAGGTAGCGCCCGGTTTGCAATACTGCTCGATACCGCGCAGGCAGCTGCTGCATTTACCGCAGGAGTCCACCATGCAGCCAACGCCTACGTGGTCGCCCACCGTGAATTTGGTGACCTCGGAGCCCACCTCGGTCACTACGCCGGCGATCTCATGGCCGGGGACCACGGGATAATTCGGCTGGCCCCACTCAGCTTTGACGGTGTGGATGTCTGAGTGGCAGATCCCGGCGAACTTGATGTCGAACGCCACATCGTGCGGACCCGGGTCGCGGCGGGTGATCGTGGTCTTGGTCAGGGGTTCGGTAGCCGACGTGGCGGCATAGGCGCTAACAGTGCTCATGAAAATCCCTCTTCGATCTAGTCAGTCCCGGAAAAGCTTAGCCAAGGTAAAGTTTTCATGCGAATCGCGGGTGCGGCCCCGCATATCAGCTTATGACGATGTGTGCGTATCGGCCGGTCCGGAACTAGTTGATCGGGGCGTTGACCAAGCGCAAGTCGTCGACAACGCCGCGGGCCGCGATCAAGCCTTCGCCGGTCTGCCATACCTCGTCGTTGACGACGTAAACCCGATTGTCGTGATTGGCCGACAGCTTGCGCCACGGGTCGCTGTCCAAGACGGTGGCGGCGCGCTCCGTGGCGGCCGGTGACGCGCACGAGACGTAGATCACGTCGGCGTCGGCCGCGGAGAAATCCGGCGCCTCGGCGAGGTCGGCATCGGTGGCGCCTATTTCGATATAGGCCTTGTCGGTGAAGCGCTGTGCGGCCGGCCGGTCCACCCCGACCGCGGTGAGCACGCTGGCCGGGAAGTTGTTGGCCCCGTAGATGCGCAGGGTGTTTGCGGTCAGCTGGACGATCGACGCCTGGTAGTGGGCTGCGTCGTGAGTGGCCCCGATCTGGTTGGTCCGCTGCGCGAAGCCGTTGATCAGCGCGTCCACAGCACCGCTGCGTGCCGTAGCGGCGCCGACACCACGCAGGTTGTCTTCCCATGCCGCGCCGGGTGCCGCGGTGAACACTGTCGGGGCGATCGCCGCCAGCTGGGGATACAGCTTGGGCGTCAATCCTTGCGAGCCGAGGATCAGATCCGGATGAGCTGCCGCGATGCCGCCCAGGTCAGGTTTGGTGCGGGTGCCGACACCGGCTAGGCCACGCACAGTGTTGCCCAGGTAGGAGGGCTGACTCGACGAGCCGTCCGGCAACGCGGCAGCGACCACCTGGGACTGCAGGCCAAGCGCGCACAGGGCGTCGAGCTGGTCGCCGGAGAGCACCACGATGCGCCGCGGTTCGGCGGGTACCTGGGCTGTGTCCGGGCTGACTCCGGCCGCGTTGTGCGCCGGCCGCGTCGGCGGCCCCGGGTCGGGTGCGGCCGCTTCGCGCGCGCACGACTCGTCCGGCCGGCGATCGTTTCCCAGCACCCCGGCGCCCGCGATTTGGGTGGTGGGGGTGACCACCGATCGCATCGGCGACGGTGCTTTGGTGCCGGGCTGTCCGGACCCGCATCCGCTGCAGGTCCCCAACAGCAGTACGGCCACTGAGGCGGTGGCCATGACGAGCAGCCGTGTGGGTCGCCGACCGCCGAATAGCACGTGTTCGACGCTAACATCCGGCCAGCTCGGACCGGTCTGCCGAAACGACGGCAGACACGGACGAGGCATTTACGACAGTTTGTAGGACCAGCCCTGCCGCCAGCCCGATCGGGGGCTAAGATTCCTTTCTGTAATGGGTACCCGCGCCTCTTCGGGCCCCTGTCCGGGACGGATGTTTGGAGGAGCTGTTGACAGCCGAAGCGCCCCCGTTGGGAGAACTCGAGGCCATCCGCCCGTACCCGGCCAGGACCGGTCCCAAAGGGAACCTCATCTACAAACTGGTCACCACCACCGATCACAAGTTGATCGGCATCATGTACTGCGTCGCCTGCTTCATCTTCTTCTTTATCGGTGGGCTGCTGGCATTGTTGATGCGCACCGAGTTGGCTGCGCCCGGGCTGCAGTTCTTGTCGAATGAACAGTTCAACCAGCTGTTCACCATGCACGGCACGATCATGCTGCTGTTCTATGCCACCCCGATCGTGTTCGGTTTCGCCAATCTGGTGCTGCCGCTGCAGATCGGCGCCCCTGACGTGGCATTCCCGCGGCTGAACGCGTTTTCGTTCTGGTTGTTC